>Ga0055584_100001233_pt1 | contig 25085 bp, 18 predicted proteins | sample OSDHelmetaG_FD_58716 | JGI IMG/M metagenome (GOLD analysis project Ga0055584, IMG submission 58716) | Pelagic marine sediment microbial communities from the LTER site Helgoland, North Sea, for post-phytoplankton bloom and carbon turnover... | ecosystem: Environmental > Aquatic > Marine >...
GCGTCGTCGTCGTCGGATGCGTCGTCGTCGTCGCTGGCCGAGTCGTCGTCGTCGTCGCTGCTGCCGCGGCTGCCCCCGCGGGGCGGGCCGCAGGCGGCGAGGACCAGGCCGAGGCTCAGCAGGAGAAGCAGGAACAGCAAGGTGCGTCGGGGCATCGAGGCCTCCGGTCGGCTCGGCCCTGGATCTAGCGGACCGGCGACCGCGGCGCGAGGGGTTCCACGAGCGGCGGCAGGGCCTGCCCGTCGTTGCCGCAGTTGGGTAGGGTTGCCTTGGAGACTCCATGCACCCGACCCGACTTCTGCTCCTGCTGTGCGCCGCCGCCTCCCTCGGTCTGGCAATCGCTGCCTGCACCCCCACGCGCGGCGGATCCAGCTCCGGAAGCAGCGACGACGACGACGACGCGGCGCCGGCAGCCGAAGACGGCATCGTGGTCTGGCGCGAGATCGGCCAGGAGGAGGGCTACGACTACACCTACTTCGTGGCCCAGGTCCTCCTCGTAACCCAGGGCGATGTGGGGGTGACGTGCGACGACGTCACCAACGGCTACTTCGACCTGGACGAGGTGGAAGGCGGCGCCGGCTTGCAGCTGACGATGTACCGGGGCGGCAACACGAACTGGCTGGGCCCGTACGGCCTGCTCTACACCGCGACCTGCGGGAACCAGGGCGACCCCGAAGGCTACGACTGGATCAACGACGCCCACTGTTTCAACGCCTACGCGTTCGGCGACAAGGAGTACGTCGACTTCGAGGAGACCTCGGCGACGCTCAACGTCACGAACTGGAACACGAACTCCGTGACCCTCCGCCTCGAGGGCCCCGACGGATACGAGCGGCAAGGCACGGTCCGGAACTGCGGCGAATACAAGTACGAATACGGCGACGACGACGACAGCGAAGCCTCGACGACCCCCGAGCCCAGCGACGCCCCGCCGACAGTCCCCGACGACGAGAAGCCCCCGGCGCGGCGCGGCGGCTGGTCGCTGCGCTTCCGCTGAGCTTCGCCTGAGTTCCGCTCCCGCTGATGCTCGGCTGAGTCCGGCCTTGCTGCGCGTCGCCGCGTGCTCGGCGGCGGTCGGCCTGATGCTGGCGGGGCAGGCCGTCGAGCTGGCCTGGCGGCAGCGGGCCGGGGCGCTCATCCCCCTGCCTTCGGACCAGTTCGCGGCGCTGTCCAGCGCGCCCGTGATCCTCGGCGCGGTACTGACGGCGGGGGCCCTTCACTGGGGCTTGTGGCGCCGGAGCCCCGGCCCGCTGCTGCTGGCGGTGCTCGTCGATGCGGGCCTGCGGGTGGTGTTGACGGAGGCCTGGCTCGGAGGCGCCTCGGAGCAAGGAGCCGAGGCTCTGCCTGCGGCGGGGGTGCTCTGGGCGGGGATCGTGCCGACAGCCGCGGGGTTCTCGGCGGGGTGGCTGGCCGAGCGCGGAGGGCGGTGGGGGCGCACGCGCGGCGGCGCCGCCGGTGCGGTGGCCGCCATGGGGCTGCTCTCCGCGCTGGTCCTGTCCGGCGCCGCCGACGCACCGGCCGGCCACGCGCCCGACGACGCCCCGCCCAACCTTCTGCTGGTCACCATCGACACCTGGCGACACGACCACCTCTCCGCCCACCCCGACGCCGTGGCGCCGGACCTCACCCCCCACCTCGACCGCCTCGCGCGCCGCGGCTGGCAGTTCACCCAGGCCCGAGCCCACGCACCGCTGACGGTGCCGTCCCACGCCTCGCTGCTGAGCGGTCAGGGGCCGTGGGAGCACGGGCTGCTGGGCAACGGCGCCCGGGTCGCGCCGGAGACCCCCTGGCTGCCGGAGACCCTGAAGCGGGCGGGCTACTCGACGGCGGCCGTGGTCTCCGGGGCGGTGCTTCGCGGGCGGCGGGGGTTCGGCCGCGGCTTCGACCGGTTCCACGACGACCTGGTGGAACCCGCCGCCGTGCACGACCTCGTCGCGATGCGGCTGAGCCGCCTCCTGCGCGGGCAGCCAACGCCCAAGACGTTCCGGGCCGAGGCTCCACGGGCGCTGAGTCGAGCCACCGCCTGGCTCGACCGCACCGAGGGCCCCTGGTTCCTGTGGGTGCACCTGTACGACGCCCACACGCCCCACTCCGCGAAGCCCGTACCCGGCGTCGACGAAGGCGCGCTCGACGCCTTGCCCGACCCGTGTGCCTACCGGGACCACCCCGCGCCGCCGGCCCATGGGCTCGCAGTGCCCGGGGCCCTCAGGGGACCCGACCGGGGCGCCCGCTGCCGCCCGACGGACCGGCTCGCCGACCGCGTGCGCAGCTACCGCGCCGAGGTCCGCCGCGCCGACGACGCCGTGGGCCACCTGCTGCACCGCCTGCGGCAGACCGGCGAGCTGGCCCGCACCGCCGTGATCGTCACCGCCGACCACGGCGAGAGCCTGACCGAGCACGGCATGCGGATCGCCCACCAGCACAGCGCCTACGAGCCGGTGCTGCGCGTGCCGTTGATCGTCGCGCCGCCGGGCTCCACCGAGGGGCGCCGCGTCGACACGGTGGTGGAGCACCGCGACCTGCCGGCGACGGCCCTGGCGATGCTGGGGCTGACGGGGCGGTCCGGCCGCAGCTGGCTGGAGGGCGGTCGGCCGCGCAACGCGCCGGTGGCGTCGGTCACGAGCCTGCCGGGTCTGCCGGTGCCAGGCCGGGGTGAGGACCCGGGGTTTCCGTCGGTGCGGGTCGCGGTGCGGGACCGCGGTCACGCGCTCATCTGGAGCCGGAGCCTCAAGACCGAGTGGTACGACCTCGCCGCCGACCCTCACCAGCTGGTGGACCTCGCACCAACGGCGCCGCTGCCCGAAGGCTTCGAGGCAGCCGCCCGCGCCGTGGCGGCCGGCGTCGGAGCCGCCCGCCGCGACGAAGAGGTCGACGACGGCGAGTTGGAAGCGCTGCGGGCGCTGGGGTACGTGGACTGAGGTTCGCAAACCGGAGGCGCGGCGCCACCGATAGGCTCCTTGGATGCTGCCCGCCCTCCTGCTGTTGATCGCTTTGCCCGTGCCGGCCGCGGGGTGCAGCATCCGGCCTCCTCCGGCGCCGGTCTTGTTGCCGGGCCTCGAAACCGGGGAGACGGGAAGCCTGCCCGCCAATGGATCGATCCTGGTCCCATTCGGCTCGTCGCGGCCGGGGCTGTTGGACGAGTGGCGCGGTCCCGACGAGCTGGCCGTCGAGGTGGTGCTGCAAAGTCGGCTCGTCGAGGGGCTGGAGGTCGTGTCGCGCGTTGGACCGGTCGACGGCTTCATCCCCGGCGCCCACTACAACTTCTGGTCCGGCGACCGCCAGGCCGCCTTCGTCGTGAGCGAAGACGAGGACCACGAGCCCCCCGACCTGGAGTTCCTGTCCTGGCAGGGCTCGCACTGGACGGACGGCAACAACCTCTGCGGCATCGGAAGCGACGCCGGCGTCACCTACCACTTCGAGGAGTCCGACGAGCCGCGGCTCATCGTCCGCCGCGACGAGGGCGGGACGACCGTCGACACCCGCTGGGGCTTCGGGCAGGACTGGATCTTCGTGCCCGGCATCCCCGACCCCGCCGCACCCCACCGCTTCGTGGCCATCGACCTGGCCGGCAACATCAGCGACGAGGTCGCGGGGCCCCCGACCATCGCGTGCGGCGCTTGCGGCGGCAGCGTGGGCGGTCCGCCCGGCGGGGTCCTCCTCTTGTTGCTGCTCCTGCGCCGTCAACCCGACTGGCCCTCCCGACGCCGCCGATAGGCTCCTCCCATGCTGCCCGCCCTCCTGCTGCTGCTCGCTCCGCCCGCGCCGGCGCTCGGGTGCTCGCCCATCATTCCGCCGCCGCCCGTCCTGCTGCCCTTCGTCGAACCCGGTGAGGTGGGGGTGCTCCCCGCCAACGGCGCCCTGCTGGTCCCATTCGACTCGACCTTGTGGGGGACCCTCTGGCGGGCCGACGACGACGACCCCTACGCGCAGCCCCTCGACGTGCGCCGCGAGCTGACCGACGGGCTGCCCTTGCTGTCCCAGGCCCGCCCGGCTCAAGGATTCGAACCGGGCGGGCTCTATCGCTTCGCCGACAACGCCCGTCCGTCCCAATGGACCGAAGAGGAGGTCGAGTTCCTCGTCGCCGACGAGGAAGACCACCGGCCACCGGAGCTGGAGCTCATCTCCTGGGAAGGCTCCCACTGGGTCGACGACCTCACGGGGTGCGGCGGCGGCAGCAGTTTCGGCGTCACCTACCGATTCGCAGCGTCGGACGAACCGCGGATCATCGTCCGCCTCGACGGGGAGGATTCCGAGCTGGAGCTCGGCTTCAAGTTCGGCGGGGACTCCCTCTTCTTCTACGGCACCCCCGACCCCGCCGAGCCGCACCGCTTCGTCGCCGTGGACCTCGCGGGCAACCTCAGCGACGAGGTCGTGGCGCCGCCGACCATCGCGTGCGGCGCCTGCAGCGGCAGCGTCGGCGGTCCGCCGGGCGGCGTCCTGCTCTTGCTGCTGCTCCTGCGCCGTCAGTCCAGCTCGAACTTCCCCCGCACCCAGCTCCCCGGCTCCCCCGACGGCCCAACGCCCACCTCGTAGCGCCCGGGCTCCACCCGCCACCCGCCGTCCCAGACGGCCAGGCGCTGGGGGTCGATCACAAACTCAACGGTCGCCGACTCCCCCGCCTCCAGGCCCACGCGCTCGAAGCCCCGCAGATCCCACGGCGGCCGCGGCAGCCCATCCGTCCGCGCGCCGACGTAGAGCTGAACGACCTCGTCGCCCGCCCGGTCCCCGACGTTGGTGACATCGACCCGCACGCGCAGCCCGTCGACCACCATCTCCCCGCACTGAAAGCGCGTGTACGACAGCCCAAACCCAAACGGGAACGCGGGCTCTTCCCCCTGCGCCTGAAGTCGCCGGTACCCGTGCAGCTCTGAGTAGTCCGCGGTCTTCGCGGTCGGGTCGAACGACGGGAGCTGCTCGTGGGTCCGCGGCCACACCATGGGCAGCCGCCCCGCGAAGTTGGCGTCGCCGAACAGCAGATCCGCCAGCGCGTGCCCGCCCTCCATCCCCGAGTACCAGGCCATCACGAGCGCCGGCACCGCGTCCCGCCACGCCTCGGTGATGATCGCGCTGCCGCCCACGAGCACGACCACCGTCCTCGGCTGGGCCGCCACCACGGCCTGGATCAGCGCCTCGTCCCGCGGCCGCAGCCGCAGGTCGGTCCGGTCGCCGCCCAACCCAAACCGCAGCGGGATCGACTCCCCTTCGTCCCGGTGCGTCAGCCCCACGACCACCACGGCCGCCGGCTTCGAGGCGGCCAACTGCGCCGCCGCCGCCACGTCCCGCCCGTCGGCAAACGCGACGTCGACCCGCTCGCGCAGCGCCGCCAGCGGCGTGACGACGTACGGCGACCGCACGTGGCTCGAGCCCTTGTCGCCCGTCAGCTCCGCGTCGGCCAGGGGTCCGATCACGGCCAGAGAGTCCGTCGCCAACGGCAAGATCGGCGCTTCCCCGACCGGTTCGTTCTTCAGCAGCACCATCGACTTCGTCGCCGCTTCGCGCGCCAGGGCCACGTGCTCGGCGCAGGCGACCGACTCGGGCCGGTACCGCTCCGGCTCGCCGATCTCCGCAAACCGCCGCTTCGTACGCACAATCCGGGAGACCGCGGTGTCCAACTCCGCTTCGCTCACCCTCCCCTGCCGCATCGCTCGCTTCAGGAAGAGCCCGAACCACTTCCGCAGCGGCATCTCCAGGTCCAATCCCGCCGCCAGATCCGTCGGTGCGTGCGTCCCAAACACGAAGTCCGACACCACGAAGCCGTCGAACCCCCACTCATCCCGCAGAATCTCCGTCAGCAAGTGCCGGTTTCCCCCGCACCACTCGCCGTTGACGCGGTTGTAGGCCGACATCACCGACGCCACCCCCGCGTCCACGCAGTCGCGGAAGTGCGGCAGGTACGTCTCCCTCAACACGCGCTCGGGGAGCTGCACGTCGACCTTGAAGCGGTTGTCCTCGATGGAGTTGCACGCGAAGTGCTTCGCGCACGCCATGACGTGGCGCTGCAGCCCCCGAGTCAGCGCGGCGCCGAGCTGGCCCAGGTGGTGAGGGTCTTCGCCGTAGGTCTCCTGGGCCCGCCCCCAGCCCGGGTGCCGCAGGGCGTTGATGCAGACGGCGGCGATGAAGTTGGCGCCGTGCGTCCGGGCCTCGACCCCGATGGCGTCGCCGATGCGCTCCTCGAGCTCCGGGTCGAACGCCGCACCCCGCGCGATGGGGGCCGGGAAGCAGGTGGACCCGAAGCAGGCAACCCCACGAGGTCCGTCCGTGAACCGCAGCTCGGGCACCCCGTGGCGTTCGCTGCCGCCGGCCGGGTAGGGCTCGGCGTTGTAGTCGACGAGCATCCCCCAGAGCCCGGAGATGTGCGGCAGCGAGCCGTGCACCTCCCGCACCTTCTCGTCCAGCGTCCAGTCGGTCAGATCCACCATGAACGAAGCCTAGCTTCCCTCCTCCGCAGTCCGGCTCGCCCCGTGGCAGGCTGGCACCGCAACACCGGAGGCGTTCGTGATCGAGAACTTGATGACCCTGGGGATGCTCGTCTTCCTGCAGGCCGTGCTGGGCTTCGACAACCTGCTGTACATCAGCATCGAGTCGAAGCGGGTCGATGCGGACAAGCAACAGATGGTCCGGCGGGTCGGCATCGGCCTCGCGATCGCGCTGCGCATCATCCTGCTGGTGGTCGTGCTCGCGGCCATCGACTCGTTCAGCACGCCCTTCGCGTCCATCCACTGGAGCGGGATCGTCGAAGGCGAGTTCACCGTGCACGCGGCCATCGTCCTGCTCGGCGGCGGCTTCATCATGTACACGGCCTTCAAAGAGATCACCCACATGCTGTCGGTGCACGACGTCTCCCACGACGTGCAGCACGCGGCGAAGCGGTCGCCCGGCGTGGCCATCGCCTGGATCGTCTTGATGAACCTGGTGTTCTCGTTCGACTCGATCCTGTCGGCCATCGCGCTGACGAAGGTCGTCTGGGTCATGGCGACGGCGATCATCATCAGCGGCGTGATGATGATGGTGCTCGCCGACAGCGTGTCCGAGTTCCTCAAGAAGAACCGGATGTACGAGGTCCTGGGCCTGTTCGTGCTGCTCATCGTCGGCGTGATGCTGGTGAGCGAAGGCGGCCACCTGGCCCACCTGAAGCTGGCCGGACACCCCGTCGAAGCCATGAGCAAGACGACCTTCTACTTCTCGATCTCGATCATGGTCATCGTCGACATCGCCCAGGGCCGCTACCAGAAGAAGCTGGACGCCGAGCGGGCGCACACGGCGGCCGCCGCCTGAGCGGTTCGGGGGACGGGTTTCCGGGGGCGACCGAAGCCCCTGTTACGAAGTTGAAAGGCTTCTCCGCCATAGGTTGACGGTGTTGGGTCCGGGCGGACCGACCCACGTCATCCGCGGAGAGACCCATGACCCGTTCCCCCTACCTGTTGATGTTCCTGCTGGCGGTGCTGGCTGGCTGCCCAAGCCCCGAAGACCCCCGGGGCCCCGACGACGGGCTCGTGGACGGCGGCGACACCAGCAACGACGACCCCTGGGCCGACGACGACGACGCGGCCGACGACGACGACGCGGCCGACGACGACGACGCCAGCGGCGACGACGACGACGCAACCTGGGGCGACGACGACGACGCCTCGGACGACGACGACGCGAGCGGGGACGACGACGACGCAGTCGGCGACGACGACGACGCGACCGATTCCGTGGGGGAGGACGGCGAAGACGCCACCTGCGACGAGTTCCTCGAAGACTCCGTCCTCTACTTCCTGTCCGCCGACGACTCCAACTCCCAGGCCGACGGCGCGCACCTGCGGGCCTTGATCGAGGGCGGGAACCCGTTGTCCTGGGGCGCGCCCTACCGCCCCTACGAACTCTTCAACTACTACGACTGGGACTTCCCATCGGCGCCGCCCGGGCAGCTGACCATCACGCCCCAGATGCGGGCCGACGACGACGACCCGGACCTGTACTCGCTGGCCATTGGCGTGACCGCGCCCGCCATGTCGGACGCCACGCGCCCCGAGTTCAACCTGACCTTCGCCGTCGACACCTCGTGCTCCATGGCGGGTCCGGGGATGCAGAACGAACAGGCCGCCATGCAGGCCATCGCCAGCCAGCTGCAGGCCGGCGACATCGTCTCGGTCGTCGAGTGGAGCAGCAGCAACGCCGTGATGATCGACTCTCGCGCCGTCACCGGCCCGTCGGACTCCGTGCTCGCCAACTACATCAACGGCCTCTCCCATGGCGGCGGCACCAACCTGAGCGGCGGGCTGGCCGCGGCCTACAGCCAGGCCGACGCCAACTACGACCCCGAGAAGCTCAACCGGGTCGTCCTGATCAGCGACGGCGGTGCCAACATCAACACGGCCGACGGCCAGCTCATCGCCGACTGCGCAGCCCCGGTCCCCGCCCCCAACCCCATCGACCCGCCAGGCCCCGGCATCTACCTCATGGGCATCGGCACCCCGCCCCACGCCTCGTACAACGACGTGCTCATGGACGACGTCACCGACCTGGGCAAGGGCGCGTACCTCTACATCGATGAGCCGAGCGAGGCGTGGGCCCAACTGACGGGCACGCGGTTCCTGGCGAACATGGCCGTCGCCGCTCGCAACGTCCGGGTGGAGATGACGCTGCCGCCGGGCTTCTCGGTGGAGCAGTTCTACGGCGAGCAGATCAGCACCAACCCGGCCGAGGTCGAACCCCAGCACCTGGGCCCCAACGACTCGATGATGTACGCCCAGACCGTCCGAGACTGCTCGCCGGACGCAGCGAGCCAAGACCACGAGTTCACCTTCACGGTGACCTGGGAGGAGCTGGGGACGGGCGACGACATGAGCCAGACGGTCACCGCGACCACCAGCGAGCTGCTCAGCTCGGGCGCGCGGCAGCTCGAGAAGCTGTCGGCCCTGACGGCCTACGTCGACGCCGCCAACGACGTGTACTTCCTGCCCATCGGCCAGCGCCGCGACTACATGGACGGGGTCTGGGACGAGGTGAACGCCGTGCTCTCGGCCTTCCCCGGCGACAGCGACCTGCAGGAGGTCCTGTACCTGACCGGGCTGCTGCGGAACCGGTTCTAGGAAGCCGGCGCGGGGCGGGGGGATGGCTCCCCGCCCCGGCGCTCAGCGGGCCGAGTCGTCGTCGTCGCCCGCGGAGTCGTCGTCGTCGCCCGCGGAGTCGTCGTCGTCGGCCGGGCCCGTCGCGTCGTCGTCGTCGTCGGCCGCGTCGTCGTCGTCACCCGCCGTCGCGTCGTCGTCGTCGGCGGCGTCGTCGTCGTCGGCGGCGTCGTCGTCGTCCCAGAAGGGGTCGTCGTCTTCGGCACCCACCAGGGCATCGCTGCTGTCGTCGTCGTCGTCGTCGGAGCCGAGCGCGGGCTGGCTCCCAGGCGGACGAGGAAAGCCAGCCGGGCCGCAAGCCGCAACGGCCAAGAGGGTGAGGAACAGGGCCGCGAGGGGGCTGAGGGCGATGCGATTCATGGGTTCGTGCCTCCTGCGGCCAGCCTCTCCCGGGTTCGTCTTGCTAAACTGTAACAAGTGCAAAGCCTCCGGATCGGCGAGACGACGGTCGACCTGACGACGGGCGCCGTGGACGGGCCCGCGGGCCCCGCCGTGTTGTCCCCTCGCGAACGGTCGGTGCTCAGTCTGCTCTCGGCGGCGGCCGGAGCGCTCGTGCCGCGGGAGGCCCTGGTCGCGGGGACGAACTCCCGGGCCGCCGACATGGCCGTGAGCCGGCTCCGAAGGCAGCTCGGCCCCGACGGAGCCCGCATCGAGACCGTGCGCGGGCGGGGCTTTCGCCTGGCCGGGCCTGAGCCGAGCGAGGGACTGGACCTGGGCTGGGGGTGCCTGCACCTGCCGACGCTGCGGGTCGATCTGCCCGACGGCGCCGTGCCCCTCACCGGCCTGCAGGCTGCTCTGCTGCGGCGTCTTGCGGAGACGCCGGGCCGCCCGGTGAGCCGCGAGCAGCTGGGTCGGGCGTTGTGGGGCCCCGGCCCCCAGACCGCGCGCGTCGACCTGCTCCTGCACCGGCTGCGGCAGCGACTCGAGGCCGACCCCGCCCACCCTCGCTTCGTCGTCACCATCGCCGGCCGAGGCGTCGCCCTGCTGGATGCCCGCCCCCTCGCCCTGGCCGGACTCGCGCCCCTGGAGGCAGTCGAACTGGTCGGTCGGCAAGGGGAGATCGACCGCGCGCTCGACCGCCTGGGCCGATCCCCTCGACGGCTGCTGGTTCACGGGCCGCCGGGGATCGGCAAGTCGTCGCTGGCCCTGGCCGTCGCCGGGCGGTGGGCCGAAGCCGGACGCGCCGCGGCGGTGGTCGATCTGCAGGGCGCCGAAGAGCTGGAAGCGGAGCTGCGGCTGGCCGCGGCCCTGCGCATGGAGGCCGCGGCGGACGACGACGTCGTGGCCCGGTCGTTCGCCACGCGGGGCGAGTTCCTGCTCGTGCTCGACGGCCCGCTGCCGCCGACCTGGACCGAGCGGATCCAGCGGTGGCAGCAGCTGGCGGGGCGCCTTTCGGTGCTCGTCGCCGCTCGAGCTGCGCCGGTCGGTTGGCCCCTGCTCGACCTCGGCGGCCTGCCCTCCCCCGACGCCCGGACGCTCCTGGAGCGAGCCGCGGGGCGGCCCTTGGGAGACCAGGTGAACCGCCTGGTGCACCGGCTCGAGGGCAACCCCCTCGCGCTGGAGCTCGTGGGCCGAGCGCTGACCCGGCTCGACGGGGCCGAGCTGGACCGGCAGCTCGCGCTGCCCCTCACGCCGCTTCGACAAGCGTGGCGGGCGGCGCTGGACCAGCTGCCGGCGGCGGCCCACGAGGCGGCCCTGGCGCTGAGCCAATTTCGCGGCCCCTTCACGTTCGACGACGCCGAGGCGGTGGTCGGCTCGGCCTCGGCGGCCGAGGACGTCGAGTGCCTCGTGGCCGGCTCGATCGTGCAGCCCCGCCCCCGGCAGCGTTGGTTGTTGCCGGCGACCGCCCGCGAGTTGCTGGCCGGCGAGCTCCATCGGTGGCCGGCCCGAGCAGGAGCGCGGGAGCGGTTCACCCGCCGCGGCCGCGTGGTGATCGCCCGCATCGCCGCCAGCATCGCGTTGCAGGGGCGGATCCCCCTGGACGAGCTGGACGCGCGGTGGCGAGACGTGGAGCTGTGCCTCACCGTGGAAGGCGGCGAAGCGGCGGCCACCGCAAGCGCGTGGGCGCTCCTCGCGCGGGAGGCGGGAGAGCGCCTGCCCCGGGGCCGCCGAGAGAGCTGGGCCCAGGACCTCCTCGCCGCCAGCGCCGACCCCGACCTCGCCGCCGACGTCCGCGCGGCCTGCCTCCGCGCGGTGCACTCCCTGCGCTGGGACCTCCAGGCCCGAGACGAGCGGATCGAGCTGCTCCGCGGCGCCCTCGCCCTCGCCGCCGACCCCGTCCTCGCCGCCGGCCTCGCCGCCGAGCTCGCGTCCGTCGTCGCGTTCTCCTTCGGTGCGGCCGAGGCCGACGCCCTGCTCGCCGAGCACCCGATGCCCGACTCCGCCCCCCTGGACGAGCGGGTCCGGCACCTGCGCCACGCGGGCCGGCTCGCCTTGTTCGCGGACCAGCCCCAGACGGGGCTGCCGCGGCTGCGCCGGGCCGTCTACCTGGCGGAGGAGGGCGGCCTGCCGTTGCTGGAGGCCCGGTGCCGCATCGCCTTGGGCCAAGCCCTGAGCCGATCGGTGCGAAGCCAGGAGGCGGAGCACCACCTGCGCCGGGCCATCGCGCTGAGCGCCGAGCACGGGCTCCCCGAGCAGGCCGTGCGGGCCGCCGTTCGCTTGTCCCAGGAGCTCCTGCTTCGGGGCCTGCGGACCGAGGCATCGACGCTGCTGCACGACGCCCTGCAAGCGGCGCGGCGGGCCGGCCTGGTGCGCCTCGAAGAGCAGTGCGTGAGCACGCTGGGCTTCGTGCTGGTGGGGCAGGACCGAGCGGCCGACGCGTTGCCGCTGCTCGACCGGGCCCTGGAGCTGGCCGAGGGGCACGGCGCGCGCCGAGCGCTCTACGTGGCGCTGGTCAACCGGGGGCTGGCCCGGTCGTTTGCGGGGGACCCCCGCGGCGGGCGCGACGACCTCGCGCGGGGCCTGGACCTGAGCCGCCGCCCCGGCTGGTTCCGGTGCGTGGGGCTCGCCTACCGCGCCGTGGCGGAGATGCTCGACGGCGCCGCGCTCGAGGCGCAGGCCACGGCGAGCGAAGCCCGCGAGCTGCTGTCGTCCCAGGCGAACCCCGACGCCCCGGCCATGGACGAGGCGATGCAGGCGCTGGCTGCCGTCGCCGCGGGCGGGCGCGCCGCGGCGGACCTGGGCGCGGACGGAGGCGCCGAAGTCCAAGCGGTCTTGCAGGGGCTGGCCAAGGCCACGCGCTGAGGGACCCTGGGGCTGGCCATCACCAGCTGTACAGAGCGTCCATCTGCTGGGCGACCCAGATCATCGCGTCGGAGTCCGGGTCGTCGACGCCGGTGTGGTCCTCGACGCTCTGAACGGACCAGATCGACTCGGTGAATCCGTCCAGGCGGTGATTCAGCGCGTCGTCGTTGGGCAGCGTCAGCGTGTTTCGGGCCTGGACTTCGATGTTGAGCCACGCCGAGTCCGGCGCGATGTCTTCGATGTCCTGGGACGGCAGGTCGGGCACCGCCCAGTTGTTCGCCGCGTGCCAGAACTCGAAGCTCCACTCGATGTTGGTGGCCGCGTTGTACGCCTCGATGATGGCGCCCCAGTCGTCGCCCACCCCGAACGTCGCCGTGTCCGACTCCCACCCCGTCGACACGCCGTCGAGATCGATGAGGATGTCGACGGGCAGGTCGGGCAGCAGGAACAGCGCCGCGTGCGCCCAGACCGTGCCGTGGCTGTGGGCCAGGACGATGACGCGGGTCGGGTTGTCGAAGTCCGCGATCCACTGGTCGCGAATGGCGGGCATCTCGAGCATCGCCTGCAGGAAGCCGTAGTCCTCGACGTCCCCGTCCATGCTGGGGGTCAGCCAGTCGCCGCCGGGGCCTCGGTTGTAGAACTCGTCGGCGTAGGACAAGACGATGGCGTCGGCGCCGTGGCTTTCGACCACCCGCACGATCTCCGTCTGGGTCCCGTGGGCTTCCAGGTACTCCGGGTTTCGCGCCCCGCCGCAGTCGCTCAGGAAACAGTGACCGCTGAAGCTGAAGATCACGAAGTCGGGCGCGTCGTCGGGGCGGAGGTTTGCGCCCGTCGCGTCGTCGTCGTCGTCGTACCCGCCGCCGCCGCTTCCGCCCCCCCCGCGGGGACCGCACCCGGCCAGGGCCAGGACCACCGCGCCGATCAACAGCCGCCTCATGCCGACCTCCGCATCGCCGCCAACACCGCTTCGCCGCGCACGCTGAGCCGGTAGCCGACGTCCAGGCTGATGGTCAGGCCCAGCTTCTTGAGCTTGCGCACGTCGGTCTTGAAGGGGAGGCGCTCACGGCCCAGCTCGGGCGCCAGCAAGCGCGCGGACGTCGCGGGCTGGTCTGCGATGATCTGCAGCGTCGGCTGGGTCCAGGCCCCGACCTTGCTGCGCTCGTCGGACTTCTTCAGCTTGCCCAGCAGCGTCTCCACCTCGTCGGGCGCCGGCGCCTGCTCGCCCAGGGCCAGGCGCGGGTCGCGCTCGGCCACGTAGCGAAACTCGATCCGGTACACGAGCGCGTCGTCGGTCAACTCGCGCCGAGCCACCTTGCGCAGGGCCGCCACCAGCTCGTCGCGGTCGGCGAACCCGGCCGGGGCTGCGTCCCCGGACGGGATGTCCCCTACGGCGACCTGCCGCACGTCCTGGATCTCCAGCGCCCCGTCGGACTGGAAGCGGTGCTTCCCCCCCGCCTTCGCCTGCGCCCGCTTCCAGGCGCGGTAGGTCACGGTGACGGACCCGTCCCGGATGCCCGGCCAGAACCGGGCGAGGAAGAGCATCAGTACAGCGGCAGGCCGACGGCCAGCGCCGCCACCGCCGCCGCCCCCGCCGACCACAGCGGAATCGCGAAGTTGTCGTCCACCCGGCGGCACATCATCTCGCTGATGGCGCCGACGACAGCCCCCGCGCCGGCGAGCGCCGCCGCCTGCATCGACGTCGCGTCAGGAACCATGAACCTCAGCACGGGGTACGTCACCGCAAACGCCGCCACGGCAAAGGCGATCGACCCCTCCAGGCTGCGGCCGTTCATCGTCTTGGTGCGCCCGAACTTCCGCCCGACGATGGCCGCGATGGGATCCCCCGCGCCCAGCGCCGCGACCCCCACGATGGCCGGCGCCACGGCGTTGACCGTGCCCAGCACCGCCAGCGACGTCGCGTACCAGGTCGCCGACGTGACGTGGGTGAGCTCGTGGGCGTGGGACACGCGATTCAAGGACCGCATCATCTGGTCGTTGAAGGCCGGCCACTTGCGGCGGCTGAACTCGACGGTCCAGGTGAACGCGCAATAGCCCACGGCGATGGCCGTCAGGACCCAGGTCCCGCCGCTGCCGCCGATGGCCGCCAGCGCCACCAACATCGAGAAGAGGTGCAGGGCGTTGCGGGTGTAGTTCGATGGCCGCAGGGACGCCTGGTGGACCCCACCGGACTTCGCCTCCGCCACTGCCTTGTCGCTCTCGTCCTCCGCCACGCGGGACCTCCGGGCTCTCGTATACCAGCGGTTTCAGCCGACGAGCACCTGCCAAAGCACCCAACCGGCGACGCCCAGGGCGAGCGCGATCAGGACCAGAAACACCGCGATGGGTTGCTCGCGGCCCATCGGCTCATCCAGTTCCTGCCGCATCCGGGCACTCTCGACCCCGCTGTCCGACGGCGCCACCGGCACGAGGGGCGCGGCCTTGATGTCGTCGCGGCTCTGGGTTGGGACCGGTGTCGGGATGGGCGGCGGAATCCGGTCGCCGCTGCGGTCGGCGAGGGCTGCCCTCAGGTCGCCGACGAAGGAGTCCTCCGCCAGCACGGGCTTCGTGCCCGAGTCGGGTGAGACGCGCTCGTGCTCGCCGGTGGGGCCGAGCTTGACCTTCTTGTCGTCGAGCAGGTCGTCCGCGGGCTTGCTGAACGGGAACTCGCCGCTGTCCTCCCCCGCCGCCACGCGCACCAGGGGCTCCCAGTCGGGGAGGCCGTCGGGCAGCGCGGGGAGGCTGACGAGCGACGAGGTGCGCTCGTCGGGCTCGAGGCGTCCGGCCCGCACCAGGCGAATGAACTGCATCAGATCGCCGGCGGGGCCCATGCCGAAGCGGACCTTGCGCAGCGCCTCGGCCACCTCGAAGCCGGTCTGGGGCCGCACCTCGGGGTCCCGCTGCAGCAAACGGGCGAGGATGGGGACCAGCTCCGGGAACCAGTCGCCGACCTGCTCGGCCTCGTCCAGCGGCTGCCGGGCCATGAGCAGGTCGTAGATCTCGTGCATGGGCGCGCCGCCGAGGAAGCGCCGGCCGGTGGCCATCTCCCACAGCATCACGCCCACCGCCCACAAGTCGATCGTGGGGCCCCAGTCGTGCTTCCGCTCCCACATCTCCGGGGCGAGGTACGACGGCGTGCCCTTGAGGCGGCCCTGGATCGTGTTCGTCTCGAGCGCCTGGGCCTTGGCGATGCCGAAGTCGGCGACCTTCACTTCGCCCCGGCTGCTGATCATCACGTTGGCGGGCTTGAGATCCCGGTGGACGATCTTCAAGGGCTCGCCGTCCGGGCCCTTCACGGTCCACGCGTGGTGCAGCGCCTCGCAGACCGCGATGCCGATGTCGCAGATCACCGCCCGCGGGCAGCGCACGCCGACGAACTCCAGGTCCCGCCACAAGGCCGACAGGGTCTCCCCCTCGACGAACTCCATGACGATCCAGGCGCGCTGCTCATCCCGCCCCGCCCCGTAGACGTCGATGACGTTGGGGTGCTTCATGGCCGCGCAGAGGTTCGCCTCCTTCATGAGGGCATCGGCGGCCTCCTTCTTGCGGCTCCGCGTCAGGATCTTGAGCGCCACCTGCTTGCGGAAGCCGTGCTCGCCCTCCTCCAGCGCCAACCACACCTCACCCGCCGCGCCGGACCCGACGAGGGAGTTCAGCGTGTACTTGCCGATCGTGTCTTCGGGCTTGAGCGAGGATTTGGCCACGGGGCGCGCATGGTACCGCGACCGTCACGCGTCCCGCAGCCACCTCAAGACAGTCCGCAGCGGGGGGCGCGCGCCGGTCATCAGAATCCCGACCCGGAAGATGCGGGAGCCGCCGATCCAGGCCAGCCACGCCGTGGCCGCCATCAGCGTGAAGCACAGGCCAATCTGCCAGGCGGGCGCGCCTTCGACGCCCAGCCGCAGGGTCATGGCGATGGGCGCGGTGAGGGGAAACAGGGAGAGCGCCGTCGCGACCGTGCCGTCGGGCTGGGACATGAAGACCGGCAGGATGAACATTGGCGACGCCGCGGTCAGCGTCCACACCGCGCTGATCTGGCGGCCTTCCTGACGGTTGCCGGCGATGGCGCCGCTGGCCGCCATCAACGAGGCGTAGAGCGCGTAGCCCAGCAACGAGCACGTCGCCATGCCCAGCAGCGCCCAGGGGGAGATCGAGATCAGGTCCAGAGCGATCAACGGCCCCAGCCCCACGAGCGCAAAGAAGCCCGATTGCAGCAGGCCCGCCGCCCCCAGGCCGATCATCTTGCCCAACAGCAGCTCCTCGGGCGTCAGCGACGCCAGCAGCACCTCGAGGACGCGGTTCTCCTTCTCCTCCCCGATGCCGTCCAGCAGGTAGCCCGACGCCACGAACACCGTCATCGCGAAGAAGCTGGCGAAGAGGATCGGCAGGAGGTTCTGCAGCCCGCGCTCCATGGCGTCCTGATTGCCGGCCTGGGCGCGGGGTTCCTCGCCCTCGCGGCCGACCTCCGTCTCGTCGGGCTCCAGGACCTGCAACAGGCGAGCGGTCTGCCAGCCTTCGGGGATGTCCTTTGCGATGGACCGGCGCAGCAGCCGCGCGACCGCCAGGCGGCCGGGGTAGATGCCGGGGTTCAGGGGCGCCAGCTCGGGGATAAAGACGGGCGCGACGCCGTGCTCGACCCAATCGGCGCCAATGATCCAGGCCGACTCCGCCTCTCCGGCCCGCACCAAAGCGCGCGCCGCGTCGCTCGACTCCGCCGTCTTCAACAGGATCCGCGCCCCTTCGTCGAACCCGCCCCAGTCGCGCTGGGCCGTCGCCGCGCGCGCCGCGAGGGGGCCCGGCAGGTTCATCTCCGGGGGGCGATCCCGCTCGGGGAGCAAGCGGCGTTCAGCGACGGCCTGGGCCTGATCCTCGTTGTGCCAGGCGATCCAGCGGGGCTCGACGACGCCCTCGGCCGTCTCGTCGACGACCACGACGACGCTGACGTCGCTTGCCTTCTTGAGGCCCAGCATCGACTCCTCGCCGCCCGACAGCGCGATGCCGACGGCGGGCAGGACTGCGACCGCGCCCATGAGCAGGGGCATCAGGAACAACGTCGCCACGTAGCCCAGCCGCGTGACGGTGGCCGCGAACTCGCGACGCGCCACGATGCGGACCCGGCGGGGTTGAACGCGGTCAGCCAACGGCACGAAGGAAGACCTCCTCGAGGGTGGGGTGCATGGGCTGCACGGAGCGGACGGTGGCGCCGTGGTCGAGCAGTCGCGCCAGCAGCGGCTCGACCGCATCCAGGCGCACGGTGTGGCGGGTCAGGCCGCTGGCGAGGGTCGTGGACCGGTCGACCACCACCCCGTCGCCGCGGACGTCGCCGTCGGTCTCGACCACCCAGGCGTCGGAGCCGTGCTGGGCCCGGACCTCATCCGTGGGCCCATCGAGGACGAGGTGGCCGCCGTGGATGAGCCCGACCCGGTCGCACAGCGCCTCGGCCTGGTTCATCAGGTGCGTCGAGAGAATCACCGTCGTGCCCGCCTCGCGCTGCTCGGCCAGCATCTCCCGGACCTTGCTGACGTTGACGGGGTCGAGACCCGAGAACGGCTCGTCCCAGACCAGGAGCTTCGGGCGGCCGATGAGCGTGCCGATGAGCTGGATCTTCTGCTGGTTGCCTTTGCTCAGGGCCTCCAGCTTCTTGTTCCGGTACTCGGCGATGTCGAGCTTCTCGAGCCAGCGCTCGCCCTCGGCGACGGCCTCCGCGTGCGACAGCCCCTTGAGCCGGCCCAGGTAGTCGAGCACCTGGATGACCTTGCGACGGCGGTACAGACCGCGCTCTTCGGGGAGGTAGCCGATGTCGTCCAGGTCGCGCCGCGACATTTTGTGCCCGAACACCGCCACCGAGCCGGTGTCGGGCCGGTAGATGTCGAGGATCATGCGGATCAGCGTGGTCTTGCCGGCGCCGTTGGGGCCCAGCAACCCGAACACCTCGCCCGCCTGCACTTGCAGAGACACGCCGTCGACGGCCTGCACGTCGCGGAATCGCTTGCTGACGGAGTCGACCTGGAGGACGGCGGTCACGGCCGCGGAGGCTAGCAGTCCGGGGTCGGCCGACCCGCTACGGACCGGTGATCAGCACCGTGTAGTTGTCGTCCTGACCGGTCGGCTCGAAGCAACCAACTTCCATCCAGTAGCCGTCGGATGTGTTGAAGGTGCCGCCGTCGATCTCGGGACCCGAGAACCCGAACCCGAAGTCCACGACGAGGCTGAATCCCTGGCTCGCGTTGAAGACCGTCTTGTCGAAGTCGCCGGCGCTGCCCCAGTCCAACTCAAAGGTCCACGTCCCCGGGGTGGCGACGGTGAACTCGAAGGCGTCGGGGTCCTGATAGAAGAAGTTGCCGCACTCGGTGAAGCCGGTGATGCAGGTCGGGCCGGTCAACAGGCCCAGCTGCTGGGCCGGTCCGTCGTTGGGCTCGATCTCCGCGATGTTGATGACGTTGATGCAGGTGGGGACGACAGCGCAGGCCGGGTCCGCGCTGCAGTCCGAGTCCGCGCAGTCGGTGAGGCCGTCGCCGTCGTTCTCGATCCCATCGGTGCAGCTGGTCTCCGTCGGGTTGTCGACGACGCCGTCGCAGTTGTTGTCGATGCTGTCGTTGGGCAGCTCCGCCGCGGACGGGTTCACGAGCGGGTCGGCGTCGTTGCAGTCGGCGTCGCAGACCGAGAGGTCGGCGTCGCCATCGAACAGGTCCGTGGTGAGCGGGTCGCAGTCGTTGTCGATGGCGTCGTCGCAGAGCTCGTCGGCGCCGGGCGAGATCGCCGGGTCGGAGTCATTGCAGTCGCCATCGGCGCACTCGTTGAACGTGTCGAGATCGTCGTCCGTCTCGTCGGCGGGGATGACGGCGTCGCAGTTGTTGTCGATGCCGTCGCAGAGCTCGTTGGCCCCGGGGAAGACGTTGGGGTCAGCGTCGTTGCAGTCGGTCGCGCAGTCCGACTGGTCGGCGTCTCCGTCGAAGAGGTCAATCGTCGCCGGAACGCAGTCGTTGTCGATCGAGTCGGCGCAGACCTCGGCCGCCCCAGGGAAGATGTTGGGGTCGGCGTCGTTGCAGTCGACGTCGCAGGTGGCGCTGTCCGTGTCGCCGTCGAACAGGTCGAGGGTCGTGGGGTCGCAGTCGTTGTCGGTGGCGTCGTTGCAGGCCTCGGCGGCGCCGGGAAAGACGAGGTTGTCCCCGTCGTCGCAGTCGCCGCCGGCGCACTCGTTGAACGTGTCCAGATCGTCGTCGGTCTCGTCGGGCGGAATCACGCTGTCGCAGTCGTTGTCGATGCCGTCGCAGATCTCGTTGGCGCCGGGGAAGACGTTGATGTTCCCGTCGTCGCAGTCGCCGTCGGCCACCGTCACGCCATCGCCGTCGCCGTCGGCCGTTGCGTCGTCGTCGTCGTCGGCCGTCGCGTCGTCGTCGTCGTCGGCCGTCGCGTCGTCGTCGTCGTCGACCACCACGTCGTCGTCGTCGTCGACCACCACGTCGTCGTCGTCGTCGACCACCAAGTCGTCGTCGTCGTCGGTCATCGAGTCGTCGTCGTCGCTGATGGAGTCGTCGTCGTCCCCGTCGCCCGGCGCGTCGCCCGTGATGGTCAAGCTGAAGAAGGGGTCGTCGCAGCCCGGAACCGTGAGGTCGAAGGAGAAGGTCACCGGGCCCGGCGAAGTGGGCACCAAGCCGAACGAGAAATCGCGGCTCTCACCGGGGAGCAACGCACCCCCGGCGAACGGATCCGGGGTGACCGATTCCAGGCCGCCCGTCTTCGGGTCGACCGACAGTTCGGGCAGCGGGTCGATGGCCTCGGTGCCGTCGTTGCGCAAGGAGAACTCGACGTCCAGGTCGCCGTCCTCGTCCTCGTCCTCCAGGTCGTCCACCCCGAGGTCGCCCGTCGTGTCCATGACGATGCCGTCGTAGGTGACGCTGGTGATCGGCCGGCAGGCGTCCGGCGTGAAGTCGTCGTCGTCCATGGCGTCGTCGTCGTCTGAGCCTTCGGAGTCGTCGTCGTCCATGGCGTCGTCGTCGTCGGACGCCTCCGAGTCGTCGTCGTCATCGGGGTTGGTGGTGCCCGGACAACCCGTGCCCAGGGCCAACAGAAGCGTCAGCAGAAACCATCGAAGGGAAAGAGAGTTCGTCGACATAGGTGCTCCCCCGAGCGGGCTGTTCGGCCGCGCGCTCACCTGCGCGTCGGTGCGGCTCAGGGCCGCGATACGAGGGGCGGAACCAATCGGATCGAAACCGGATCGAACTTTCTTGCCCCTCGCCTGCCGCGGTCAGCCGATGGCCGCGCGGAACCGGAAGGTCTGGCCCTTGATCTCGATCGTGTCGCCATCAACCAGGGGTTCCTGGCGGGTCTTCTTGCCGTTGACCTTCACGCCGACCAGCGGCGTGATCGCCGTGACCGTCCAAGAGCGCCGCTCGTACCGCAGGTCCGCCACCGCCTGGGCGAACAGCGAGGAGCCCCGCAGCGCGATGTCCACCGAGTCGCCGAACCCCAGGGTGAGCCCGCTGCGCGGCAGGGCGCGGGCCTGGGGCCCGGCGCCGTCGACCCAGGCCAGGTGCGCCTCCCGGAGGCGGTTGGCGCGGTCGATGAGCGACAGGATCTGGTCGGGACTCTTGGCCGACGTCTCCCCGTAGGGAGGCGGCATGGAGTCCTTCGGCGACAGCGGGGGGAGCCCCAGATCGTTGGCCGCCCGCTCCACCACCAGGACCCAGTTGCCCAACTCGATGCGGTCGCCCGGAGAGACGCGGCGCGTCGTGATCCGCTCGCCGTCGATGAAGGTGCCGTTGGCGGTCTCCAGGTCGGTGGCTTCGAGGCCGCCGTCCACGGGACGCAGGCGCAGGTGTTGGCGGGAGACCACCTCGTGAGCGACGACGATGTCGCACTCCGCCGAGCGGCCCACGACGACCGGGCGCCCCTCGAGGCGGTGGGTCGAGCGCAGCTGCCGACCCCGGTACACAGCGATCTGCATGGTGGGCTCCTGTTCCGACTGAAGCCTACCCGGCAGTCGGGGGGTCTCCGGAAGGGCCCGCCAGGGCCCGCAGACCCCGGATCCGACGGGTCACTCGCTCCGTGTCGACGCCCCGCGACAGGCGCTCCCAGTGCATCACCGCCAACTCCAGCGCGACGATGGCGAGGTCCGTCTGCCCGGCTTCTTCGGCGTGGTCGGCCGCCTTTTCGGCGATCTGGGCCGAGCCGGACTGCGCCGAGCTGCAAGGCTCCAACAGCTCCGCCGCTTCGGCCAACCGGCCCCCCAGGTCGGACCAGCGCCGCTCCCCGGCGTCGCACAGCGCCTGCATCGTGACGGCCATGGCCTCCCACGGGCGGCGGCCCGCGGCCCGGAAGCTGCGGCGGGTCTCACGAGCGATGACCCGAGCGTCGGACCACTGCTCCCGCTCCAGCAGCATCCCCCCCAGGTTGTTGCGGGCAATGTCTCCCCCGGCCGACCCGGCCGCGGTGTATAGGGCGATGGCGCCTCGATACGCCTCGATGGCGGCGTCCCACTTCTCCTGCTTCCGCAGAGCATTGGCCATGGCCATCTGGCCGCTCGCGGCGCCGCGGGGGTGGCCATGCTCCAAGGAAATGGTGTGGGCGCGCATCCCCAGTTCGAGGGCCTCCTCGGCGGTCCGGTGCTTCAGCGCGATGCCCGACGACTGCACGTCGAATTGGGCGACGAAGAACCACTCCTGCAGCTCCACCGCCTCGGCCCGGGCGTCGGCGTAGATGCGCTCGGACACGTCCGGCTGGTTGCTCCGCTGCGCAAGAAACCCGACCAGCAGTCGCTCGGCGAACCGCTCCGAGGCGGTGGCGAGGGCACCCCGGATTGGCTCGAGTTCTTGCAGGGTGGCGTGGGAGCCAGCCACATCCAGGGCGCTGGCCTGGGCCCGGGCGCGGGTCAGCAGGGCTCGCGCCATCAGATCGGGCTCGCCGTTCTCTTCGAGCATCGGCCGCAGGGCGTCGATGATTGCCCGGGCTTCGGCGAACCGGGGCGTCTCGCGAAGGATCGCGGCGCGGGCCAGCACGCCGAGCAGGGTCCGCCGGTCGTGGGGAGCCAGGCCCAACGTCGCCACCGCCTCTTCCCGCCCGTCCAGCAACTCCAGCGCCTCTTCGTAGGCGGAGGTGAGGTAGCGGCGGTCGACCGCGTCGAGCAGCGGCTGCAGCGCCGCCTCGGGCTCCCCCGCCGCCAGGAGGTGGCGACCGATCCGCGCCGAGGGCACGACGCCACCCTGGTCGCCCAAGGCCTGCAGCGCGTGGGCGCAGTCCCGATGAAGGCGGCGGCGCACGTCGTCGGGGAGGCCCTGCTGGATCGACTCGGCGAGCAGGCCGTGGGTGAACGCCCAGCCGTCGTCGGTGCGCAGGAGCAGGCCGCGGCGCACGAGTCGGTCGAACGGGCCCCGGCGGAACGGGGCGCCGTGGTGGCGGCAGGCCGCTACGACTTCGGCGGTGGCGACGGGGTTGCCCAGGGTGGCCGCGATCTGCAGCCAGCGGCGGGGGCCGTCGCCGCTTCCCGCGAGCGCCGAGTCCAAGGCCGACTGGAACAGGGCGTCGATGCTGTCGGGCAGGCGGGCGTCGGCGCCCTCGGCGAGGGCGAAGCCACCCGGCACCGGCCGCAGCGCCCCCCGCGCGACCCAGTCCCCTACGAGCTGCACGGCGAACAGGGGCGTGCCCGCGCTCCGCTCCGCCACCTCCTCGGCCAGTTCGCCCGACAGGTGCAGCAGATCCGAGACGAGGCTGCGCGTCGCCGCGGCGGCGAGGGGCTCGACGGTCCACTGAGCGTCGGGCGCCAACGCTTCGACGTCCCGAGCGCCGCCAGCGTCCAGCAGGTCGTCCCGCACCGTCGCGACCACGAGCACGGGGAAGTCGGCCGGCGCGTGTCGGCGCAACCAGCGAAGCCAGGCCCGGGCGCCGCGGGCGGCGTGGACGTCGTCCAGCCAGACCACCGCGGCCCGACGCCGGGCTTCCCGGGCGATGAACCGCGTGAGCGCCGCAAACCGAGCTTCCTCGCTGGGCGGCGCGCCAGCCTCGTAACCCGGCATGCCCAATGCCAGCACGGCCTTCCACTCGGCGACGTCTTCGACGCCCTGGGCGTGCAGTCGCTCGTCCGCGGCCGACGCGACGGCCTCGACCGCAGCCCGCGAACGGAGCGCGCGACGCACCAGGGCGCCGAACCCCTGCTCCGCGGGGGCCGTGGCGTCGAAGCTCGTCCACAGCGATTCCGCGGCCCCCAGCTCCGCCGCCCTCTCCGTCAACCAGCGCGCCAGCCCGCTCTTGCCGGCGCCGGCCTGCCCGCGGAGCAGGACGATGCGGGGGCTGCCCTCGTTGGCGACCGACCGCAGCTCTTCCCAAAGCGCGTCCTGGAGCTCGGTGCGGCCGACCAGCGGCAGGCGGCGGAGTCCGAACAGGCCGAGGCCGGCCCCGTGCAAGGTCGGCACCCGCACCGGCCGCGCCCGACGCCAGTCGTCGGGGACCGGCGCGCGGTCCACGGCCAACGGCTCGGGCGGCAGGGTTGCCACGCCCACCTCCGCCAGAATCCTGCCCACGGGCACGGTCAGGTCGGAGTCGAAGGGCCAGGACGGCGTGCTGCGGAGGGCCGGCCCCGTCGCCGAACCGGGCTCGCCCAGGGCGAGCAAGGCGCGGTGGGCGTCGGCGGCGACGGCGAACCGGTCTTCAGGGTGCTTGCACAGCAGCCGCCGCAGCCAGGGCTCGAACCCGGCGGGCACCGGCACCATCGTCTCGAACACGCCCGGCGCCTGGTGCAGCTGGGCCAGGAGCATGTCCTCGGCGCGGCGGGCCTTGAACACCCGCCGGCCCGTCGCCAGCCACCAGCCCAGGCAGCCCAGCGCGTAGAGGTCCGTGGCGGGTCCGATGGCGTGGTCCTCGCCCACGATCTGCTCGGGAGCCATCGCGTGGGGGGTGCCGATGCGGGCCGCGATGTCGTCGGGATCGCGGTCCCCGTCGATGCGGTGGGCCGCGCCGAAGTCGGCGAGCAACAGGCCCGGGCGCAGGTCCCCCTTGGCGGCAACCAGGACGTTGCTCGCCTTCAGGTCGCGGTGGATCACGCCCCGCGCGTGGGCGTGGGCCAGCGCCGCCAGCACCGTCGCCAGGGCGCCGCGCACGTCGGGCCAGGTGGTCGGCAGGACTTGCTTGAGCGTGCCCCCGTGGGCGAGCTCCATGGCCAACCACGAGCTGCCGGCGGGCAGTCGACCTCCGCTCGCGTCTTCGGCGTCGGGCGTGACGACGCCGTGGTCGAAGAGCCGCACGACGGCGGGGTGGTGCAGCGCGGCGACGGCGCGCACCTCGCGAGCGAAGGCCTCGCGGTGGGCGTCGGTGCGCAGGCGGTCTGCACTCAAGGTCTTCAGCGCGACGGGCAGCCCCGTGGGCTCGTGCACCCCACGCCAGACGTCGCCCATGCCTCCGCCGCCAAGGCGGGAGCCGACCCGGAACGGGCCGAGGTGAACGGACCCGGCGATCGGGTCAGGCGTCGTCGGGGAACTCATGTTTGCAGTCTAGGCACCTGACCGCAGAAGAGGACCGAGGGGGGACGAGGCCCCCGCCGCCGACCGCTCAGCGCCGGCGGCGCAGACCCAGCAGCAGAAGGCCCAGACCCAGCAGCGGCGAGCCGCCACCGGCGACGGAGAGCTGGCAGTCGCAGCCGGTCTCGGTGTCGCTCACGCTGTCGTCGTCGTCGCCCATGCTGTCGTCGTCGTCCGCCGCGTCGTCGTCGTCGGCCGCGTCGTCGTCGTCCGCCGCGTCGTC
>Ga0055584_100001234_pt1 | contig 25071 bp, 29 predicted proteins | sample OSDHelmetaG_FD_58716 | JGI IMG/M metagenome (GOLD analysis project Ga0055584, IMG submission 58716) | Pelagic marine sediment microbial communities from the LTER site Helgoland, North Sea, for post-phytoplankton bloom and carbon turnover... | ecosystem: Environmental > Aquatic > Marine >...
GGTAGCAAAAGTGTAAATTTTGGCCCCGGAGCAGAAATGTTAATGAACCCAAATAAACAAAAATCCGCATCACCTAAGAGTGATATTAATATTACTGATTTAAATAATTTAGATAGTATTAATTTAGATGAAGTAGTGCCAAAAAAGAAACGACCTAGTTTTACAGATATAGGTAGTAATTTATTTTCAAGACCGTCTGATAATAAATCGTCTAGTGATACATTAAAACCAATAAATATTAAAACTCCTAATATTCGAGCAACACCTTTAAATATGGCAACAGAACCAGAGAAAAAAGAAACTCCTGATGGTTTTAAAACATTTAATGAAATTCCAGTAAATCCAACACTCGTTCCAGAAGGACCAAAAATGACTCATGAAGAAATATTAAGAGAAAAATTAGGTTATTTAAGAAAATTAGAGGCTTTAGAAAAGAAAGGTATTGCTCTAACAAAAAAATATACAATGGAATCTCCTTTAGCAGAAATGAAAGGAGAATATGAAATGATAAAGGCAGATAAAGAAAAGAAAAACAGTGTTAAATTTCAACAAAAGATTTTACTAGCATGTGTATCTGGATTAGAATTTTTAAATAATAAATTTGACCCTTTTGATATTAAACTAGACGGCTGGAGCGAAGCAGTAAACGAAAATGTAGATGAATATGATGAAGTATTTGGTGAACTTCATGAAAAGTACGGCGGAAAAACTAAAATGGCACCCGAATTAAAACTTCTTTTCATGCTTGGAGGTAGTGCGGCCATGTTACATATGACAAATACAATGTTTAAATCTTCCATGCCGGGTATGGATGATATTATGAGGCAAAATCCTGAACTTATGCAACAATTTCAAAATGCAGCAATGAATACTATGTCCCAACAAAATCCTGGATTTTCGGGATTTATGAATGGTGTTATGGGTGGAGGTCCATCTATGATGGCAGCACCAATGATGCAACCACAAATGTCACCACCAATGGGTTCACCACCAGGACCATCTGATGAAATGCGGAGAAATCCTCCTAGAATGACTAGAAATATAAGACCAGATGTTAGTGTTAGTAGAATGTCAACAAGGATGAACGATGCTGTTAATGTTCGAGATAATTATGAAAAGATTAATAAAAGCAGGCGTCCTGAAATGAAAGGACCTAGTGAATTAGAGGATATTTTATCTGGACTAAAAACAAAAAAAATTAATATTAAATCAGATGAAAAAAGTGTTGTTAGTATAAGTGAATTAGAAGATATGAAAGATAGTCTTGAAAAACCAAAGAAATCACGCCGTAAGAAACCAAAGTCGGAGAGAAATGCAATTAGTTTAAATTTTAATTAAGTAATTTATTGCAAATTTTTATATATTTAAAATATATTTTTTTGTAAATATATTTTAAATGGTGCTTGGAACAATATTGTATGAAGGAATTGATTTAACTTATCACGTTCTTAAATTAGGTTATTATGGTGCATCATCTGCATATAGTTATTTCTGGGGAGAGAAAAAAGAAATGACACCAGAAGAAATGCAACAAATGATTGAAGAATTACAAAGTAAAATAGAAAAAATGGAAACGGAGCAAAAAATTATGGAAAAACAATCAACTACGAAAGCATTTAGTCAAGAAGAAATAGAAAAATTAAAATTGGCTTTAACATTTAGAAAATAATTATTTTTTATACATCCATAATTTTTTTATATTTTTGAATAGAATAGTTTGATACAACTTGTTCCATAAAATAAATTCCATTCCAAAACGTAAGTAAAGCAGTACAAAATACTAAGTACTTTTTATACCCTAAAAACAAAATATAATTGTTGTTATAACATATAACAGTTAAAACACTGTGAGAAATACACCCAGGTGCTCTAATCCATAAATTTAAATTATTATTTATTTTTTTTTGTGTTAATTTTTTTAAACAATTATTTCTTGTAAAAAATAAATTAATATAATTTATACCTCCAGGTAATCCTGTTAAAAAAAATAATCCATGATTTAATAATAACCCAGAGTTCATACATATTCCTATTGGTAATGCTACACCACACATTAAAATATGATGCAACCAATCATCAAATAGTAATTTATTATAATAATTGATTATATGGTAACTATGTAGTGAAAATGTTATTATAGAAGGAACATAGTTAACTGAATATTTATTTAAATTATTTAAATCAGTATACGTATATCTAACGTCATCTAAACATCCATAACTAATAAATAAATTACTTATACCATGAAGTAAATAATAGTTTCCTTTACTATACTTATTTAAAAATTTATCTACAGAACAAAAAAATGTGGTTAAAAATATATAAAATAACACACCATGAATGAATTGCATATATATATATATAATATCTAAATAATATTTTATATATATTTATTTAATATTTTCTTTTCTTAGTTTTTTTTTTCTTTTTTTTTTTACGACGCGTTTTTTTCCCACCATATGTCCTTTTTTTTCCTTTAAATTTATTCCTAGTTATTTTTCTTAGTTTTTCTGTTTTTTTCTTTTCACCTATTTTTCTCTCCATATGTGTTTTTTTTAATGACTTACTAATTCTATTACCACGAGAATACCTTTTTTTTTCTATTTGTTTAGATAAATTACTTATATGATTTTTTAATTTCCGCATTCTACTGGGACATCCTGAACCAGAATTCTGTATCAAAGTTCCTAACTTATTCATATATTTACCACTACTTTCAGGTTCAATATCTTTTGTTACTTCCAATCTTAAATCAACATGTACTTCTAAATCAAAAACCAAAGGATTATTTTTTTTATTGAATCTAGGTAATTCTGTAAATTTAAAATTTAATCCATCTTTTTGTCTAATAATAGAAGCATCAATAATTTTAAATAGTTGACCTTTTGAGGGACTAACTAACTTTTGTATGTCTAAATGTTTATCATCTGTAAATTTTGCTATTATAAATGTAGGGAAAAAAGTTAATTTACTTTCTTTTTTACTAGTTCCTGAATTTAAATTATCATAATTTTGTTGATTATACCGTCTTTCTATTGGGACAGTAATTCTATCTAATGATTTTGAACCTATAGGTACGTTAACATTTACACTTATACCATTAACATTTACCGTTACTAGTTTACCTCCCTTTGCATCTTTAGGGAGAGAAAATTCTAGTTTTTTGTTTTCACCAGTTCCCTTAATAATTGGCTTAAAAGATTTGGTATTGGAGAGAAAAGAGTTATTAACAATTTTTTGTACCTCTTTATTTACCTTATTTTTCATCCTTTTTTGTAATCCATGACCTGATTGACCTTTTGCAACAAATTCAGGATATAAGGGCTCATTATTATTCCCTAACTTAAAGTAATTATCAAAAAGTTGGCTTCCTTTTTTTTCTAAATCCCTTAATAATTTATTTGTATTTCTAGAATTATAACTTTTATATGCTTGTAAGTAATTTTTTAAAATATTCATTGGTATAAATGGTGCACTACATTTATATACACTTAATTGGGGTATCAATGTTATAATTTTAACACCGTCTTTTTCTTGTGGTATAGATTCAACATTGTTAATAACTTGATTATTTTTAACATTTGGAGAAATAAATTCTAAATCGTATAATTTAACTATTTTACCATAATAACGTTTATTATTTTCTACTGTTATGACTGCTATTTTGCCGTTATTAGGGTCATTTTTATTTCTGGGGGTGTATCTAATATAATCTCCTGGTCGCAATTTTCTGTCTGGAACATCTATTGAAAAATCTGGGAAATTTTTTCTTGTTAAGTTAAATAGTGCATTTCCAGAAAAATTTGTTTTATATTTAAATGTTATCCGGTAAAGAACATTTCCAGGAGGACAATTCTGTGGTTTATATGATTTTTTTATTGATGCGCTTGTTGACATAGATATAAATTGGAGAGAAATTTATACACGCAACATAAAACTATTTAAATTTCTTAAATGTTCTCTTTTTTGCTCTTTTTTACGTGCTTTTTCTAAAACTTCATTTGCTTTTTTAATTTCTTCTTGAGAAACATCACCATCTTTATCTAAATCTAATAAATGTTCATATTTTCTATATTTTTTAGGAATAATACAGAATTGACTTTCCTCATTAAAAAGGTGACTAGTTAATACAGTAAATATTGCTGTTAATGCTAAAGCAATCAAAATATCACGCGAACCCATCCATGATATAGCAAAAATAAGGATTTGTCTTCCAGCACTATTTTTTAAATATTCTTCTTGTGATTTGCTTAACTCAATAGTAATATATTTTGAACCAATATTTAACATAATCATTACAATACCAGCAAAAAATTTACTATTATTTAAATAACCTAAATAAGAACCTAAACTTGATATCATCTCTTAATATTTACATATATTCTTTTTTATTTTAGAAAAATTAATATTTCTCTCCAACTGAGGTATTGTATTTGTTCTAAATAAAACAAATATAATAATATTTTATTCTTGATTTGATTGAACTTTATAACCACCGTTAGTATGTTCATCTAATTGTTTTGTAGATGCAATATTATTTTTTTCTGCACTTGTTTTCATTTTTCTGTCTAAATCAATTTGACATGGAGATGAAAATTTCATTGGGGACCATTTGGTTAATTTAGGAATAAATCCTTCTTTTATTTCAACATATTCTCTTTTAGAAGAAATAAAAAGTATAACAATAAAAGCGATTATTATACCACTTGTTACACCAAACTGATTTGTTAAATAAACACATAAAAATAATAATAAAGCCATGAAATATTTATTGAATGAAAGATTAAGCAAAAATTCTGGTTGTTTATAAAATAAGCAAAGTAATAATGCTAATAATACATATTCTGTATATTGATTCATATATATATAAATTCGCAATATATTTTTTAGAAATCAGTTTATTAATTTCAAATTAAAATCTATATTTTTTATAAGTATGGCCACAACACTAGGATTTTCAACATTCGACGATACAGACAATAGTATATCTAAATCAACCTTTAAAAAAAATAAAACCTTGAAAAGAAAAAGTAAAAAGGTTGCAAAATTCCTAAAAAGTATGGATGATGATGATGATAATTTAGCAGATTTTGATTCGTCTTTTAATCCCCCAGCACAACCTGAACTAACAAGACAGCCTAATGCGGTTGTTGAAAATAAAAATAGCACTGATGAAGCAGTGTCACCTGAAGCATTTACAAAAATTAATGAAGAGCAAGCATCTAATATGAATTATCAAAATTACTACAATACTTATGTACCCTATTTTAATAATGCTACCAATAATGCCAATCTTCATGGGTCTAAAGATGAATTAATGAAAAAATTAAATTATATGATACATCTTTTGGAAGAAAATAAAGAAGAAAAAACAAGTAATGTCACAGAAGAATTAGTACTTTATATGTTTTTAGGAGTTTTTGTAATTTTTACGGTTGATAGTTTTGCAAGAGCAGGAAAATATGTAAGATAAATATATAATTTAAAATTTAATATATATATTTAAAATTTCGTTTATTTACTAAAAAATATTAAATATTATAAAATTATAATGACAGATAATAAAGTCATAAATACTTCCAAAGATTTAGATGAAAAAAATATTAAAGAAACTCTTAAATTAATTTTTTCTTCAATATCTAATAAGTTTGTAAATTGTAAACATTTATTTTCAGAAGATTATATTAACATTACAAAAGTGGGTGATATGACTACTTTAAATATTTGGATTGATATTGTGGAAACTCCTGATTTTATTAAAAATCTAGAGTGTGAGCCATTGGAATATTTTAAACTTAGTATTAATAATGATTTAGCATATGTAATTTTTTCTCTTAAGACAGAATTTAAAAATGACCAAAATAATACGGAATATAAATTATCTTCGGGACATTTGGCTATTCTTAAAAAAATAGATAATTTATGGAAATTAGAATGTTTACAGGAGAGTTCAAGACGTCCAACTAATAATGCACCTCGAATATGTATAGATTCTTCACATATAAAAACAGCAATTGAAGGAAAAAAAAATAATACGCAACAAGATGTAAGTAATACAAATGTTAAGATTTCATCCAATAATTAATTATTAAATTAATATTTTATATAAACAAATTAAAGATTGTTTTTTTATTATTTTTATAATGACTAGTATTAGTGTAAATACTGAAGAAGTTATTACTGACCAAATTAGAAATAGTATTTCTAGTATGGTAAACTATTTAGATAGTGGTAATGTGGAAAAAGCATCTGAATATGTTTCAAATGATGTTGTTTTTGTCAGACCAACTGGAAATCCTCTTACAAAGAATCAATGGATTGCTATGTTTAATAGCGACGATGTTAGTTTACTTTCAAATAAAATGGTAGATTTTTATAAGGTTGATGTTAGTCCTTCAAATGATTGGGCTCTTGTTTGTTATTCTACACATGCAAAATTTACCTACAAGGGTGTAGAGAACAATGATATTTCGGTATTTACTGTTTTAATGAAAAGAGTTAATAATACATGGCTAATGTCACACTTACAACGTTCTGCTGGCCGTTTACCAACTGATTCAATGCCAGTTTTCAACTAATTTTAACTTTTAAATTAATAATAAATTTAAATTATTAATTTAACTTATTAATTCTGCTCATGTATTGTATTAATAACAAACTATTCTATTTGAAATTCAATACCATTTGCCGTAACATCTTTCATTGCACTTAATATATGTGGTGATACATCAGTACAAGCAAATTTTTCTATTTGATGAAAATACTGATTTACAACCATAAAATTATCTTTATACATTTTTTTCATTTTACTTATAAATGGAATAAAATATGGTATCCATCCAAATAATATATTAGATATAAAACTACTAGACATATTTTCTACTAAAAAACTATCACTATCATCTTGTAGTGAAACATTTGTATCAAACCAAAATCCGTTCACTATTATTGCTTTCGATGTAATTTCATTTAAATTAAAATATGATAGTAATTCTTCTAATACGGTAAAAAAATTTGAGTTAATTATTGGTATAGTAGGTTTTTTAAATATAATTTCACCTTTATTTGTATTAAATTTAAAATCTTCAGACGTTTCATTTTTAGTTATTTCATTTAAACGTTCGTTACTATTTATTGATTTAAATCTCGCCTTTTTATTTAAAGTAAAAAATTTATCTTTTAATAAAAAAAGTTGCTCTATTTTTTTTGTCGAATCTATTATAGGTAAATCTTGTAATATATATTCAATTGATATATAAACATTTTCATGTGTTAATTGTCTTATTTTATTTAAAATAATATTTTTATTTTTTTTATCTTGACCACCTATAAAGACAATATTTACTATATGTAAAATTTCTTTATTTTTTTTCAATAAACTATTATGTTTTGCAACTTGATTGTAAAGACAGTTATTTATGGATTTATCTAAATAAACATTTGGCGTCATAGAACCTAAAAATAAAATAAATAAAGAATTCATTTCTTTCATTTCGTTTTTTAATGCTTCTATAGAATCATCATCAGCATCACTTTCATCCGTATCATTTTCATCAGTATCACTGTCATCTTCACTTTCTTTAAATAAAAAATTTTTTTTTTTTAATTCTTCTGCTATTATATTTAATTGTTCTATTTCAGTTACACTTTTTGTTGCCATATATATATTAATTATATTAATTAATTATCATTACATCTGTGCTTTTAAAAGGTCTTAAAGCAAAATTATAAAAATAATAACTAGTAGTTATTTTTTCTTTATAACTATATCGTTTTAAAATATTTTTAATAATAATATTGTTGTTTGAAATGTTTTCTATAAATAACTTTTCACAATTAATTTCTTTTCTTATTAAACTAAGAGTTGACAAAAAACTTAAACAAAATATTGGCTCTTTTGTTTCATAAAAACTTGCTATTAATTCAACACTTCGTTTACCATCGTAGTAGGTGTAATTATTTCTAAAAATAAAAAAATCGAATGGTTCTTTATAAATCATAGTAACTCCAATATAAATTATTTTTTTTTTAAGTAAATGCAAAATATGAGTTATATTAGGAAAAATAACACACTTAAAATTAGATTTATCGAGTCGTTTAAAAACATCATGAAATAAATCAAAATTTTCACTTCCGATAAGTACAGTATTTATTTCTGACTGATCAAATTTTATTTTTGTTGGCCATTTTTCAATATCAAAATAATAATTATAATAATTTGTTAATGGTACAATAGCATTTTTTACACCTTCCCGTTTAAATAAAAATATACAATTTTTATGTTTTTCTCTATGTTTCACATAGTGTGTATAAATGATTTTGGGTGCTATGCCTTTTTTTCGATGTTTTTGATGTACACAAAGAAAATCAACATAATAAAGATGAAAAATACTATTATCTAATTTACAATGTAATGGACGCGTTGTCATTGTTGCAATAATTTTATTATTTTTTTCAATAAAAGAAAAATAACTTTTATCATTATGATTTTTAAAATAATCAACTACGCCATTTTTTGGTGGTTTATAATTTTCTTGTTTATGCGGCATATAATTATTTCTAATAAAAAATTCACTCAGTGCTTTTTTTTGGGTTGGAACTTTAAAAAAATCAAAGAAAAATACTGTTTCATCATAATATTTATTTTTTTCTGGTTTATTATGCTGTATTATGCCAGGCGGAAACATCCAGTAATAAAGATTATGAAAATGAAATACAGGTTGTTTGGACCAAAATGGATATTTTAATTTAAAATAAGCAATAATCAATACTATTAATATAATAATACTTAAAATATAGTATAATAACATTAAAACTATTATACTATAACATTTCCTATTTGTTTTTTTAACATATTATACAACATTTGTATTGTTTAACTAAAACAGGTTGAAACTCGCCGCTTATAAAATGATGTTCATAACGATATTCAAATAGTCAGTCATGGTAATTATGTGGAAGGGTAACAAAAAGACGTTTAACTTTTCTTCCAGCAACTCTTTCTGCGTCACCTACGTGAGGGGCATATCCACTTTCAAATAGTTCTAAAAAGGCTCTAATGTACAGTTTTTCACGTTGTCCAGAAACACTCAACATATATAATTCCTGTTTACCAGAAGCAAATCTTTCTACTAAACTAAAAAAATTTACCCTTAACTCTTTTTGAAATTTTTCTTTATCTTTATTCCATCGACTTTCATAAATATCACTTAAATCGTTCCAAGTAGGAATAATTTGATTACTATTGGCATCATTTTGAATTAATGACTCGCGAACTTCACGTTCAACATCTGTAGGTTTAGTTGAAGATTCAATACTACTGTTCCAATTTTCCATTATAATATTTTAATAAGAAAAATTTTAAAATATTATACGAATTTAAAATAAAATAATTTGCTAAATATTTTACTCTGGTTTATATAAAATATAAATATATTGATACTCATACATAGTTCTAACCAAATCTATTTTTCCCTTTAAAATAAAACCTGTTTGTTTTGCAATAGAAAGTATTTTTTTTTGTGTTTCCATGTGCAATGTATGAATATTTTTTCTAACATGACCAGAACTGTCATCTTTAAATGTTTCAACAAATTCTCCCTTGTCATTAGATTTATCAAAATCAAAATTTGCTTTATATTGAAAATCTTTAAATTTAACTAAAGAATTTGTAATTCTTTTTTTTGCATATTTTTGAGCAGAAACAATATGCAAAGGGTCAGCAGAATTAATAATGGGGTCGAATTTATCACGATTTACTAAATGCAATACAATATGTCCTCCTGGTTTTAACCAGTTATAACAATTATCAATAAAGGTTTTTTTATCTTTAATATAGTAAATTGTAAAATATAAACAACTAATAGCATCAATAGAAGAAGGTTGATATAAAACAGCATCTAAAACATTTCCTTTTTTAAATTTAGATTTTGGATATTTTTTTTTGGCCAATTCAATCATTGAATTTGAAGAATCTACCCCACTAGCATCAAATCCTTTTTTGGTAAATAAATTTACATGGTGACCTCTACCACATCCTACATCAACCAAAACCTTATTTTTTTTTGGTTTCAAAATGTGAGTTAGTTCATCTATTTCATAATCATTTTTTGCCGGGTCGTAAACTAAATCATCATAAATATCACAATAAAAATCATCATATAAATTTTCGTTTTTATAAACTTTAAATTTTTCCATCTGTGTAAATCCTTCTGGAAATGGATGATAATAATTTACATAATTTAAAATTATAAAAAGAACACCTAAAAATATAAGTAATCTTATCCAAATATTAATTTTAGAAATGGCTTTTATAGATTTTTTAATTATTTTTGTAACTTGTTTCATTTATATGTATTAATGTTATATTTTTTATGTGAAAATTAAATATAAATGAATGATAATGATATAAATGATGTTCGTAAATTAAAAGACTTTAGAGGTATCACATTTTCAAAATTTAAAAAAAGCGATGCAAAAAAAGAATTACTAAATAATTTAATGAATAGTAAAATAGAACAATCTTGTTATTGGTGTGCTGAATTTATTTGTAGCGGACATTTTATTGATGTTTGGGATATAATTTTTGAATTTTGCTCAAAATATATTCATTTGGGTAATCCTAAATTGCCTTATTATTTAAATTTAAGACTAGATGATTTTAGAAATATAATTAATAATGGATATCAAGATAATATAATTAAAATAAGAAATAATGACAAGGTGAGAAAACTATTTGCAGAAATCATGTGTGTTTTATGTACATCAAATAAAAAAAATGCTTTAGAAAATATAAAAGTCCAAAAAGAAGATTTAAGTATGATGAAAATTACACATAAACTCAAGGCTGATTCTATAAATTATGCAAAAATAGTTTTTAAAGAAGAGGACCCCAAAGAATTATTTGTGGCTATCAATGAATTTGCATGGAATATTTCAAAAACAAAAAAAAATGCTAGAATGGCTTGTTATTGGATAGAATGGATACTTAATTTTGAAACTTTAGTTAAAAAAGAAAATAAAAAATACTGTGGTGCACGAAGAGTTATTAACGTAGAAAATAAATACCAAACTGATATAGTTTGGATATTATGGGATTGTCTTTGTTATGAAGCAAATTCAAGAAATTCAAGTATGATTAAATTAATACAAAATTTACAAGAACTTTTTTGTTTAAAATACAAACCTGGAATTAAAAAAAAACGAAAATTTTTATTATATTATGCAATTAATTTATTAACTGAAACAATCAACAATAAAATTCCTATTATTGAAAATACTAATTTAGTGGATTCTATTTCAAAAAAAATTAACATTATTTACAAACAAATAAAAAAAAATGAAATTAGACCACAAACAGATTATTTATTTAATAATTCAATGACAAATAATAATTTAGAAAAAACTGTAAAAAAATTAGATAAAATGAATGCAATTACAATGAAAGGTATAATTCCAAGAAATTAATATAATATTTATAATTTTAAAATATATATAAATATTATAATGCCTAATCCTTCGAATAAAAGACTTAGAAGAGCAATGTATGGACAATCTCCATCTGCTGACGGTTCAACTATTACAATTGAAAATGGTGCAGGTGAAGGTAAAGATTTAACAATTGGTGCTGGTTCAGTATTTAATTTAGGAGGTGTCAATAGATTTGGAAGTTATCCAACTAATGGTATGAGTATGGGATTTTTAAGAAATCTTTCCAAATACAACAATGGAACAACACATGATAAATGTGATACTTCTAATAACAGAACTGTAAATGTGTTTTCTGGTAATACTTTGGCAGATTCTGATGAATTTGCTTTAAGAATTACAACAGATTTCGTAGTAATTTCTGAAAGTAATACTTTTGATTTAAGTACCCCTATGGTTTTGGGTGCAACTTTACCTGTAGGAACAACTGTTCAACAGGTTGTTTCTGGTAATACTATCACATCTACATTAAGAGCAGAGTTGAAAAATAATGACACTAAAATTGTTCTTTCAACAGACTACTCAGTAGGTGGAAGTGCCCAAGATTTAAATATAACAGATAATTTAACTATTGATCCACTTGGTGTAAATGTTACTGTTCCTGCAAATGTATTAACTAAATTAACCACCGCTGATATTAGAACAAAAAATACATCCGGTTTTGTTGATGGTGATATATGTAAAGCAATGGGTACAGGAAATTGTGGTACTGGTATTGACTTAAACTGTAGCAACTTTGGAAATATTAATGGTATTAATAGAATGACTCTCGATGGTAACCATGTTGTTGCAATCGAAATTTGGCAGAGAGATTTCAATCTTTCCCCTATGAATAGACAATTACATGTATTAGTTGCTGGAGATCACTCAACACAAGGTGGTGCTGTTGCAGGTAAAAGATTAACTATTGCTGTTAAAAATAGTTCTACAGTAAGTTCTAGACGCCACACTATTACATTGACAAGTGGAATTGCTAATTTAGTATCACCTGTATCCGCTGGAACTCTTATTCGTCAAACAAGAACAGTTGGTACAACCAGTGTTACAGTTGAGGGTGTATTGGTTGAAGAATTATCAAATGGAGATACACAGATGGTAGTAGATACAAAATCTAATGAAAGTTTTGTTATGGGAAATGCTGCCGCATCTGAAACACTTGTTATTGACCCCAATGGTGTTAATATTTCTTTAGAAAGTAAACCTGATAGAAAAAGAGTAACATTTGCATTAAATAATGTTATGCAACTTGGAGCATCTGTTACTGCTGGTCCCAGTATTATTCTTCAACAAACGCCTGTGTCAACAGGAACAACTGTGAATGGTGTTTTAGTAGAAGACATAGATAATCTAGACTCTACAATTGTAGTTGATTGCGATAGTTCTGATAGTTTTGATACTAGTGCAGACTTAACTCTCACTGGTTCTCTTGTAGGTACATCTCCAGGTGATACTGCAATTTCTAACTTGCAATCAGTAAGTGAAACAGATATAGGTAATGTAATTGCATATTTAAGTTCTGTTTCCAAGACAAGTGAAACAAGTTTTGCAGGAATGTATAATGGTGTTCCAAGTGCTTTAGTTATGACATCTAATTTACCAACATCTACGGAAGCAGTATTTGGTCAAGACCCATCTGGTAATTCATTACAAAGTACCAATCCTGGCACCGCTACTGCCCCTGGTCCAGGATATACACCTGCTATGCCTGCTGAATTTACAAGATTTACATTTAGAACTGGTTCTGAACTAACAACTGGAACAGACTATGTTGATGCGGTTGGTAAGAAAATGTTTGAAGTAATTACAGGAACCGATGTCGGAAAAAATAAACAATTATACGTTAAATTACACTTGGCTTAAATTTATAAACTTTAGTAAAAAAAAAATATAATTGTATATTATAAAATGAGTAATCCTGGAAATAAAAGACGTCATAGAGCATTAGCAGGTGCTTCCCCATCATCCGATAGATCAGCAGTACCAGCAACTATTAGTGGTGTAGCAAATCCATTTAGTTTGGACCACAGAGGGGTCAGTGTTCAAAGAACAAAAGGTTCTGTTATTAACAATGGAGGAAATATGATGCAAGGAACTTTCCCTACTGTTGGAGTTGCCCTCCCATTTTTAATGAAATTAGGAATGTGCTGCAGAGATGGAAAAGTACCTACACCCCTTGCACCTAAAGATTAAATTTAATATTTTAAAAATGATAATTTTAATATAATATTATAATTTCTTTTTTTCTCATTATACTACATAATGGCCAGAAAAAGCCGTAGAAGATCTAGAACCAGAAAGCGCAGACGTTCCCGTCGTGGAGGTATGGGACACCCCGTTAAAAGACGCAGAACCAGAAAACGCAGACGTTCCCGCCGTCGCCGTCGTTAAGTTATTTTTAAATAAAAAAATTTTATAAATATTTTGTATATGATTAAAAAATATTTATTAATTGGAATTATAATTTTAGCATTAGATTCTGTTTACTTAAATTTAACAAAAAACTTATTTTCAAAACAAATAAAATTAGTACAAAAAGAACAATTTACGTTGAATATTTATTCTGCAATTTTATGTTATATTTTACTAACTTTAGGGATTTCTTATTTTGTTATAGAAAAAAATTTATCATATAAAGAAGCGTTTTTTCTAGGATTTATCATTTATGGTATTTTTGATACTACTACTATGAGTATTTTTAACGATTGGAATCCATTATTAGCATTACTAGATACATGTTGGGGAGGAGTTTTATTTACTTTAGTATTATTTATCTACAATAAAATAAATAACTTTTTATAAATATTATATATGCTAAATAGTATTTACTACTTGAATAAAGAAAAAAAAATATCTAAAATAGTAAATATAAAAATAAAAAAAAACATAAATACAAAAATAAAAAAAGATGATTTTGGATTTATTATGTTAAGACATGTAAGATGTAAAAAATCAAATAAATTATGGATTCATAGTATTAATTGTATTAGGAAATTTTATCCTCATAATAAAATTATGATAATAGATGATAATAGTAATTATAAATTTGTAACAAAAAAAAATTTCTATAATACATTTGTTATAAATAGCAATTATAAAGGTAGAGGTGAATTATTACCATATTACTATTATATACATCATAAATTATTTAATAACGCTATTATTATTCACGATAGTGTATTTATAAATTCTTATATTGATATGAAATTCGAAGATTATAAATTTATATGGAATTTTAATCATGCTTCTGACCAATTAGAAGATGAATTAAAAATGATTAAATCATTTAACAACAAAAATTTAGTAAAGTTATATCATAATAAAAGTTTGTGGAATGGATGTTTTGGAGGAATGTCTATTATTTCACATGATTATCTAGTAGAGGTTAATAATAAATACGATATTGGTAAATTATTAAAATACGTTAAAACAAGATATAATAGATGTTCTTTTGAAAGAGTTATTGCTTGTTTACTTAAAAAAGAAAATAAAAAAAGTGATACATTATTGGGAAATATTCATAAATATTGTAATTGGGGAATTAAGTTTAGAGATATAGATAAATATCAACATTTACCTATAATAAAAGTATGGTTAGGCAGATAATATTTTTATATTGTTTGAAGTCTATTTCTATTTGGTTTAAATTCTTTTATCTCATTATTGTTAGATAATTTTATATTTTTAACTACATTATTTGTTTTTTTTTCTTGTTCATTAATTAAATTTAACTTAAAATTATATTTAACTAATTCACGCATTTTTTCTATTTCTAATAAACGCAGACGTTTATTTTCTTGTTTTATAAAACATTTTAATATTTTTAACATTATCATACTAATATTGTTATTTAACATTTGAAAAATTTTAATAATACCACCCGTTACACCTAATATTTCAATAGTTGTATTTGTATCTAGAGTTCTATATAACCAGTAATCTCCTAATGCAGCAACTAATAAACTATTTGTAATTATTAAAACCCAAACAATTATTAACTCAAATTTTCGTTTTAATTTTGGATTTACATCATAATTTGGAATTTTTTTTTCATCTATAAACAGATCTTCAAAATAAAGAGGTTTAGATGCAGTATAGTAAACTATTTTTGGAAAATTCCAAAACAAAATAAATGCCGATAAAAATAAAAATAATGGTATATAAATATAGTTTTGAAAGTTTTCGTATATTAATGCTGCCGGAGCAAAAACCAATGGAATAAAATATCTTTTTATTTTAATTTTTTTACAGCATATTTTACAATTATCACAACATGTTTTACTATTATCTTTACAGCACATATACTCATTAATATGCATTTTTCTCTAATTTATTTATGTAAATTTTATACGTAAATAAATTATTTAGTTCGGTAATAAACCAATGCTTGATATGATTTTTTAAAATTATATTTCTCTCCAATTGTTTTTGTTATTTTAAAACTTTTATTTGTATTAATTAAATTTTTCCATTTTAATTTTCTAACAGGAGAGAAATCTTCACCGTCCAATTTATAATCAGTTGCATTAATAGTTATTAATGCACAAACATGATTTCTTTCAATATCTCTTATAGCAACTGAATCTAATTCATATTTATATTTACCTGAAGTGATTGTTAATGGTTTTTCAAAATCGCTTACACTATAAGTTTTATTTAAAGGGTCATCAAATATTTCAATAATAATCATATGTGGAATTTTTTCCATTGATTTTATATCTTCACTTAAATTATCCAGTGCTTCTTTATTATGAGTTATTCTGTATGTATGTAATGGAAACGGCGTTAAAGAACCATGTCCAAAATTTTCAAGATATGTTAATATAGAAAAATAAAACTGAATAGGATTACCTGCTTCTTTACTAGGTTTATATCTATATTTTTTTGGTAATGCTTCAAAAACACTTTGTACAACATCGTTAGTATCTATTAATTTAGCATATCCTCCTACATCTTGTGTTCCCAATAAAGATGCCGTAATAAATCTATTTAATATCCAAAATGCTTTATGTATTTTATTATTAAAATTTTTTAATTTTGTTTTTGTTTGAAGTTTACCAGTTATCATTGCTTCTCTGAAAAAACGCAAAAATTTTCTACCTTTATCACTTAAAAAGAAAATAGCAAAAAATGTATTCATCCAACAATTACTATCAGTCTGAGCAGGTCCAATAATATGACGAGGTACAATTTTTTTTGTACTACTTAAATTATGTAATAAATATTTTTGTGCTTCTTTTGATTTCCAATCATAACATAATTCTTCCCCTGAGTCTGTTACTATTGTAATTTGTAATAAATTACAATCAATATTAACAAACATATCTTTATGTGGTGTTTGAGATATTAATGATTGAATCTTTTGATTAACCGTTGGAGCATATGATTTTTTTAAAGTTTTAGATAATTCTGCAATTCTTGATTTTGTTACTTTTGTTTTAGTTTGCGCAATAGATACAGTTTTACTTTTTCTTATAGCAGATTTAGATTGTTTTTTTGTTATTTTTTTTGTTTTACTTTTTTTGGTTTTGTTTTGTGAACGTTTTGAAAAGTTCTTTTTAGTTTTACTTTCTTCAGGAACACTAAATATGGTTGAAAGCATTTTTGTTATTTTTTCTTTAGGGTCACACTCACTAGTTAAAGCATTCCATTTATAACCTTTAGGACACCTTTTTCCTGTACGAGCAATACTTTTACTAGGTGTTTTAAAAGTAACTTTTTTAGTTTTGTTTTGTGAAATTTTTGAAAAGTTCTTTTTTGTTTTAGATAAATCACTTTTTAATGAAGGTTTCAAACTTTCTAAATTTTCTGATAAAATTTCATCCATTATTGTTCTTTCTTTTGTTAAAACTTTTGACGGTAAAGTTAATTTACCTTTTTTAGTAACTTTTTTTGTTTTTGTTTTTGTTTTATTTTTTGTTTTATTTTTTGTTAATTTTAATGTAGTATTTTTAGAAAAAAGATTATCACCTTTTTTTGATTTAATTGTTTTTGATTTAATTGTTTTTGATTTAATTGTTTTAGAGATATTTTTATTAATAGATTCGCATTCTTTAGTTTCTTTATTTCTACGAAAACCTTTTTGACATTTTTTTCTTGTAACACATTTACAACCCTTTTTTTTTAAAATATATCCTTCTGGACATTCAGGTTTTAATGACATAAAATATATATTTTATTTAGATTTTAATATTTATAATTTGTATATGAGTATATTTAATACAAATAAATCAGCAAGTATATTAAAACCTATAACACCTGACCCTTCAAAAAATTCATTTACAGAACAAATTTCAAAAAGTGTATCTAAAAACCCTACTATTGCAGAAACATTATCGTCAAAACTTTCTGGTATAAAATCTATAGGACAAACATTTAGTCCATCTCAACAAACCACCTCATCAACTTCTATATCATCTGTAACACCTAATGATGGTGGAGTCATGATTATTAAAATATTGTTAATAGTTTTAATTATTGTATTTTTAGCATATAATTTGTATCTTTACTTTTACGAAAAAACTGATATTTTCAGAAAGTTTTTTGGAATTACACTTTTTAAAACAGGGGAAGGTACAAAAAATACGGTGGAAAACACAGGAAAAGGTGCTGAAGAAGTTTTAAATGCTACAAAAAAAGCAGGTAAAGGAGTTGGCCAAGCAGTATCTGATGCCGGAAAAAATATGGAAGAAAGTTCTTCTTTAAAAAAAGCCATTGAAAAACCCAAACAAAAGGAAGAAAAAATAATAGAAGACGATTCAACTGAAAGTAACATACAACACAAAAAAACAACAGGCTATTGTTATATTGGTAGTGACAGAGGTTACAGAACATGTGTAAAAATGACAGAAGATGACGAATGTAAATCTAAAAAAATATACCCAACTAAAGACATTTGCATTAACCCTAATTTAAGAAAATAATTAAATAATTTAAAAATGATATTAATTAAGTATAAAATATTTAATTAATATATAATGAGTTTACTTTCAATGATAACATCATCAAAAAGAATTGAAAATGGGTTATTATGGAGTAGTATTTTTTCGATATCGACTTTACCATTAGGTTTTTGTAGTTACAAATTTCTACTTCCTAAATTAAATTTTGATGATAATAGTAAAAGAATTTTAAATGAAGAAATTATGAAAATGTTATTTACAACATCTGCTTTAATAGGATTTTTATATGGATTTAATACTAAAAGAACATTATTAAGTTATTTATGATTCAAATTTTTATTTTGACAATACTCTTAAATTTAGTTTTTCTTTAGTACTTAATTTATCTATCTTTAATTTGTAGTCTTGTAATTTAGATTTGATTATATTTTTTTCTTCTACCAATTCTTTAGTTTGTAAATTTAATATTTTTAAATCTGGCAATATTTCTAATTCAAGCGCATTTGCCAATGCGTTTAAATGTTTTATATTCCTATGAGCACCTGTAATACGCGACACTTCAATAAAATCTTTACTACGACTTAAACGTTTAAGTTCAAAATAAGGAGTTTCATTTTCGGGAATAAATTCCATTGGGTCCATAAATTCTGTTTGCGAATTCACTAATTCTGACATTATAATTTAATATTATATTTTATTTTTTTCATATAATATTAATTTTAAAGTGATGATGAGAAAAACCATCTAAGCGAAAAATAAGGAGGGAAAATTCTCATATCATCATCTGCTGTTAAATTAGGACCAGACTTTACCATATTCTCAATATCAACCCCAGACAAAGCATAACTATGATATCTTAAATTAGACAAAAATCCTGAAAATCCCCCTTTTTGACTAATATATACATTTCCATAATTTTGTTTTGGTACAGACCTAAATTCATGTCTGTTAACTATAGTTCCATTAATATATGTGTCCATATGTTTTCCTTTAGTACGCATATTTACTAAAATCCATTTATTCATTGGAATATCATCAATTTCTATTTCTTCAATTACATTATTAAATGTATTCATAACAAAAATCAAAGAATTCTTTGTTTCATGTAAGTAAAGACCTGGTGCATTATTTGGAAATGCCATGTCTGTAACATTCACCCCATCAAAGGTTTGTTTCATACCAATATTATCATCAGAACCTTTATTAAAAATATGCTTTCTTCTTCCCGTTTTATAAACCAAATCATCAATAAATAACCACACAGACCAAGTAAATTCTAATCCTTCTCTTTCATTAACAGACCTTAATATAGGTTTTGAACCAAATGTTTTTGGATCCTGATGAATAGTTTGTTTCTTTTTTCCACTTTTTAATCCATTTACTAAAATAGGATTTTTTTCAGGAGAAGTTAAATATCCTAAAACTATTGTACCTAATCTTAATGCGTAAACAAAAATAATCAATACTAATATGAAAAAACATACCTTAGCAACTAATGTATTTGAGTACAAAAAATCTGTTGTACCTGATACGACTTTATTATTCCTAAATTGGCCAAACATACCTCCTGCTTTATTAGAAGCCGCTCCAACTGCTTCTCCTAAACTTGCCATAGGACTATTATAATTACTTGCAAAACTACCGTAAGACATACTTATATATTATAAATAATATAATTAGATTTCAAATCCATATTTTTCTTCATTATCTTTCATAAATGACAATTTAACTTTGTATTTATTTAACATATCTGTTAAAGCATTGCCACCTGGCCCTTCTCTGTATATTTCATACGCTTCACGAGGATTAATTGTTCTAGAAAAATATCTAAATTTAGATGTAGCGCCAGAAAATCCACCATCTGGTGTTAGTACTACTTCTGAATCTTTGTCTAATTTTGGTACACCACTCAATACATTAGTGTTAACTAATTTACCATCAATATATGTATCGACTGTTCTATTATTAACAGCAATTATTACACTGCACCATTTTTGAATTGGTATATTTTGAATAGACCAACTATCAATATTTACAGCACTTGTTGCAGAAGATGTTGACATTGAAATATCTAAATCATTTGTAGATGGTGCTAAAGAAAGTGATGGTGATACTAAACCTGTTTTTTCATTTGTTCTTCTAAATATCACCTTTGGTTTGCTATATTTGTATTGCCAGTTATCTACATATACCCATACAGAAAATGTGTAGTTAACACTTTCAAGATTTCCTGGAAGAGTTGAGGTAATCTTTCTTGCAGTTTTTGCGCTACCCCCCATTGATAAACTTTGATTTGTATTGTCTGCAAAAACATATGTCCATACAAGATAGAGAATTACAACTACAATAACTCCTAAAAGAATTGTTTTAAATTCCATAATATAATATTATGTTAGAAATTTATCTAAACAATTGGTGGATTATTATTTTTTAAAACATTGTAATTAATTGCTATTCGTTCTTTTGTCATCATTCTAGGGAAATATAAAACATTACACACACCACCTCCTATTCCATTATCATCACCAATACTTACATTATCTAAACTCATATAAGGTACTACATTTTTAACTGAGGCAACCAATTTTGAATTCATAAATACATCCAATATGCCACTATCATAATTTATTACGATATTATTCCATCTTTGTAAAGGAAAATCTTTAATTTTATAAATTACAGGTTCTTTATTTAATCCATTATTCATGGTTATTTTAAGTGAATTATCTAATCCATTATATGATATATTTGGTTTTTCACCATAATCTAAAATAGTTGTATGTTTTCTATATGCTGTTCCAAAATTAGGAGGCTGTGCTCTTATGAAAAACCATGCACTTATTGCATAATTATAATTATATTGAATATCATAACCTGATAATTTTAAATCATCATGTCGTCCTAAATATTTTTTTTTTTTTAAATAAACAGGTTCTCTTAGCAAAACCTTACCAGTTTGTATTTTTTTTATTTGAGAATATTCTTTTTTAAGATTTTCTAAATATATCTTTCCTTCACTTATATTATGTTCTAAATCGAATATTTTTCCAGATTGTTGTTGAATTAATCTAATTGTTTCAGTTATAGCCTCTTTACATCCAATTTTATCTTTAGTATCTGTTGCATTATCACACATTTCACTACTTCTATAACCATAATTTATTAAAAAGTTAACCAATTCTTCTTCATTTTTTGGGTCATTAAGATTTTTACTGTTTATTTGTTTCCAGCCTGCTTCTGGTATTCTTTTTCCATTTTCAGCATGGCAATTCTTTTTTAATGTTTTAACTTGTTTTTCCATTTGTTCTATACCTTCTTCAGTATCTTTAATTTTATTTTTAACAATTATTTTTTTATCATCTTTGTCAGTTGTAGTTGTATATATATATTTGTAAAATATTGGAACAACTATTACTAATGCAATAAAAACTATTTCAAATGCTAAAATATAATATACAGTTTGTGGAGTATGTCTTAATTCATTATATAAGAATTTTACCGTATCAAAGAAAATACAAGGTATTATAAATATCAAATAAAACAAAACATTAATCAATGGATTATTTTTTAAAATATTTTTAAAATTAACAGAAGACATCAATCCCCTATATATCAAAAACATTCCTGATAATATAGTACCTATCATAATCATAACAGATCCTGAAACATTAAATAAAATATTCTTACTTACTAAAAATGCAAATGCTGCCAATATTCCCATTGCGACACCTACACTAATTAAAACATAAAGATATCTAGAAGAGTTTTTAAATAACCAATTATCTTTTTCTAAATTGGTTCCTGTATCTGGATATTGACTGGAGAGATTTTTCGTAAATTTAACAAAAAATATTGCCAAACAAACAAAACCCAATGCTACTAACATAAAATTAATAATATATGAATAATCCGCTATCTGTTCAGGATAACCATTCGTATATATATATAATGTTAAACTTGCAAATAAAGCAATAAATAATAAGACAAAAGAAAATTGCATATTATTACTATTACTATCCCATGCACCAAATTTAGAATAACCCCAACTTTCACGTGTTCCTGGCATTATTGGAAAAACAAACCATAACAATTGTAAAAGCAACTTAATAGGAAATACTACAATAGTCAATACTACATATTTTACTAGTGAAAATGCTCTGTTATATCCATCAGGAAATTCACCATTTTCTCTATAGTAATTTACTCCATATCCTATTATAAAAAGTATTGATAATATTAATAATGCTAAAGGGGTATAAATTATTGCTGATGTGATACCTTTTAAAATTGTACTCATTTATATTTTATTAACATTAAATAAAATATAAATTATCTATTAACTTAAAATATATAATAATATGATTATAAGAAATTTTTTGATGTTTTATTTGCATGACAATTATTACAAAGTGCTGCTAAATTAGAAACTTCATTTGTACCGCCAAATTGTAAATCTATTTTATGATCCACTTGAAATGTATGTGTTAATTGTTGATTGCACATATTACACTTCCAACTCTGTTGAGATGCTACATATTTTTTTTTTGTTTCACTAACACTTCTTTTAGTATTTGTATATCGTGAATTAATTGGATTAGGCATTTGAGGTTGAATTTTATATGATATATTAGATTGTTGCCCTAATTCATTAACTTTATCACGTGCATTAGTAAAATCAAAAATAGGTGTTAACATATCACGAGTATTATTATCAACAGGCATATATTTTATTAAATCTGTAGCATGTTTTACTAAATTTTTTGTTTCATTTGGGTTTTTATTTATAAATAAATAAATACTTAATCCAACAAATGCAAATGTTGCCATTCGAAAATACTTTTTACCCTTTAATATATATTCGGTAAATTTTCCATCATAATACGTATTGGCAACTAAAAATGCAGTAATTACAAATATTAAAAAGTTAATTTTCATATATATACTTAAAATATATATAAAAGTGGTAATAATAGTTAATTATTAAAATTTATGCCTTTTTGTAAATCATTCCTAAACGATGATGTTTTCTTCCTTTATAAGTCTTACCCTTGTACTTAAAAGAAGCCAATCCTTTCTTTTTAGCATTTAACATAAGTTTAAAGTATTGATTAAGACCACGTTTCTTTCCCTTCTTTCTAGTTCTTTTCTTTTTGCGGGTTCTCTTTCTAGATTTCTTTCCCTTTCTGCGTCTTTTTCCACCGAGAAGTGAACCAACAGCGGGTTCACTATCTGCAGCAGGGACAACAGCATCTTCAACTTCAGGGGCAGGTTCTTCATCACCTCCGCCGCGCTGACGTCTTTTTCTAGAACGACTTCTTCTACGTGTTCGTTTAGCCATTATATATTTAACTTATATTTTTATTTTAACGAACAAATATCCTAAATCATCTTTTATAAAAATACAGAATAGATAATATTAATAATATAAAAATTCCACCTTCAATATATTTTTTTCTTGTTTTTACTAATTTTTTATTTTTCATTTCTTTTGGTTTATATTCTTCATAATATTTTTCTAAATCTTCATAAAATCCAGTTTCATGTTTTTTTAACTTTTTATTAATTTTATTAAAAATAAAATGAATCCATTTCATAAATGACATTCTAGAACTTAAATAAGGAGTAACAGGATATTTGTCTAAAAGTTCTAAAAATGTATTACCAATAGGATCCATTGGAACAAATACTGGTAAATTCTGTATAAAATCATAATATTTTTTAATACTTACATCATTTGGATGTTTTGGATAAGTAATTGCGATAGTTTGTAAAGTAAATTTTAAATGTGGCAGCCATACATTAGGGTTTAATCCCATTATATAGCAAATGATATAAAAACATAATTATTTAAACATATATATGATAAAATCAAAAGATTATTATGAATCGCTGTACTGTAATAATTGCGGTAAAAGAGGACATACATACAATCAATGTTCTAAACCAATTACAAGTATAGGAATTGTTGCTATTAATAAAGAATATAACAATATCAAATTTTTAATTATATGTAGAAAAGATAGTCTAGGTTATGTAGAATTTTTAAGAGGTAAATACAATTTAACTGATAAAAATTATATACAAAATTTAATTAATGAAATGACTATAACAGAAAAAAAGAGTGTGTTAAATAATGATTTTCCAGATTTATGGAATGAACTATGGGGTAAATTTAGTCATAATCAATATAAACAAGAAGAAAAATTATCAAAAGATAAATTTTCTCAACTGAAAAAAGGGGTAAATGATTTGTATACTAATGAATTATTTACACTCGAAAAACTAATTGAAAATAGTATAACAAATTGGGAAGAACCCGAATGGGGATTTCCAAAAGGACGTAGAAATTATAATGAAACAGATATTAATTGTGCATTAAGAGAATTTCAAGAAGAAACAGGATATAATAAAAAAGATATTCAAATTATTGCAAATATTAAACCAATACAAGAAGTTTTTACAGGCTCAAATTATAAATCATATAAACATAAGTATTTTTTAGGATATATTGATAATTTAAAAAAATCTACAAATTTTCAAAAAAGTGAAGTTAGTCAATTAAAATGGCTATCTTTAGAAGATTGTTTAAAAAAAATAAGACCATATAATTTAGAAAGAATTGAAATAATAAATAATATAAATAAAGTTTTACATAAATATAGTTTAATCTCATAATATATTATTA
>Ga0055584_100001235_pt1 | contig 25065 bp, 22 predicted proteins | sample OSDHelmetaG_FD_58716 | JGI IMG/M metagenome (GOLD analysis project Ga0055584, IMG submission 58716) | Pelagic marine sediment microbial communities from the LTER site Helgoland, North Sea, for post-phytoplankton bloom and carbon turnover... | ecosystem: Environmental > Aquatic > Marine >...
CAAAATTAGGCTATTTTAATGTAATTATGAGCAAACATAAATATTATTATAATCCAGAAACGTGCAGGTACGAAAGAATTAAAAAAACTAAAAAAGATATTTTTTTAAGGTCTTCTATATTCACATTAACAGTATTATTTTCAAGTTTTATATTATTAAATATTTATGACACATACTTTGAATCTCCAAAAATAGTGATGCTTAAAAAAGAGAATGAAGAACTTCAGACTCATTATGAAATATTAAACAAGGAAGTAAATATTGCTTATAAAATGTTAGATAATTTAGAGGAAAGAGATGATAATGTATATAGAATTATTTTTGAAGCTGAACCAATACCATCAACTATCAGACAAGCAGGAATTGGAGGAATAAACAGATACAAGGAATTGATCGAAGGTAATTTAGAAAGAGAAGATCTAATTATTGATAACTATGCTAGAATTGATGAACTCAAAAGAAAATTATACATACAGACAAAATCTTATGATGAACTTCTTGATATGGCTAATAATAAAGAAGAATTAGTTGCAGCAATTCCTGCAATTCAGCCAGTATCTAATAAAGATCTTAAGAGAATATCATCTGGATATGGGTCAAGAATTGATCCTTTTCTTAAAGTTAGAAGAATGCACTATGGTCAAGACTTCTCTATAAAAAAAGGCACACCAATTTATGCAACTGCTGATGGAAGGGTAAGTATTGTAAAATCTTCATTTGGCGGATTAGGGAAATACATCTACTTAGATCATGAAAATGGATATAAAACAGTTTATGGTCACCTAAATAAATTTAATGTCAGAAGAGGACAAAAAGTTAAAAGAGGTGAATTAATTGCTTACAGTGGTAATTCTGGAAGATCTACAGCACCTCATCTACATTATGAAGTACATAAAAATGGTAAAAAATTAAATCCAATAAACTTCTTTTTTAATGATTTGACCCCAAACGAATATGAAGAAGTAATTAAATTAGCATCTGTAGAAAATCAAGCTCTAGGCTCTACTTTTTAGATTTATGCCATATAAAGAAAGAGAAATAAAAAAAAAATACTATCCAATAGGTGAGGTATCTAGTCAATTAAGTTTAAATTCTTCTCTAATTAGATATTGGGAATCAGAATTTGAAGTATTAAGTCCAAAAAAAAATAAAAAAGGATTAAGAAAGTACACTGAAAAAGATATTGAGATCTTAAAAAAAATCCATTCTCTTTTAAAAGACGATGGTTTCACCATTGAAGGAGCAAAAAAACATTTTAAATCAAAAGTATTAAACCAGGAAAATAAAATAATATCTGAACTTGAAAATATAAAGAAAAAACTAATTGATCTTAAAAGAAAGATTTAATTAATTCCTAAGATATCTTTAATTGCTTTATCATCAGATCCAGAGTCAGCAAAATCATCAAAAGTCTTATCTGTAACTTGTATTATATGATCTGAAATAAATTTTGAGCCTTCTACTGCTCCCTGTTCATTACTTTTAATACAACACTCCCATTCTAAGACAGCCCAACCATCAAAACCATACTGTGTTAATTTAGAAAATATAGATTTAAAGTCTATCTGTCCATCACCTAAAGATCTGAATCTACCTGGTCTATCCTTCCAATCAGCATAACCTCCATAGACACCAGCCCTACCTGTAGGATTAAATTCAGCATCTTTTACATGGAACATTTTTATGTATTCATGATATATATCTATATGATTTAGATAATCCATCTGCTGTAAAAGATAGTGACTAGGGTCATAAAGCATTTTTACTCTAGTATGATTTCCTGTAGACTCTAGAAATCTCTCAAAAGTTATTCCGTCATGTAAGTCTTCTCCGGGATGTATTTCATAACAAAGATCTACTCCATTTCTATCAAATTCATTTAGTATGGGGAGCCACCTTTGTGAGAGTTCTTTAAACCCTAAACTTACAAGACCATTTGGCCTCTGGGGCCAAGGATATACATATGGCCAAATCAGTGCACCTGAAAAAGTAACGTGCGCGTTTAAACCTAGATTCTTACTTGCTCTAGCAGCTAGATTTAATTGTTCAATAGCCCATTTCGTTCTTTCTTTAGTGCTATTTCTTATATTTTCTGGAGCAAAGCCATCAAACATTTTATCATATGCTGGGTTTACAGCAACAAGTTGACCTTGAAGATGTGTACTTAATTCAGTAATCTCAATCCCATATGATTTAATTTTATCCTTATAATTCTTGGCATAAACTTTATCTGTAGCTACTTTTTGAAGATCAATACATCTACTGTCCCATGTTGGTATTTGAATTCCTTTATAGCCAAGTTTAGATGCCCAATCACATACAGAATCAATATTATTAAATGGAAGCTTGTCATCCATAAATTGAGCTAAAAATATTGCGGGTCCCTTTATTGTTTTCATATTTTAAATTTTTATCCAAATAGAAGATTTTGATGATTCGATTACTGCGTCAATGAATTTCATTCCTCTATATCCTTCTTCTACAGTAGGATAATCAAATAGTGGATTATCTGACTTAGAATTATGATAATTATTTACTGAATATGAAAAATTGCGATAAATATTGGCAAAAGCTTCAATAAAACCTTCTGGATGTCCTGATGGTGTCCTGCAATTTGATCTTGAAAACTCAGAAAGATATGAATTATCAACTCCTGACCTATAAATTTGATTTGGTTTGCCATTTAACTTTAGAAGTAATGTATTTGGAGTTGAGTGTTTCCATTCAATACCTCCACTATCACCCCAAACTCTAATTTTTAAATCGTTTTCTTCACCAGAGGCAATCTGACTAGTCATTAAATTTCCTTCAATATTATCTTCTAAAGAAATTAAAACATTACCATCATCCTCGAGCTGTCTACCTTCGACAAAAACATTAACCTTAGACAATAATTTAATTATTTTTTTCCCGGTAATATACTCTACCATGTTTGCAGCATGAGTCCCAATATCACCCATACTTCCTGCCTTACCAGATTTTTTTGGATCAGTCCTCCAAGATGCTTGTTTATTATCTGTTTTTTCTAAGCTAGATGTTAACCATCCTTGTGGGTATTCTACAGCAACTTTTCTAAGTTTACCTATTTTACCTGATGATATTAAGCTCTTAGCTTCTTTTACCATAGGGTAACCAGTATATGTATGGGTTACAGCAAAAGGTAATTTAGTTTCTTTTACTTTATCTACTAATATTTTTGCTTGTGCTGAATCAAAAGATAAAGGTTTATCTATTATAACAGGAAACCCATTATCTAATGCCTTTAATGCAGGATCAAAATGAAGATGATTTGGAGTAACTATTGAAACTATATCCATCCTTTCATCAATATCTAATTTAGATTCATCCCTAATCATTTGCTCGTAAGATTTATAAACTCTCTCTGGTTTTAGATATAAATTTTTCCCAGTTTCTAGAGAGTTATTATAATCTGAACTAAATGATCCACAAACAAGTTCAATACAATTATCAAGAAATGCAGCGTTTCTATGAATTGCTCCAATAAACGAGCCTAATCCCCCACCTATCATACCCATTTTTAACTTTTTCATTTATTTTTTTTTTAAAAATTAATAATATTTTTTTAATGATGGTAATGAATTAAAGAATAATTGATGCTTCAACTCTATTAGAATTCATATTGTAAAATTCTTTGAAAATATCAAAATGATTATCATCTGATTCTTTTTTTATATAAGAGCCATCTTCTTGTAAAATATAAGAATTACAATTATCTCTTAAATTATAATTCAATATTGTTATAGCTTGTTTTTTGATTTGATCTTCATTAACCTTAAATAGAGACTCTATTCTTCTTTTAAAACTTCTTATCATTACATCTGCACTTCCGGAATAAATAACTGGATCTCCAGAATTATGAAAATAATATAACCTGCTATGTTCTAAATAATCACCTATTATAGATATCACTTCAATATTTTGACTTAAACCTTTTCTTGCAGGTCTAAGGCAACATATTCCTCTTACAATCAAACAAACTTTAACTCCTGAATTACTCGCATCATAAAGTTTATTTATAACTTCCTTATCTTGAAGAGAATTAATTTTTATACAAATTTTTGCCTCTTTACCTACTTTTGAGTTTTTAATTTCACCTTCGATTAATTCAATTATTTTATTTCTCATATAGATCGGTGCTGTTATTAAATTCTCGTAATCATCAGGAACTGAATGACCTGTAATAACATTAAAAAACTCTAACGCATCTTTAGTATATTTTTGATTAGAAGTCATTAAACTAATATCTGTATATAATCTAGAGGTTGTCTCATTATAGTTTCCAGTACCCATATGGGCATAATTTTTTACCTTCTTTCCCTCCCTTCGGACAATTAAAAGTAGTTTAGTATGAGTTTTCAAAGAACCTATTCCATATATAACATAACACCCTGCTCTCTCCAATTTATAGCCATTTTTTAAATTATTTTCTTCATCAAACCTAGCCTTTACTTCAAATAAGACAGAAACGTGCTTTCCATTCTCTGCTGCCTTTAGAAGAGCATCAATAACTCTTGAGTTTTTAGCAGTTCTATATAAGGTTATTTTAATTGATAAAACATTAGGATCATCTGCAGCTTCATTTAAAAATTTAATGACCGGATCAAACGAATTATACGGATGATGCAAAAAAACATCTTTTTCAGATAAAAGCTCAAAAATACTTTTATCAAAATTAGCTTCTATATCAATAGGATCTACAGGAGATGGATATACAGGAAGAAGATCTGAAAATTCATTAAATTCAATAATTTGATTGAGAGAAGTAAGATCTATTATAGCATCAGGAGATGACCTCATTATGTTAAAATCATCTATATTAAATCTTTCTTTTAATGACTCCAATAGATACTCATCAAATGAGTTACTGATTTCAATCCTAACTACCCTACTAAATTTTCTGTCTTTTAATTTTTGTTTTAATTCCTCTAAAAAATTAGTTTCAATATCTTCTGAATCTTCTAATGTAAAATCACCATTTCTAATTATTCTAAATAAACTTATACTCTTAATAACAACACTCCTAAAAAACTTATGTATATATTTTTCAATTATTTTTTCAATTGGTATGAAACAGATATTATCTCCAACCTTATACTCAAAGTAGCGTGGTAAATTTATAGGTATTTGAATAAATGAAATTTTCTTTTTATTAGTAGAATCATTTGACATAGTTACTACTCCAAAAATTAAAACCTTATTCATTAATATTGGAAAAGAATGTAGGTTATCATAAACCATTGGAGTTAACATCGGAAAAATAGTCTTCTTAAAATACTTCTTTACTTTTTTTCTTCCTTCCTCATCTAAAATTTCAACATTACCTATGATTATTTTTTCTTTTTTTAGGTCAGAAACTAATTTTTCAGAAAAGAGATTATTAAAGTCTTTATAAATTTTTTTTGATTCATTCAAAAGATACTCTCTAAAAGGGTCCTCTCTCATCCCTGAGTAATCAATTCTCTTCTTCTTGTTGTCTATATAGTTATATAAACTACCAACTCTAACCTCAAAAAATTCATCAAAATTTGAAGCTACAATAGACAAGAACTTTAGCCTATCAAGAATACTTCTATTACTATTTTTAACTAAGTCTAAAACTCGGTGATTGAAATTTAACCAACTTAAATCTCTACTAATTAAATTGCTTTTATCTATTTGATTTTTATCCATTAAAGGTTTTCAAGAACTGACATTACCTCTTTTACATGTTTCCTTGACTCCTCAAGAAGACCTCTCTCATCAGAATTCAACTTTAACTCAATAACTTTTTCTATTCCATTAGATCCAAGTACTACAGGAACACCCAAATAACAATCATCAATATTATACTCTCCTTCAAGTTTAATGCATACTGGAAAAATTCTTTTTTGGTCTCTTATTATTGACTCAACCATTTGTGCAGCTGCAGCACCTGGAGCATACCAAGCAGATGTTCCCATCAACTTAACTAACTCTCCACCACCAAACTTTGTTCTTTCAATAATTTCATTAAGCTTTTTTTCTTCAATCAGTTCAGAAATAGGTATACCCGAAACAGTAGTGTATCTAGGAAGAGGAACCATCGTGTCTCCGTGACCACCTAGAAGTAATGCCTGAATATCTTTTGGAGATACATTCAACTCCTCAGATATGAAAGCTCTAAACCTAGCAGTATCTAAAATTCCAGCCATTCCCATAATCCTGTTTCTATTAAAATTTGAAGTAAGATGTGCCTGATAAGTCATGACGTCTAATGGATTTGAGACAATAATTATTATCGAATCAGGTGAGTGCTTTACAATATTTTCTGTAACAGACTGAACAATCTTAGCATTAGTTCCAATTAAATCATCCCTAGACATCCCAGGCTTTCTAGGGAGACCAGAAGTTATTACTACGACATCAGAGTTTTTTGTTAGAGAATAGTCATTAGTTGATCCAACTGTTCTAGTATCATATAAATTAATTGGAGCTTTCTGAAAAATATCAAGTGACTTACCTTCAGATAAACCTTCTTTTATGTCAACTAAGACAACTTCATTACATACTTCTTTATAAGCTAAAACATCTGCACATGTTGCTCCTACGTTTCCTGCTCCTACTACTGTTACTTTCATAATATTAAATTTTATGTAAAATTAGATAATGAGTAATAAACTTTTGATTTTAATTTAAATTATTTCAAAATCTAAAACTGTTTTTGTACTACTTATAACCTTATATTCATCACTAATCTGATGACCAACTACCCAAATTATTTTCTTCTTTGAATCTTCTATGATGAACTGATTGTTTTTTTCATACCATGAAACTTTAGCATCAGACAAGAAACTTGAAATTTTTTTATGCTTTTTCATGCCAAGGGGAATAAACTTTTCTCCTTTTTTATAATTCCGTAAAGTCAAAGGAAATGAAACTTTATCATAGTCTAATTGGGCATTTGATCTATTATTATTTAAAATAAAATTTTGTTTATCATATTTAGTTAAAGATAATTTAATTCCTCCTTTGGAGACCTCACCTATTGATTTAATCTGGGTATTAACTTTATTTTTAATCTTTGAATCAACAATAAAAAATGAATACCTATCATTACATAAAGTATATTTTTTTGAGTAAAACTTTTGATTATTATTATTCTTAATAATTTTAATGAACTGTGATATCTGATCATAGTTAAATCCATATCCTCTTAAAAAATCATAAATTAATAACTCATAATGATTAATATTTAAAAATGATTTACTTACCTCTATAAAATTAGATGAATAATTAACATATTTTTTAGTAAAATCTTTTAGATGATAGTCAATAAACTCTTCAACTTTATTAATTCTTTTTGATGACTCTAATATGGATTTTCCTAAAGAGTCATTTATCTCAGATAATAAGGGGATAATTTTATTTCTAATTTTATTCCTTGAGTATTTATTATCTTCATTTGACTTATCATCTCTCCAACTTAATTTTTTATTTTTAGCATAATTTATCAAGTCATCTTTATCTAAATCCAATAAAGGTCTAATAAGATTTTTTGATTTTTTTTGAATACCTGAAATACCCTTATACCCTGTTGTTTTTATAAAATTAAATAAGATGGTCTCAATATTATCATCTCTATGATGAGCTGTTACAATAAAATCATATTTATTTTTTTTAAGAAGCTCTCTAAACCATTCATATCTTAACTCTCTTGATCCCATCTGAATTGAAATATTATTTTCTTTAGAATAACTTTTTGTTGCAAAACTTTTTTTATAAAATTTTATTTTATTCTTTTTACAAACAGTCTTCACTAATAAAATATCCTCGTCAGATTCTCCAGATCTTAATAAAAAATTACAAGAACAAACTGAAAAATTGAAATTATAAACTTGAAATAAATTTAGTAGTACCATGGAATCTACTCCACCACTAACTGCTAAGAGATATTTTTTATTTTTATCCAACTTTTCTTTTTCAAAGAAATCATTAAAATATAGTTCTATATCTTTCGTTTTCATTTAACAAAAATAACTATTTGAAAATTGCATAACATAAAATAATTATCTATCTATTTTTACACAATGAAAACTCTTTTTTTTAATTTAATTTTTCTGAGCATAATTTCTATTGATTTAGTTGGTCAAAAAAAGGAAAAAATAAGTTATCGAGCTGATGAACTAAAGTTTAAAAGAGTTGATAAAGAGCCTGTAAGAAAATTAAAATATAATGTTATATTCAATCAAGGTGAGACTGAAATCAAGTGTGATTCAGCTAATTTTTACAATAGAAGAAATATACTTGAAGCGTTTGGAAAAATTATAATTACTAATTCTGATTCATCTGTAATAGTAGCAGAGAAGCTAACATATGATGGAGAAAGTAAGACAGCTAAGCTAAGAGATAATGTTATTTACAAAAAAGGTGATGAACAAATAAAGACAAATAATTTAGATTACTTCATTGATATGAAAATGGGGATTTTCTTTGATAACGGAGAGTTGAATGATGAGATAAATACACTTTCAAGTAGAAATGGTATATTCTATGGAGACCAAGACCTATCAATATTTTATGATAATGTTAAGTTAATTGGTGAAAATTATGTCCTTTTATCTGACTCCATGACATATAATTCAATATCTAAAGAAGCAATTACATTTGGATTTACTAAAATTCAGTCTGATGATAGCATAACAATCGAGTCAGATGGTGGTTTATTTAAACAAGAGACTAACTATTCTAAATTAAATTCTAGTAAAGTTGAAACAAAGCATTATATATTAGAAGGAGATATTATAAACTTTGATGATGAAAACTCAATCTATTACGCAAGTAAAAATGTTAAATTAAAAATAAAAGAATCTGATTATTATGTTTATGGTGATGAGGGAATATATTCAAAGGAGAATAATACAACTAAAATCTTTGGAAATACTCTACTAAAAAAAATAATTGAGAATGATACATTCTATTTATCTTCAGATACAATCCTAGCTGTTGATAAAGAGAATGAAATACAAAACCTATTTGCTTATAAAAATGTCAAGTTTTATAAAAATAATTTTATCGGGAAATCTGATTCTATTTTATTTAATATTAATGATTCACTAATAAAAATGTATAATGATCCTATTATATGGAATCAAAATAATCAAATAACTTCTGATACTATATCTTTTAAACTTATATCTAATAAAGTTGAACAGATGAATTTACTGAAAAATTCATTTATAATTTCTAAAGATTCATTAGGAAACTTTAATCAGATAAAGGGAAGGAATATGCTTGCAACATTTTCTGATGAAAATTATTTGGAAACTATAAATGTTAATGGAAATGGTGAAACAATTTATTTTGGACTTAATGAAGAATCAAATTCAATTTTAGGATTAAACTATATCGTTTGTAGTGATTTAAAATTAAATTTTGAAAATAATGAAATAAATAACATTATTTTTTACAAAAATCCAATAGCAAAAATGATTCCTCCACATGAGATAAAAGAAAAAGATTTATATATTAAATCTTTTGAGTGGAGGGAAGAAGATAAACCAAAAATTAGTGATGTAGTTTATTATTTTAGAAAAAAGATATATTTGCGAAATGATTCAAAAATTAAAAACTAGTATAATAGTTTCTTTATTATTTTTAATCTTCTCATGCAGTGAGTATAGGAAGGTTTTAAAGACAGAAGGATATGAAAAAAAATTAAAAGCAGCTATTGAATATTATGAAAATGATGAGTTTTTCAAAGCAAGCACATTATTTAGTGATATAAAACCTCTTGTAAAGGGAAGTGAAGAATCTGAAATTGTAGATTTCTATTTTGCATACACATTATATGAACTCAAGCAATTTGATAAAAGTGCAAAATACTTTAAGGGATTTATCGAACTTTTTTCGAGAAGTGAGAAAGTTGTAGAGGCAGAATATTTATATGCAATATCATTATACAAAACATCTCCAAATTCTAATCTAGATCAGTCAAGTACAGTGGATGCAATTTCTGCAGTTCAAAATTTTATTAACAAATATCCCTACTCTGAATACTCTATTGATGCAAATAACATAATTGATGAATTACAAGTCAAACTAGAGACCAAAAACTTTGAAAATGCAAAACAATACTACAAAACAAGAAATTATAAGTCTGCAATAATTGCTTTTAATAACTTTGAAAATGATTTTCCAGATTCTTCTTTCAATGAAGAAGGAGGATATCTTAAAATTCTATCCCAATATCTTATATCAATCAATAGCTTTGAAAATCTACAGAAAGAAAGATTTAAAGAAACTATTGATTTTTATATAGACTTTATTGATAAATACCCTACAAGTCCTTTCCAATCAGAAGCTGAAAAAATGTATGTTGAAAGTTTAAATTTATTGACTAAGTTTGCAGAACAAAAAAAATAACAGCTATGAAAGTAAAATCTAAAATAACGCACTTAAATGTTGATGAAATAGCATCAAAGACCGGGAATATTTACAAATCTGTAAGAGTAATTGGTAAAAGAGCTAGACAACTTTCTGCTACTCAGAAAGAAGAATTAAGTGAGAAATTAGCTGAATTTGCTTCTGATATAGATAACCTAGAAGAAGTTTTTGAAAATAGAGAACAGATTGAGATTTCTAGATATTTTGAAAGGTTACCAAAATCAACTACTGTAGCATCGGAAGAATTAGTTAATGACGAGTTATTCTATAGAAATCCAGAGGAGGAAGAAGAAAATAACAAATTAGATTAAATTTTAATTTTTTAATGTTGAGAATTTTTTCTTTTCTAATAATTCTATTTTGTCCATTACCAATTTATCCCCAAGAACTTAATTCCAAAGTCCTAATTAATACTGAAAAACTTCAGTCATCTGAATCCTTGATTTTTGAGGAGATGCAGAATTCAATTGAACAATTCTTAAATAATAAAATTTGGACAGAAGATAAGTTTGAAAGTGAAGAAAGAATAAATTGTAATTTTATTATTAATATTCTAAATGAACCTTCCTCAAATTTATTTGAAGCAACAGTTCAGATTGTTTCTTCAAGACCTATTTTTAACTCTTCATATGAAAGTATTCTATTTAATCACGGTGATAGAGAATGGGTGTTTGAATACCTTCCATCACAGAATATAGAATTTACAGAAAATGGATTTAATGATAATCTAACTTCTCTTATTTCTTTTTATGCTTTTATTATTATTGGAATAGATTATGACTCATTTGAAAAACTAGGAGGAGATGAAAGTTTTCAAAAGGCTTGGAAAATTTTAAATGAATCTCAGAATTCAGGTTACAAAGGATGGGATCAATTTGGCTCAAAGCAAAATAGATATTGGATTTGTGAAAATTTTATAAACCCAGAATTTAGGCCGGTAAGAGAAGCCATTTATAATTATCACATAAGTGGCCTTGATTCTTTTTATTCAAACCCTGAAGAGTCTAGATATAATATATTGAATAACCTAAAAGAAATAAATAAGGTTAATACTAAAAATTTTAACTCAAGTATTCTTAATCTTTTTATAAATGCTAAATCTGATGAAATAACAAACATATTTAAAGAAGCTCCTTTAAGTGTTAAAAGAAATGCATATAATGTTTTGATGGAATTATCTCCATCAAATAGTGATTTATTTAACAAAATCTTAGAATAGATGTCATTTAAACAAAAGTTAATTCCTTTTTTTCTCAGAAAATACGTTAATTATTATCTTGAAAATGGCTTTAAAAAAACAGTTAAGAAATTTGGATGGAAATTATTTGCAATAATTTTTATCTATTATTTAATTAGAGATTCGATACTTTATATAATAATTCCTTATTTTGCCTTAAAAGGAATATTTAATTTTTAGATTATGTTACTTAAAGGAAAAAAAGGAATTATATCTGGAGCATTAGATGAAAACTCTATTGCATGGAAAGTTGCTGAAAAGTGTTTTGAAAATGGTGCAAAAATCACTTTGACTAATGCTCCTATTGCACTAAGAATGGGTAAAATTAATGAGCTAGCTGAAAAGTGCTCATCTAAGGTAATTCCTGCAGACCTTACCTCAGTTGAAGATATAGAAAATCTTTATGATGAGTCTTCTATCCTATTAGGTGATAAAGTAGACTTTATTTTACATTCTGTAGGCATGTCTCCCAACGTAAGAAAAAATAAAGAGTATGGTGACCTTAATTATGATTGGTTAAATAAGACTTTAGATGTTTCAGCAATCTCATTCCATAAAATGATGCAAGTTGCTGAAAAAAGAAATTTCTTAAATAAATGGTCTTCTGTTGTCGGACTATCCTACATAGCTGCTCAGAGAACTTTTCCATTTTATTCAGATATGGCAGAGGCAAAATCATTACTTGAATCAATAACCAGAAGTTATGGATATAGATTAGGTAAAATTTCAAAAACAAGAGTAAACACTATATCTCAATCACCAACTGTTACTACAGCAGGAGCAGGGATTGAAGGGTTTAAAGCTTTCTACAACTACGCAGAAAAGATGTCCCCACTTGGGAATGCTACTGCGGAAGAATGTGCAAATTATTGTATATTTTTATTTTCTGATCTAAGCAAAAAAATAACAATGCAAAATTTATTTCATGATGGCGGATTTTCAAATACAGGAATATCTGAAGATATAATAGATCAATTCAGTTAAAGATGTTTCTTTACCCAAATGCTAAAATAAATATAGGATTAAATATAATTAATAAACTTAAATCAGGATATCATGAAATAGAGTCCTGTTTTTGTCCAGTTTCACTACACGATATAATTGAGGTTAATACTTCCGATAAAGATCAACTAACAACTTCAGGAATTGAAATCAATTCAGATATTTCTGATAATATCTTAATTAAATGTTTGAAAAAAATTAATTCTATTAATAAATTTAAAATTCATCTACATAAAAAAATTCCTGTAGGTGCTGGTCTTGGAGGTGGATCATCTGATGCAGCTTTTTTTTTGAATTTTTTAAATAATAATACTCAAGGAAAGCTCACAGATAAGCAATTGTTTCAAGTTGCAAATGAAATTGGAAGTGATTGTCCTTTTTTTTTAGAAAATAAAAAAAAATATGTAACTGGGACTGGGAATATATTAAATGAAATTAAAATTGATATCAAAAATAAATTTATACTAATAGTTGATCCAGAAGAACCTATAAATACCGCAGAAGCTTATAGTAATGTATTACCAAATAAACCAAAGTATGATTTAAGAGATGTACTTTTTAATGAAAATATAGAAAATTGGTCAAAATATATTAAAAATGATTTTGAGAGTTTTGCTTTTAAAAAAGTAAAAAAATTAAATAAAATTAAGGAACTCCTGATTAGAATTGGAGCAGATTTTGTTAGTTTATCTGGAAGTGGCTCTTGTATTTATGGGATATTCAACACTGATTATATTAATGAAATTAACTTTCCTAAGAAGTCATTTAAAGTAAAGTTTATTGAATAAAATGGTTCCATCCCTGAGATTCCATTTCAACTTCCTGATTATTTTTTAAAATAAATAAATTCTCATTTTTCTTTGTAAAATGCCCTATTGCAGTAATATCAATATTTGAAATATTCATTTTTTCAAATACATCAAGAGGAAGAGAGAATAATAACTCATATTCTTCACCTCCTTTTAAAGCTGCAGAAAGAGGTGATAGTTTAAATTTATTCATCATAGAAGTTACTTCTAATGATATTGGAAGTTTTTCTTCATAAATTTTAAAACCTAATTTAGATGACTTAGATAGATGAATTAATTCAGATGAGAGACCATCAGAAATATCAATCATCGCATTTGGCCTTATATTATTATTATAAAAAAAATCAATAATATCCTTTCTTGCTTTAGGCCTTAATTGCTTTTCAACTAAACTTTTATAATTATCTAATGAAGGTTGAATTATGGGATTTTTTATAAAATTTTCCTTTTCTTTTTGTAATACTAATAAGCCAGCATATGCCCTACCTAGATCACCTGAGACACAAATAATATCGTCTGGTCTAGCATTTTCTCTTATAACAATATTTTTTTTAGAATTATAACCTAAAGCAGTACCAGAAATTATTAAACCTGAAGTAGATGAGGTAGTATCTCCACCTATCAAATCAACTTTATAATCATCACATGCATACTTAACTCCATCATAAAACTCATCTAAGGCTTCCAGAGAAAACTTACTGCTAAGAGCAATATTTAAAAGAATTTGTTTGGGATAAGAATTCATAGAATATATATCTGATATATTTATTATAACCGACTTATATCCTAAATGTTTAAGAGGTGTATATGATAAATCAAAGTGGACACCTTCAATAAGCATATCTGAAGAAATAACTACATTTTCTTTTTCACTCTTGGTTACTGCCGCATCATCTCCAATCCCAATTATAGATGAATTTCGCTTATTTTTAAATTTAGAATTAATCCTATCTATTATTCCAAATTCACCTATTTTAATTAAATCAGTTCTATTCATAATAATTTATTGCAATAAATATATTTTAATATATAATTTTGTGAATAATTAAACAATATGATTAAAATTACTGACAAGGCTGCAAAAAAACTTAAGGAATTAAGAAAATCGGAAAATCATTCCCTAGAACATAATGTAAGAGTTAAAGTTAAGGGTGGAGGATGTTCTGGTTTACTTTACGATCTTAATTTCGATATTGAAATTTCTGATAAAGATGAATTTTTTGAAGACAATGGAATGAAAATTATTGTTGATAAAAAAAGTTTATTTTATGTTCTTGGAACAGAACTTGATTTTAGTGATGGTTTAAATGGGAAAGGTTTTCAATTCAAAAACCCAAATGCTACTAGAACTTGTGGATGTGGAGAAAGCTTTTCTGTTTAGTAAGCTCTTGCTTTAATTCCATCACAATAATTGATAAAGGCTCTATTTGCAACTTTGTTGCCACCATGAGTGGGGTAATTACCAGTAAAATACCAATCACCTAAGTTTTTAGGACAGGCTTTATTTAAATCATCAATTTTTTGATAAATAATTTCTAAATCTGATTTAAAGTTTTTAGGCTTAACAATTTCGGTAATAGATTCAGATAATTCCTCATATGAAAACATATCATATAATTCTTTTACATGATTATCAGCTACAATAGAAGCCATACTTTTAAAACATTTCTGATAAATTTCTTTAATTTTTTTATCAGCTTTATTAATTTTTAACAGTCTTATAAGGCCTCTAAATGCAACAAATTGATGCATTTTACTCATATCAATACCATAACAATCAGGATATCTAATCTGAGGAGAAGAAGAAACAAAAATTACTTTTTTTGCTTGGAGAGATGATAATAATGTCAATATACTTTTCTCTAAAGTAGTTCCCCTGACTATAGAATCATCGATTATTACCATTGTATCTTTATTTGGGGTTACAATACCACTTGTAGTATCATAAATATTTGAGACTAACTCATTACGACTATTATCATCAGTAATAAAGGTTCGCATCTTTACATCCTTACTAACTAATTTTTCCATTCTAATTTTCAAAGAAATAAGATCATCTTTAGATCCTTCAAATAATTTATTTTTAATAAAAACATCATTTTTTAATAAATTAATATGATTTTTTAAACCATCTATCATACCATAGAAACAAGTCTCAGAGGTATTAGGAATATATGAAAATATTGTATTCTTTAAATCATTATCAATAGAACTTAAAATTTTTGGTATTAATAACTTACCTAATTTCTTTCTCTCCTCATATATTTCAGGGTCATTACCTCTTGAAAAATAAATTCTTTCAAAAGAACAAGCCTTGTCTTCTTTTTGTTCTACAAATTTCTCAATAGAATAGCTCGCATCTTTATTAATTATTAATGCATGTCCCCTCTCGACCTCCTTAATTTCATTAAATTCACAACCAAATGCGGTTTTTATTGGTGGTCTTTCACTTGTAGCTACAATAATCTCATCATTTACATGATAATATAATGGTCTAATTCCATTTGGGTCTCTAGCTACAAAAGATGAGCCATGGCCAATCATGCCTGCCAATGCATATCCTCCATCAAAATCTTTAAATGAGTTTTGTAATATATTTTTTACATTAATTTCTTCTTCTATTTTTTTTGAAATTTCTTTCTTAGGTAGTTTTTCAGAATACTTATTATAAATTCTATTATTTTCTTCATCTAAAAAATGTCCTACTTTTTCTAAAATTGTTACAGTATCAGATTTCTCTTTTGGGCTCTGACCAAGGTCTACCAAGACATTAAATAGTTCATCAAGATTCGTCATATTAAAATTTCCTGCAAAAATTAAATTTTTTGATCTCCAATTATTTTGTCTTAATGTAGGAGCACAATTTTCAATTGAATTACCACCAAAAGTTCCGTATCTCAGATGACCTAAACACTGTTCACCTGTAAATGCAATATTTTCTTTAACCCACTCTTCATTTAATTGATAATTGGGATTTTCTTTTGCTTTGTTAAATTTTTTATTGATTTTATTAAAAATATCTTGGATAGAATCCTTTTTAACAGAACGATACCTACTTATATATCTTTTACCAGGTTTTGTGTCTAGTTTTAAACAAGCCAAACCAGCTCCGTCTTGACCTCTATTTCTTTGTTTATGCATCATTAAAAACATTTTATTAATAGCATAAGAAGGAGTGCCATACTTATCTATAAAATACTGAAGTGGTTTACGAAGACGAATGAATGCAATACCACATTCATGTTTAATTTTATATTTCATCCGTAAATCTCTAATTTTATTTTTTTTGAATTAAACCCCAATTCTTTAAGGTTACCTCTAGCCTCTTTAATCATGTCTCTCCATCCACACAAATAAAATATGGGATCTTCTAATTTATTATTATTAATTAAGTCTAAGTACTGATTATGAACATAACCTGTCATACCTTCCCAGTTTTCTCTAGATAGGACTGGAATATATTTAAAACCTTTTATTAAGTTTTCAAAATTTTTCATCTCTTCAGGATAGAGAATATCTTTCTTCTCTCTAGTTCCAAATATCAAATAAATATTTTTATGATTTATTTTTTGATTAACTAAACTCTGTAGTATACTTCTAAAAGGAGCAATTCCTGTTCCTGTACATACAAATAAAATATCTCCAGTAATAGTTTCTGGTAAAGTGAATTTACCTAAAGGCCCTTTAATCAGTATATTATCTCCTTCTTTAGCTTTTTCAAAAAGATAATTAGTCATTTTTCCACCTTCAAGGTTAACAATTATAAGTTCAAAAATATTCACATCTAAACCATAGGAAGAAATAGAATAACTTCTAACTAAATCATTAACTTTAATCTGAACGAATTGGCCAGGAATATATTTAAAATCAGAGTGAACTTTTATCACAAATTTCCAAGTGATTTCTGTTTCTTTTTCAATAGAAATAAGAGTTGAGTCTTGCCACATTTTTTTTAAATGAAAAACAAATTTAATTCCTTAATTCAAGAAAAAAAACTTATTGTACTTTTCAAAGATTTTTGAGTATAAATAGTTTAAAATCTTAAAAAATCGAAGGTTTTAAAAAGTCAATACTTAAAAATATTTTTTTAATTAATAAAAATCTATAATATTTGACTTCCTATTTAACAAATAGCAAATTATATATAAATCACTAATTCTAATTTAATGCAAAATAAGCATTGGGAAAACTGTTTGTCTTTAATTAAAAGTAAAATAAACGTACAGAGTTATATTACTTGGTTCAAACCTATAAAGGCTACTCAATTTAAAAATAAAATATTAACACTTCAAGTGCCTAATAAATTTTTTTATGAATGGATTGAAGAACACTATATAGAATTATTAAATGAGGTTATAGTTAAAGTTCTTGGAGATGAAGGTAAAATTGAATACGAAATTTCTAAAAAACAAAAACTGAATTCAGAAACAAATGAGATAAAAGAAATTGTAACTGATAAAAAAGATACAAAATCAAAATTTGATAATCTTAACAGAAAATTTAATTTCAAAACTTTTATATCAGGTAAATGTAATAGTGTTGCAAAAGCTGCTGGAAAAAGAATTTCAAAGAGTCCAGGGAATAATCCGTTTAATCCTCTTATGATATATGGAGGAGTAGGACTTGGAAAGACTCACCTATTACAATCTATAGGAAATAAAATCTCAAAGAATTGTAATTTATCAGTTTATTATATCACATCTGAAAAGTTTGCCAGTCAGTTTATAGATGCGCTTAAAGAAAATAAATTAAAAGATTTTACAACATTCTATTCAAATATTGAATGTTTAATTATAGATGACGTCCAGTTCTTTAAAGGAAAAGTAAAGACTCAGGAGGTATTTTTTCATATTTTCAATCAATTAAATCTTAATAGAAAACAAATTATTTTAGCTGCTGATAAATCACCTGTAGAATTAGAAGGTCTAACCAGCAGACTTATTAGTAGATTTAAATCTGGGTTAACGGTTGAGCTAGAAAAACCTGATTATGAGACAAGATTAGATATTCTTAATCATAAAATAAGAGAAGAGGGGCTTACAATTGAAAAGGATATAGTAGAATTTATTGCTTTTCAAGTTGATACTAATATTAGAGAACTTGAAGGGGTTTTAATTTCTTTATTAGCTCACTCGACTATTACAAAGAAAAAAATTGATATAGATTTAGCTAAATCAGTAATCAATAAAATTGTTAAGAATACTAAAAGAGAAATTGATATTAAATATATTCAAGATGTAGTATCAAAATATTTTAATATTAGTATTGAGGAGATGAAAGATAAAGCTAGAAAAAAAGAAATAGTTATAGCACGACAAGTTGCTATGTACTTCTCAAAAGATTTTACAAATAACACTCTGAAATCAATTGGTTTTCATTTTGGTGGTAGAGATCATAGTACCGTTATTCATGCTGTTCAGTCTGTTAATGATATGATAGACACTGACTCTATTTTCAGAAAAAACATCAAAGAAATCAACAGAATATTTTCTGTTAGTAATTAATCAAAAAAGTATTATTTATTTTTGCATATTTGAAATGCAAAATTATGTTTTCAAAGTTTATAATTTCTTTTTTAAAAATACTGAAGTCTTATGATAGATCATATTCTATTCAAAATAAAAGTCAAAAGCAGGCAGACAGCATCCAAAAAATTCTATTAAATAAATTAATTAAAAAATCAATAAAAACTGATTTTGGTATAGATCATAATTTTAAAAAAATTAAAACTTTTGATGATTTTAAAACTAATGTGCCAGTTAGAGATTATGAAGAAATAAAAAAATATATTAATAAAATAAAAAAAGGAAAACATGATGTATTATGGCCAGGAAAACCTTTGTATTTAGCAAAAACATCTGGAACAACTTCAGGAGCTAAGTACATTCCTCTCACAAAAGAATCTCTAAAAAATCAAATAAATTCGGCAAGCTATCTTCTTATCAAATATTTAATTAATAAAAAAAAATTGAATGCTTTAATGGGAAAAGTTATGTTTATTTCAGGATCGCCTACTCTTGAATCAAAAAATAATATTATGACTGGAAGATTATCAGGAATAGTGAATTATCATGAGCCATTTTATTTAAAGCCAATCATTTTACCATCTAAAAAAACTAATAGCATTGAGGACTGGGAAAAAAAAATTGATAAAATAGCAGATGAAACTATTGGAAGAGACCTAAGAATAATTGGAGGGATACCACCATGGATTCAAATGTATTTTGATGTTTTAGAAAATAAAACAGGAAAAAAAATAAAAGATATTTTTCCTAATTTAGAACTCATTTGTCATGGAGGAGTAAAATTTGATCCTTACAAAAACAATTTATTTAATTCTATAGGTAAACAGATTGATACATTAGAAACTTTTCCTGCATCAGAGGGTTTCTTTGCTTATCAAAATAAAATCGAAAAAGAAGATTTAATACTTCAAATTAATTCAGGGATATTTTATGAATTTATTGAATTGAGTGAATTAGAAAAAAAGAATCCAAATAGGTTGATGATAGGAGAAGTAGAATTAAATAAAAACTATGCTATGATTATTTCAACTAATGCTGGATTATGGTCATATGCTATTGGAGATACTATAAAATTCACAAACTTAAATCCATTAAAAATCAAGGTAACTGGTAGGACTAAACATTACCTCTCAACTTTTGGTGAACATGTAATTGTTGAGGAAGTTGACAAAGCTCTAAATAAAGCATGTAAAAAATTTAACAATATTCAAATTGTAGAATACACAGTCGGACCTAAAATAATTAATAGAAAAGGAAAATCACATCATGAGTGGCTAATAGAATTTAAAAAAACTCCTAAGAATATATATTTATTTGAAAAAGAAATTGATAAAAACCTTCAGAGTTTAAATTCCTATTATAATGATTTGATCAAAGATGGAATTTTAACTACTCTTAAAATTAGAGTTATGAAAAAGAAATCATTTATTAATTTTATGAAATCAATTGGAAAACTTGGTGGCCAGAATAAGGTTCCTAGAATCTCAAATGATAGAAAATTAATAACAAAAATATTAAATATAAATTAGGTGAAGAAGATAGCAATACTTGGTTCAACAGGTTCTATTGGCACACAAACATTAGAAGTTATATCTCACATTAAAGGACAATTTAAAGTAGAACTTTTGTCTGCGTATTCTAATTATAATTTATTAATAGAACAAGCAAAAAAATTTAAACCTAAAACATTAATATTTGGAGACATTTCTAAATCAAAAATTTTAGAAAAAAATTTAAAAAATGAAAAAATTGATGTTTTATACGGAGAAGAAGCATTAAATAACTTCTATAAGTATTCAAATCCTGATATGGTACTCACTGCTCTTGTTGGAAAATCTGGTTTAATACCTACTATAAATGCAATTAGTAAAAATATAAATATAGCATTAGCAAATAAAGAAACTTTAGTTATTGCTGGTGATATTATTACTAAGTTATGTAAAGACAATAATGTAGATATATTGCCAGTAGATTCTGAGCACTCTGCAATTTATCAGTGTTTACTTGGTGAAAAGAATAAAAATATTGAGAAAATTATACTCACAGCATCAGGAGGACCCTTTAGAGGAAAGAGTATTGAAGACTTGAAATATATAAAAAAAGAAGATGCTCTTCATCATCCAAATTGGGATATGGGCAATAAAATAAGTATTGACTCTTCTACCCTAATGAATAAAGGTTTAGAAGTTATAGAAGCTAAATACTTATTTAACATTGATATAAATTCAATTGAAGTAGTCGTTCACCCTCAATCAATAATTCATTCAATGGTTGAATTTAATGATGGGTCAATAAAAGCTCAAATGGGTGAGCCAGATATGAAATTACCTATTCAATTTGCACTAGGTTATCCTGAAAGATTAACAAATAATTTCAAAAAATTTAATTTCTTAAAAAACAATACCTTAAACTTTGAAAAACCATGTCTCAAAACATTTAATAATCTTAAACTAGCATTTGAAGCTGGGCTTAGAGGAGGAAATAGTCCATGTATACTTAATGCATCTAACGAAGTTGTTGTTGAAGCTTTTCTTAATGAGAAAATTAATTACCTAGATATGACAAAATTTATTGAAGATTCTTTAAATAAAATATCATATATTGCGACACCAAATCTGGAACAATTAATTGAGACAGATTTACTTACGAGAAGTTTTATTAATAAAAAAATTAAATCTTTATAGAAATGGATGGTATTATAATGGCAGCCCAAATGATTCTAGCATTATCAATTATAGTTGGGATTCATGAATTTGGCCATCTTCTTGCAGCTAAATTTTTTGGGATGAGAGTTGAAAAATACTTTATCGGTTTTCCACCAAAAATATTTAGTTTCAATTATAAGGGAACTGAGTATGGATTAGGTTCGATACCCCTAGGAGGATTTGTTAAAATCACTGGTATTATTGATGAATCAATGGATACCACTCATCTAAAAAAAGAGCCTGAAGAATGGGAATTTAGATCCAAACCTGCATGGCAAAGATTAATTGTAATGTTAGGAGGAATAATATTCAATGTAATTACTGGATTAATAATTTTTACCTCTATAACATATTATAATGGAGAAATTTATCTTTCAAAAGATGAGATAAATAAAAATGGAATTTTAGCATTAGAGTTGGGAAAAGAAGCTGGTTTTGAAACTGGAGATAAAATTTTAAAGATAAATGGAAATGATTGGGAAAGAGATGCTGAGTTATTTAATCCAAATTTATTTTTTGATGATAATACAATATTTAGAGTTGATAGAGGAAGCCAAGAAATAGATATTAGTATTCCAGATAACTTCATTAATAAAATGAATAGCAAGGAAGCTTTATCATCTTTTTTAAAAGCAAGAACTCCATTTTTAGTAGACAGCGTTTATAATAATGCTCTTAGAGCTGGTATATTAAAAGGTGACAGGATAATTAAAGTTGAAGAAAATTATATTATTGACTTATATGAACTTAAATCAATTTTAGAAAAAAATAAAAGTTCAATAATTCAAGTCACTCTCAAAAGAGAAAATAATATTATTGAAAAGGTTGTTGAAATATCAAAAGATGCAACAATTGGTATATTAGCATTAAATGAGCCTCTAATTTTCAGTGAAAAAAAATATAACTTATCAGAATCCTTTGTTCTAGGAACCAAAAAAGCTTTTGGTATTGTATTTCTAAATATTAGAGCTTTTGGTAAAATGTTTTCTGGTGATATAGACCCTTCTAAAAATTTAAGTGGGCCAATTGGTATCGCTCAGATATTTGGATCAGAATGGGACTGGGGAAATTTCTGGAGAATTGTTGGGTTATTATCAATGGTTTTAGCGTTTATGAATTTGCTTCCTATACCTGCTCTTGATGGAGGCCATGCTACTTTTATTTTATATGAAATAGTATCAGGTAAGAAGCCAACAGAAAAGTTTTTAGAATATTCCACAAGATTTGGAGTTATTATACTACTTGGGTTAATGTCATATGTTATTCTAAATGATATTTATAAATTATTTATATGATAAGTTGAAATATATTTTTCAACAAGTTTTTCTTTTCATTTCAATATTATTTTGTTTTAATTCATACTCTCAAGAGCAAAATTTAAGATTTTTAGAAATACATGATGATGCTCGAATTAACGCATTAGGTGGTAATAATATTTCCTCATACAATAAGAATCCTTATTTTTTTTTAAATCCTTCATTTATTGGTGAAAAAAAAATATCAGTCAACTATCTCAAATATATATTAGATATAAACTCCTCTAGCATATTATATTCTGATAGCATAAATTATATCGGAAAATTTGGAGTTGGTATTAAATATTTTTCACATGGAAAATTCAAAGGATTTGATAATCAAGGTAATTATACTGGTGAATTTTTCCCTAAAGAATATTTAATAAATTTTGGAAAATCTTATAAATTTTCAAATATATCAATAGGTACAAATATTAAATTTTTTAATTCTAAATTATATGATGAGTCGTATTCAGGTTTTCTTTTTGATCTTGGAATGAATTATATACCAAATAAAATAAATAATTTAACATTAGCTCTAGTATTATCTAATTATGGATTTTTGTTAACTAATAATCATACAGACTTACCTTCAAATATTAAATTAGGATTAACTTTTAAACCAGAATATATGCCTTTAAGGTTTTCATTTACATTTTACCAACCTCAAAAAAATAATTTTATAAGTCAAAATGTTTCATTGGGGATAGAGGTTTTATTTTCTAAATATTTTAATATTTTGGTAGGATATAATCATAGAAATAATAAAAGCTTCAAACTTAATACTGAAAAGTTAAGAGGAATATCCTATGGATTAGAATTAACATTAAAAAGAATTAATTTAAATTTTTCTAGATTAATTTTGAATTCTATAAGTAATTCAAATAATATCTCAGTTAATTATAATTTGAAAAAAAATTAAATTTGAAATATGGAAAAAATTAAAAATATGACTCCGCAACAGATTGTCAATGAACTTGACAAATATATAATTGGACAAGGAGATGCAAAAAGAAATGTAGCAATTGCTTTAAGAAATAGATGGAGGAGATTAAATGTTCGAGATGAAATCAAAAATGAAATTATACCAAATAATATCTTAATGATTGGGGCAACAGGGGTTGGTAAAACAGAAATAGCAAGAAGACTTGCAAAATTATCAGATGCTCCTTTCACAAAAGTTGAAGCTTCAAAATTTACTGAGGTTGGTTATGTTGGAAGAGATGTTGAGAGCATGGTTAGAGATCTGGTTGAACAATCTGTAAATCTTGTAAAAACTCTCAAAAAAGAAGAAGTGAAGATAAGAGCTGAAGAAAGTGTAAATAAAATAATTTTAGATGTATTAATTCCTCCAGTAAATAAAGTCCAATCAAATATTAACTTAAGTCTAGAAAAAAATAGTAATAGTGATGACAAAGAAATTAATGAAAAGACTAGGGATAAGTTCAAAGAAAAAATAAAAAGTGGAGAGTTAGATGATAGAAAAATAGAAATCATGATTCAAAAACCCTCTAATTCAGGTATAGGAATGGTAGGTGGAGGAATGATGGATGAGTCTTCTATGATTAACCTTCAAGATATGATCAGCAATATGATGCCAAAAAGAAATAAGAAGAGAAAAGTTACAATTGGAGAAGCAAAAAAAATACTTTTAGAGTCTGAAGTCTCAAAACTTATTGACATGGATGAAGTAAAAGAAGAAGCAATAGATAAAGCCGAAAATACTGGAATAATTTTCATAGATGAAATTGACAAAATAAGTGGAAACTCAAATAAAGGAGGTGGTCCAGACGTGAGTAGAGAAGGAGTTCAGAGGGACTTACTTCCAATTGTCGAGGGTACAGCTGTTACAACTAAATATGGTATAATTAAAACCGACCATATACTATTTATAGCTGCAGGTGCATTTCATCTTGCTAAACCTTCTGATTTAATCCCTGAGCTTCAGGGGCGATTTCCAATAAGAGTTGAATTAGATACTTTAACTCAAGAAGATTTTCTCAAAATTTTATGTGAGCCAAAAAATTCATTAACTAAACAATACAAAGCATTGATTAAATCAGAAAATGT
>Ga0055584_100001236_pt1 | contig 25064 bp, 20 predicted proteins | sample OSDHelmetaG_FD_58716 | JGI IMG/M metagenome (GOLD analysis project Ga0055584, IMG submission 58716) | Pelagic marine sediment microbial communities from the LTER site Helgoland, North Sea, for post-phytoplankton bloom and carbon turnover... | ecosystem: Environmental > Aquatic > Marine >...
AGATTCTTCGCTGCGCTCTGAATGACGCGTAGCCAAATAGTTGCCCACAAGTAAATCTACAACCTCCCCAAAACCGCATTCAAAGTAACACTAGGCCTCATAGCCTTCGAAGTCAACTCCTCGTTAGGTAAGTAATACCCTTGAATTTCAACCGGACTACCTTGAACAGCTGTTAGTTCTTCGTTGATCTTCGATTCGTTCGACTTCATCTCTGCCGCGATGTTGGTGAACAGTGATTGCAACTCAGTGTCTTTGGTTTGATTCGCTAATGCTTCCGCCCAATACATGGCTAAATAGAAATGACTTCCTCGGTTATCAATTTCGCCAATCTTTCGAGCTGGCGACTTGTCATTTTCTAAGAACTTCTCAGTGGCTTCATCCAAAGTCTCGCCCAAGATGATGGCTTTAGAATTGTTGTAGTTGGTTCCCAAATGCTCTAAAGAAACGGCCAACGCCAAGAACTCACCTAATGAATCCCAACGCAAATAATTCTCTTCAACAAACTGCTCAACGTGCTTTGGTGCAGATCCGCCGGCTCCTGTTTCAAACAAGCCTCCGCCATTCATTAATGGCACTATTGACAACATTTTAGCACTGGTTCCTAGCTCTAAAATTGGAAACAAATCTGTCAAATAATCCCGCAATACGTTACCGGTTACAGAAATGGTATCCTCCCCTTTTCGAATTCTTTCTAATGTAAAATTCGTCGCTTCTTCAGGTGCCAAAATCCGTATATCCAAACCACTCGTGTCGTGGTTAGGTAAATAGGCATTCACTTTTTTAATCAACTCTGCATCATGGGCTCTTTTGCTATCCAACCAAAAAACCGCTGGTACACCAGTCGCTCTCGCACGACTTACTGCCAACTTTACCCAATCCTGCACTGGAGCGTCTTTTACCTGACACATTCTCCAGATATCTCCTGCCTCAACTGTGTGTTCAGTCAACGTGTTTCCATTGCCGTCAACAACGCGAACAACACCATCGCTTTGTATTTCGAAAGTCTTATCGTGACTACCATACTCCTCTGCCTTCTGCGCCATCAAGCCAACGTTTGGAACGGTCCCCATAGTAGTTGGATCAAAAGCTCCATGCTTTTTACAATCATCGATGGTGGCTTTATATACGCCAGCATAACTGCTATCAGGTATCACCGCTTTTGTATCTTGAGGATTACCTGCTGCATTCCACATTTGTCCACCGTTACGAATCATGGCTGGCATGGATGCATCAATAATCACGTCGGAAGGCACATGCAAATTGGTGATACTTTTGTCGGAATTCACCATCGCTACGTCCGGTCCATTGTCAAAAGCCGCTTTGATATCAGCTTCAATTTCTGCTTTTTTATCGGCTGATAATTGACCTAGTTTGTTGACCAAGTCACCAAAACCATTGTTCAAATCAACCCCAATTTCTTCCAACGTTGCTTTGTGTTTCGTTAACAAATCATTAAAGAAAACGGCAACGGCATGTCCAAATATGATTGGGTCCGAAACCTTCATCATCGTTGCCTTCATATGCAACGAAAACAAGACGTCGTTTGCTTTCGCATCTTGAATTTCCTTTTGAAGAAAAACCAGTAATGCTTTTTTACTCATCGCAGTAGCATCAATGACTTCACCTGCTAACAACGGTGTATTATCTTTTAAAACAGTCACTGATCCATTTTCTGCAACGTGTTCAATTCTGAACGTCGTCGCACTAGGAATGGTCACAGACTTTTCATTTGATCTAAAATCACCTGCTTGCATCGTCGCCACGTGTGTTTTGCTTGAATTGCTCCAAGCCGCCATACGGTGCGGGTTCTTTTTTGCGTAGTTCTTGACTGCCTTAGGTGCACGGCGATCCGAGTTACCTTCTCGCAACACCGGATTCACTGCACTACCTTTTACCTTATTATATTTTGCGGCAACTGCCTTTTCCTCATCCGTTGTTGGATCTTCAGGGTAATCAGGAATTGCGTAGCCTTTGGACTGCAATTCTTTGATGGTTTCCTTTAGCTGAGGTACCGAAGCCGAAATATTTGGTAATTTAATAATGTTCGCGTCAGGTTGCTTTGCCAACTCTCCCAACTCCGCTAAATGATCTCCGACTTGTTGTTCAGGCTTCAAGTATTCTGGAAATTGAGATAAAACACGCCCAGCTAAGGAGATGTCTCGTGTTTCCACTTCCACTCCAGCAACAGAAGTAAATGATTGAACAATTGGCAAAAAAGAGAAAGTCGCCAACATCGGCGCCTCGTCGGTTTTGGTATAAATAATTTTGTTTGACATTGCGATTTTTAGAGGCGCAAAGATAAATTTAATTAGAAACTATTGCGGTTGATTATTGGAAGAAATCCCCAGATTAATTGATGTTTTCGATTGGGATTAGTTTCAAAGACAATCGACTACTCTTCCTCCTTTAAAAGAAACAGAACTTCATCTTTTTTCTTCATCAGGTATTGTTCACGAGCAAACTTCTCGAGCATCTCTTCATCCGTGCTTAATTGCTTTTTTTGTTCTTTCAGTTTGACGATTTCCTTTTCGTAAAATTCCTTTTCGACTTCTAAATCACTGATCTGCTTGCCGAGTTTATACTGATACACAAAGTTGTTTTGGTCAAAGAACATGAGCCAAACTGCCAACACTACGAAGACAATGAAATACCGATTTTTATATAACGGACGCGACATAAAACAAAGCTACACTCTAAACAGGACATCCTGTTACCAAGAAATAAACAGTGAACTAAAAACTGTACTAACTAGCTAAAATGCTTGCATTGGCTGACTTCATGCGTTGCACAACAGTCTCTTTCCCAAGCAATTCAAGCATATCAAAAATGGGAGGTCCACCACCCATTCCGCTCACCGATAGTCTGAGAGGCTGCATTATCGAACCAGGTGACACTTCCTTTTCTTCTGCAAAAGCGCTAAACCTTGCTTGAATAGCATCTGCATCAAAAGATGCTAATCCATCAAACACGTCTGCTAACTCTGCAATTATATTGGGCGTATCGCCCTTCCATTTCTTGTTGACCACTTTTTCGTCATACGAAGTTGGTGTTGTAAAGAAGTACTCTGACACCTCTAAAATCTCAGGAGCAAAATTCACTTTCTCTTTCACCATGGACACCACTTTAACGAGATATTCATCGGTTGTTTCCCAGCCTTTTTCGTCAATCATTGGACGAATCAACTCAGCCAATTCGGCATCGTCCATAGCTTGCAAATACCGGTTGTTAAACCATTTGGCTTTATCTGCGTCAAACTTGGCGCCACTCTTTGACACTTTTTCTATTGAAAATGCTTGAACAAGCTCTTCAAGGGTAAACAACTCTTGATTATCGGATGGATGCCATCCCAATAAGGCTAACATGTTAATTACCGCGCTTGGCAAGTAACCGCTTTCTCTATAACCAGCGCTTACCTCACCAGTCTTAGGGTCGGTCCACTGCAAAGGGAAAACTGGAAATCCAAGACGATCTCCATCCCGCTTACTTAACTTTCCTTTACCATCTGGTTTTAGCAATAATGATAAATGTGCAAGTTTTGGCATTGTGTCTTCCCACCCCAAATACCTATACAAAAGCACGTGTAATGGTGCTGAAGGCAACCACTCTTCTCCCCGAATAACGTGGGTGATTTCCATCAAGTGGTCATCCACAATATTGGCTAAATGATAGGTAGGTAAACCGTCTTGTTTTAACAAGACTTTATCATCCATTTGGTTTGTGTGCACTACCACCCAACCACGCACTTCATCTTGGAAACGCACTTCTTCATTTCGAGGTAGTTTAATCCGAATTACATATGGGTCGCCATTCTCCAAACGTTTGTTAACTTCATCCTGACTCAAACTCAATGAGTTTTTCATGTTCATACGTGAAGTCGCATCGTATTTAGCCGACATTTTAGCCGCCTCTAACTTTGCTCGCATTTCTTCCAACTCTTCAGAAGTATCAAATGCATAATACGCATGACCTGATGCGATTAACTGATCCGCATATTGTCGATATATCGACATACGTTCACTTTGTTTGTAAGGCCCGTAGTTACCACCTTGGCGAACACCTTCGTCCAGCTTTAATCCTAACCATTCCAACGATTCGTTGATATAGTCCTCGGCTCCTGGCACAAAGCGTTTTTGGTCGGTATCCTCAATTCGCAGGATGAAATCTCCACCATGCTTTTTGGCAAATAAATAATTGTACAAGGCAGTACGAACACCACCAATGTGTAAAGGTCCAGTCGGACTAGGCGCAAAACGAACGCGAACTTTTCTATCCATGAGTAAAACGCCGCAAAAATAAGTCTTTGACTTGGTCAGGGAAAGCACCACAATTCGATAATTTCCATACTTTTGTATTGCGCAAAGCACTATGGAATCTTCCTTTTTAGTCATCGTACTCACCCTTCTCTTATCGGCTTTCTTTTCAGGGCTAGAAATCGCGTTTTTATCTGCGAACAAATTGCGGATAGAATTGAAGAGTGTTCAAGGTGTCAGATGGGCCATCATTTGTGCGAAGTATATCAAAACCCCATCTCGCTTCATCAGTACAATCCTAGTTGGTAACAACATTGCAATTGTCATTTATGGTTTGGCAATGGAAGCTTTGTTAAACAAAAGCCTTTCCGATGTTTTTGGATTGCACTTAGAAGGCTTTGCTCAAATGCTTTTAATTACCTTCATCTCTACATTGGTCGTTTTGGTATTGGCTGAGTTTATCCCAAAAGTTCTTTTCCGCATTAACCCAACTGGCATACTCAGTGTCCTGATTTACCCTTTTCAATTTTTCGCACGCATCCTTTCTCCCATCGTCCGGTTTACACTGTGGATGGCAAAAAAGATCTTGCACTTGGCGTTAAAAAAGGAGTTTACGGAGGAAAGTCCGACGTTTAGCCGATTAGACTTAGACCATTACATCACTGAAAGTCAGAAACACAAACACGAAGACGATCGGGACGTAGACACAGACATTCTTAAAAATGCATTGGATTTTGGCAGTGTTCAAATTCGAGAATGTATGATTCCTCGAACTGCCTTGGTTGCGATTGACTTAAATAGTTCAGTAGATGAATTGCTCAACGTGTTCATGGAGAGCGGCCATAGTAAGATATTGGTGTATCGTGAAACCATCGACAACATCATAGGTTACGTTCACCACATTGATTTATTCAAAGAACCGAAAACAATTAGTTCCATTCTTATTCCCATCTTAATTACCAACGAGTCGAAGTTGGCGAATGAAATGTTAAATGATTTCACCATAAACCGTAAAAGTATCGCGGTGGTGGTAGATGAATTTGGTGGCACTTCTGGCATTGTCACTACTGAGGACATCATTGAAGAAATCTTTGGGGAAATTGAAGACGAGCATGATGACCAAACCGACATCATTGATAAAAAGATTTCCGACTTAGAATATGAACTTTCATCCAAATTGGAAGTCGATTTCTTAAATGAAAAATACAACCTTCAAATACCGGAAGGTGATTACGAAACCCTTGCTGGTTTTATCATTTCTGAACATCAAAGCATTCCGAACGAAGGCGACACCATTGACCTTGGTCGATTTGTCTTTACCATTCTCCATTCTGAAGACCACCGAATTGAAACGGTTAGGTTGAAGATTGATACGGGGGAGTAGAGTGCTATTTTCCCAGAAGTCTAAACTAGACTAACAACTCAAAGTACAGCACATTGTTGCAGCCCTTCAACATTTTTCATTTTACATTTCTTTCAAATCCCGTAACTTTGGCTAACCATGAAAACCAAGTTGCCAACCAAACCATGATTTTCAAATTATCTAAATCTCTACGAAATTCAATTCTGTCCATCGTACTCCTTTGTATTATCTATACAACAGGAAATTCGCAGACCATTCAGTTGGTAAAGGATATTTGGACTGAACCATCTTCCGAGAAAGCATTAAACCCAAAAAACCTCACCAAGCTGGGTGACATCATATATTTTACAGCTTATGGAAATGAACTTTGGCAAACAGACCTGACTTACGAAGGAACACACCCGGTCGACCTCGGTGATGGTAAGACTATTGAACATGCCAGCGCCTTATTTGTGTTCAAAGACAAACTCTATTTTAGTCTAGATGGTTATTTTTATATTACAGATGGTACGCTAGATGGGACGCGTCCAATTCTCGACTCGAGCGATGCACCACTATACTATCCATCTTTATATTACGAAGCCGACGACTTGCTATACTTTCATGGTAATTCTACAGACGGTATTCGTAAACTTTTCCGAACAGATGGGACGTCAAGTGGTACGTTCTCTTTAGCGCCAAGTAGTCACTATATTGAAGATAGATATAAACCTGTTCATATTAACAATCAGTTTTACTTCTCCCAAACCGACCCTAAGGACTCTTTTGGTTTTGTCCTATGGGCCACTGATGGAACAGTCGAGAACACACGCGTCATTACAAATTCAATCAGCATGTTTGGAGTTAATAGAAACCCAAGTAATCTTGTCAACTTCAAGGACGAACTCTATTACATATGTGAAGGTGACAGCAGTAATTATGAATTATGGAAAACAAATGGGCAGCAAGATGAAACCAAAAGAATTAAAATATTTAAACCAAATAGGTACTACGGTAAAGTTACTGGTCTAATTGTTTTCAATGATTTACTGTATTTCAATGGATCTGACTCGAATTCCAGCAATGATGTCTGGAGGAGTGATGGAACCACGACTGGCACATTACCTATTTCCAAAACATCTGACATATATGGTCCAGAGTTTAAAGGAGTCTTAAATAACAAATTGTTCTTTACAGTTTTTGGGTCAGGACGGAGTAACATGTTTTATATTGATGGTTTGTCTGGGGAAATTGAATTCTTTTTAAAAATAGATCAACGGCCGAAGTACGAAGAAGACTTTTTTTATATTTGGAATGGGGATGCGTATTTTCCAGTGCTTGATGATGCGTATAACGCACATCTTTGGACGAGTGATGGAACACCAGAAGGAACTGTATTGCTTTCAGACATACCATCAATACGTGGGAACAATCCTCGTGAATTAGTCGGAACATCTACCGATCTCGCTTTTGTCGTTGAAAGTGTGTTATTTGGCCCTTCATTATGGAAAACGAAAGGGTCGAGAAATGACACCTCACCAGTTTATTTCGATTCCTGTTGCACAGGATCATCGTACCCGGAGGACCTTACAAAACATGATCAAAGCCTCGTATTTATTGCTCGAGACTATAAATCGGGTGTTCAATTGTGGACACTTGAGGGCAAAAAAGATCCAGTCAAAATAACCTTTGATGCAAACGACGACTATTCCCCCTTGACCAGTTATACTCAAATTTTGGGTTCTACGGGTACTCGCTTATTTTACATAGCAACTGATACTAGTAACGAAAGAAGGCTGTGGTTAAAAGAATCCATCAGTACCCAGCCAATTAGAATAATACCTCATGGCCAATCTGGTTATGTTGATTTAAAATCCTTTGGCGTGAGTAACGGAATATTCTTTTACTCTGCAAATGATTTAACGGGTAGAAACAACTTACAAGTCGTTTCCTCTGCGAGTTCTATTCCTAAAAGTATTGAGATTCAGAAACACCTAAATACCCGCATTCGGATAGAAAACATAACTGCCTATAACGGTGGAATCTTATTCACATTAAATGATTTTACTGGCAATCAAGAATTGTGGTTCTCAGACGGCACATCGGCAGGTACTAAATATTTAAAAAATTTATGTCTTAGCCCTTGTTATGTTGGACAAGTTAATTTCACCTTTCTTCATGGTCTTGCATATTTTGTTGGCTACAATCTTAACGGGGTGGAATTGTGGGTAACAGATGGCACTTTGAGCGGAACAAAGATTGCTGTTGACATTAACAAAGGTTTGAATAGTTCACAATTATCGCAATTAGCGAAATACAAGAATCAACTCGTTTTTATCGCGACTGACGGAAGTAATGGACCTTCATTTTATTCTTCTAACGGGACACCAGATGGAACAAAAAGACATTTCAGTTTAATGGAAATTGACCCCAAAATTGTTTCGATTAACTTACTAAGTGCCACGGCTGACTACCTCTATTTTAGCTCTTCTGACCAAGGCGGGGCTGCCAAACTCTGGCAAACAAACATGTCTGTAGAAACCACTATGATGATTAGAGATCTACAAGGTCAAAATGGATCATCTTTGATTTCCGATTACTCAGCCTATAACAACCAGTTTTACTTTAGTTCAGAACACATTGGATACGACACGGAACTATTTGTATCTGACAAAGCCAATGGTACGAGGCTTGTTGAAGATTTATACGAAGGTGAACGGGGCAGTTTCCCTAGAAATTTTTTGCAAATGCACGACAAACTATACTTTACAGCGACTGATGATCAAATAGGTACCGAGTTGTTCTATATATCCAGTGAGTCTAAACCCCAAGTAGATAATAACCAGATTACAGTTTTCCCTAATCCGACAAATGACCGTATCAATGTCGTATGGAAGACAAATTCAAACGTTTATAGCTCGCCAACCAAGGTGGATATTTTTGACGTACTGGGCCACAAAGTGTACACTAATATATCTAATGAACAAATACCGGAAATTGAAGTTCTGGACTTAACCAACGGACTTTACATCCTCAGAGTAAACAATTCCTTGACCGCCAAATTTGTAAAATTCTGATTGACTTATTGTAATAATACAACAACAGACTTGTTTCGTACAAATGATGAATTGAGCGGATAGTTTATAAAACTATGAGGCAGCAGGTCTAGAAGAAATTTTCTTGATTTTATAGGAATCTTCAATCCTTGAGCCTCATCAAAATGGATGACCACAATAGCGCCCCCCGTCTACATTCAAAATTTTACATTTTACATTTCCTTAAGAATTCCCTTCCAAAGCCTTCATCATAATCTGATCGACTGCTTCAAAAAGGTCTTCTGGCTTTTTGGTTTTCCAATTCCATGTGGTCTCATCCTCTTCTTCTATCCGAATATAGGTTTCAATGCCCACGGATTCCATTTCGTCAATTATATGATCTCTGAAATGTAAAAATGCAACGTACCCTCCAGGTGTATCTTCCCACCACTCTTGGTAGTACGCGTCATCGCTTGGATGAAAATTCAAAACGTTTTCTCCTAAAATGATGAACTTTTCGATGCCTAAGTCAATCATTTCATCTATGACTTCCCGCTTTAATATGGCTATGTCATTGTGAATGGTATCGTTCCACTCACCGATCATTTCAATGATGGCGTATTTTGTATCATAATCCACAAACAGGACCTTTAACAACAAGGTCTCGCTGCCAAAAAAATCCCATTGTGGGTGCACCAAATAATTGTAGATCTTATTGGTGAATTCAAACTGACTGTGTTGGGTTTTATAAAACGGACTATTAGGGTCCGTATTGGCCTTATACACATGTCGCCATAAATAATGTGGCTCAATCTGATGCATGTGGAATATTCGAATCTTTTATAATATACAACGGACGGTTCTTAATGTTTTCATTCATCCGACTGACATATTCACCAATGATGCCAATACCAATCAATTGAATGCCGCCAATGAAGATAATCGTAATCATCTGTGACGCCCATCCTGCCTGGTATGTATCGGAATACATCTTAGAATACAAGGTGTACAGAATTAAGATAAAGCCGATAAAAGAAAAAACAAATCCTGAGATCGTGGCAATCTTTAATGGCCAATTGCTAAACGACGTGATGCCATCTAACGCAAACCGAATCATCTGTGTATAGCTATATCCTGTTGTTCCACTCATCCGCTCGTCGCGCTTAAATGAAACGTAGGTCTGATTGAAGCCAATCCATGAAATTTGTCCGCGTAAAAACTTATGGCGCTCTGGCATGTTGATCAATTGGTCCACGACTTTGCGGTCCATAATCCTAAAATCACCGGTATCCAACGGAATATCGAAACTGGTAATCTTGTTCAATACACGGTAAAACATTTTAGCCGTCGCTTTTTTCATCACCGACTCACCTTTGCGACTTTCGCGTTTGGCATAGACTACTTCATAACCTTCGATGCTTTTGAGGTATAATTTCTCGATGATTTCTGGTGGATCTTGTCCATCCGCATCAATCATCACTACTTTTTCGCCAGTGGTAAAATCTAAACCAGCGCTTACGGCCACTTGATGTCCGAAGTTGCGGCTAAAGTTGATGTATTTAACGTCTGTGTGCTCCGTTGCCAGGGCTTCAATGATCGCCTGACTGTTGTCAGTGCTTCCGTCATTGACATATACAAACTCGCGGTCGACGTTTAACTTATCGAACACGGCAGACATTCGGCCGTACATCGGTCGAATGTTGTTTTCTTCATTATAAATGGGAATAACGACGGAAATCATGGTTCAAATAAACGACTTTTAAACAGAAATTGATGTAACTAATCCAGAGGATGCCCGTATTATCTAGACAACCTCATTCTTATCTACTGTCACTCATGTAAGCTTCGTTTCATACGTCACAAAAAACCGATTAACCGTCTATTCTTACTCTTTTTATGTGCCCATAATTGTTAAATTTGGGCATCTTAACCAAAAAATAAAATATATGTCAGACTCCTTTGATTTATTGGACCAGCTGGGTGACCAAAAGAAAGTTGAAACCCTTAAAGCCAAATTAGAAAAAAAAACAGGCACGGATATCTCATCCAAGCTTGACCAAATAGAAGCAGATATTGAAATAGCAGTTGGTGAAAACCGTTCTGCAGAAGATATTGTTGATGGCATCATCAACGCCAATTTTAACACCTTAAATGGTGATGTAGAAGCAACTGAACAAGACTTACAAGAGTTGATGTTGCACTTACGTTCGATGCTAGACAGCTGTGGAGGCGAGTTCTCGAAGCTTCAAGAACTGAATGCCAGTGAGCAAAAGCTTGTAGAAAATGCGACAAAAGCACGAGAAGACGCTGAGTTCGAAGCAAAAACTGCAGAGAACATGTCGAATGCATGGAACATCCTATTCGGGTACAAAAACAGCAAGGTCCGCAAAACAAAAGCGGAACTTATGAATAAGATTGCTGGCTTAAAAGCTGCGGAAGAGGAAGCCCAACGTCGTTACCGAGAACGTTTGAAGAACGCAGACATTGGCGAAAGCTTAAACCGAATCATCAGCCAAGTGCAAGGCATGGTTGGTATTGTCGAAAACATGATCATCGACGTAGACACGCAAATCGTTTCGCTTAAAAACCGAAAGGAATTGGCGTTTGAAACCAAAGAAAAAGCGGCGTCTATTATGGAAGACCGCAAAGCAGATTTGGAAACAACGGAGAACCAATTGAAGCAAGCGGAGATTGAATTAACCGAATTGCCTAATAACAGTCCTGAATATACTGCCCAAGAAAAGAAAGTCGCAGACCTGAAAGAACAGCGTGCTGACTTAAAAGGCAAGTTCAATATAGCATTAGGTATCTTCCAATCGAAAGAGCGATTTGTAGACCAAATTGTCATTCACTTAGAAGCGCAAACCACTACCAAGAATAACTTAAAACAGTTAATCGGACAGTTAAAAAGTGACACGGAAGAAAGAGTCGCTACCTACGAATCTGGATTGCAGTTGATTCAATCGGCTACCGCACAAGAAGCCGCATCTATGTATGAAGAAGCTGGGGTTAAGACCGATCAAAAAATTACTGAGATTGCTGCCAAGGTGTTGGTTGGTTCTGAGAAAGACAGAATTGAACGTGTTAAGAAACATCCTAAGCGTATGACGGAATTACATCAAGTATTGGTGGCTATGGCAGAAGCAACTGCCAAATACAAAGAAGAAGATGCCAAAATAATGGAACAACACAGCAAGAAGTTCGGTATTGATGTATCTGAAACGTTCTCCTTCAAACATGAAGGAAGTGACGACGCACCTACCAATGATGACGCTCCTAAAAAGGACAACAAAGGATCTGTTAATGACTTAATGGATTAACATATTTGGTGAAGACAATAGACATTAACAATCATTTTACGGAACTGGATCGAAGTATCCTGGAGGGCGAAAACGCCTATTCAGATTATTTCAATTACATTAAAAACTGCCTCGAAACCCTGCTCAATTCATTTGATGAATTGTCAACCCAGAGTTCATTAGAGGTAAAAGTGCTAAAACTGTTCTCTCAAAAGTTTTTAAATAACATTGAAGCTTTGAGGCTCAAATATGCCTACGACACAACCAATTCTATGTTGGTGGATTTGACGGAAAGTGGATTCCCGAATTTCATGGAGTTCAAAAAGTTAAATGATGACATTGCTAAAAAAGACAGTGAACTTGCCAAGTTACCGCCAAAAGATTCTTTGAAGCAATCCATCCTCGACCACCTAATTCGGAAAAAGACGGACCCCGTAAAACTCCTCAACCAACTAAGTAAGTCGAGTTATTACATCCGGTTACAATGGAGTAATTTATTTACTGAATTCACGCCTGGCAATCTCGAGTTGTTGAATCAGCATACAGACGAGCACAAGACGAGAACATACTTTTATTCTTGGGCGTCGTACGACAGTGTAACGAACAAACCATTCATTTATACCATGGTGTTCGACAATCCATTAATCGCTAAGGAACCAGCTTCAGATGTCAACAAAAACCCTGAGTTTGTCGAAACGATTAAACGGTTAACACATAATTCGTCACCGTTAAAAGTAATCGCTTCCGACATCGATAATGCCTACGAAAACATTATGCCGAAGGTGTTAAAACGAATAGAAATTGGACCCATCTTCGGGAAGTATAGCCGCGACAAACACGATTATACCATCTTGTTACGGAAACACTTTTCTGAGGACCAGTATATCATGCCTTATAAAACAGAAGTGGTTTTTTCGACTGGAGAGAAACGGACAAAATCGTTTTTATCGAAAGGTGAATTACGACAGATATTTCACGTGGATGAGTCCAATAAAGAGTGTATGGACAGAATGATTTCTGACATGCATTCGTATATGATAACGTCACATGATGTCCTTCAATACTTAAACGACACAGACCCTGAAATGTTAAAAGGACTGGCGGCACCTGTGTACGTGTATGATGAGTGATTGTAGGATTGAATAACTGAATTATTGAATTATAGAATTATTGAATAAGCATTGTCGCAATAAAACATTGTCGAACTATCGCATACAAACATGGAGAAACAAGAATCATCTTTATTGAAAATAAAAGAAGACGACTTAGTCCAGTACAAGGACGAGGTAACCAATTACTTAAAACAAGTAGGTTGGAAGCCAGATAATAAGTCCAATTCAACCAATGGCATCAACCTGAACTTTTTGACCAACGTCAACAAAGCCCTTGATCTCACACAAGAAGATGAAGCATCTGTATTAAAAGCGGCTATTAAAATCAGTAACGACCGTGTGATTTTGAGCAGTGCCAGCAGCCAGATATTAAATGCTGTCCGCACCGGTTTTTGCATTGGCAAGTATGTGGCGAGTCAGTATTCAGAGGCTTGTGGCTTAGGTTTGCTCCAACAAAAGAACCAAAACGGTTCACTACACCAATCTGAGTTACCAGAATTTCACGATAAAAGTCAAACCCAAAGTGCAGTACTGCTTTTTTCAGCTGCTTCTTATATTCAGTATGCTTTACAAGATTATCTGGCTGATGAAGTATCCTCGATTCAAATAGATTTTGGCGGTATTCCCGAAGTGAGTTTGACCAGACCAAGCAAGGCAATCCAGTGCAGTATTTACTATTATGCAGCGTATTTGGAACGGTCAGGAATCGTTACCACCGACCTACATTTTGTCAAACTTACCTTGTTGTATTTCGAACGCTTAATGGAGGAGATTGTCCTGCGTAAAAATGCATTGAAGTATGCCCAAACGTTTGATCAAAATCACTACAAACTTGAAAACAGTGAGTTCGTGCTTCAAGGTTTTGAAACACAATCATCTGTTCGCGTCAAAGGCATGCAGTTCAATCCAACCCGGATGGAAGCCATTGTGGCCAACAAACAAGCCAAGCACTTGTTTAAACGGTATGCCGAGCGATTGCTGTGTTACGATTTTGATGCCAAGAAAAATCCGATTAACGAACTAGGTGGACTGCCTTCAATTACCATGGCTGATGGAAAACCAGGTACTGGTAAGAGCATGCTCATCGCAGCAACGGCAACTTTGATTCAAGAACGCTGCGACCAATTGGGTTATCCGTTTTTGTTTTGGCCTTTGCCAGAGACCATTGTTTCTACTTTCCAGGGTGGAACCGCAGAGCGGGCCATGGAATGGTTTAAACCGATGCAAGACCCAAACAAGATTGTGTTTGCGCCAATTGACGATGCCGAGAACAACTTAGAAGAAAGAACGAGACAAGGGGTTTCAGCCGGAGTACGTGAATTTATTGGTGTCTTTTTAAGAAATACAGAAGGTGCTTATGCAGTGAATTTGGGTAACCGATTAATTAGTTTGTTCACGAATATCCCGGACCAAATCGACAAAGCGGTTTTGTCGCGGATACAAATGCGGATATCTATGGAAGGTGCTTCGAGCAAGTACGATTTTATCGACCAAGATTATTTGTGGTGGAAGAAATATACCGAGTTGGATAAAAAGTTTGTCGATAACGACGACCCGAAAAACTACAAATACATGGAAGCCCAACAAGCTGCCAAGTCTATCAACGAATTGGTAAGTACACAATATAGCTTCCAAATTCCTGAAGTGGAAGAACTGTTTCACAACACAAAGAAAACGTTAGATACAGATGCCCATGAATTCTTTGGTCTGTTCTACAACCAAGTCTTGGAGAAATATCCTTTCTTCTCATCAAGAGATTTACGGAATATTCAAAAGGCGGTGGATGCGAGATTGATTGACTTTGACTTACCAGAAGTGTGGTGGGACAATACCGATGACTTTTTCACCCAAGCCTACGACAAAAAATTAGACATATTGAAAGACCTCATGAAGCAAAATATGAAAGGCGTTTCCTTTGGTGACGTCCGTTTGTATGAAGCACTGAATTACATTGAGAACTCAATACGCATCAATCAAACAGGTGTGAATCGAGAGATTAAAGAGCACGCCAAGCGATTGTATATCCAACAACAAGCAAACAAATCATTACTGAGCGGAGACATCAATGATTAAACTGATTGAAAGCGAATTATTCGGTCACAACTTAATTGAGGTGAACAATGCCGCTATGGTTAAACGGTACAACGAGTGTTTAAACGACATTGGATTGGCACCAACCAATTTGAAAAAGTTCCATGTGGATGGTTGGGGTTGGAGTCCGGAGATTGCCGACGAACAAGGCGACCGACATTATTTATCACATGGCTTAGCCAACCCGTATGGCATTATCATCTCTCCAAAACAAGCGAATAGTCCGGTGTACATGCCGTTTCACAGCTTCGACCGTGAAATACATCAAAACATATTTAGTCAGTACAATGCGCAAATAAATGATATCACCACCAAATCCGGCTTATGGTTTGAGTTAGATCAGGAAATATCTGCCTACCGTTCACCACAAGATTTGTTGATGGTGGACTACATGAAGGTCAACTTTTATTCTGTAGACCGCCTAATGGTTGCGGCCAAGGATCAGCGTGCGTTGATTCGTGAGTTCTACGACAAGCCTCAGGCGTGGTCGAACGACAAACTGAGGAACGACATTATCGAATCATGTAAAAAATACGGTGATTTACGGTACATGAAGTTCGACATTCCGACGCATCCTTTTAACAACATCGATACGTTTTATACTGCTGCTTTTAAAGGCCTATATGTCTTTAAGCGTCTGAAAAACGACAAGCCGTTGCTGGTATATGCAGGTGCCCAAACCGAAGTTTCTGGAGAGACCAAACATGGACACGTGGAGTACAACTTACATGATCCTAGTCTTGTAAGTTTCTTGTACAACGCCGAATTGGTATCAAGCGATTATTCAATCTATCAATCAAATCCAGGCTTGGTTGAGGTAATGAAAGAACATGTTCTATTGACCGCTATTTCAGGATTGGATGAAAAGGTGGAATACACGTTGATGAATAAAAATCAGAAAAAAGGGTTAATCAACCGTTTGGTTCAGGACGGATTATTGCCAGATATTTATTTCGATTTTGAGCGTTTCCATTCTCAAATGAAGGACAGCGCCAAACTGAGTGGATCAGACATTTCTGAATCACTAAGACCATATTTGCTTCATCCAAGCATTGGCCTTGAAAGTCATGACAAAACTGTTTTATGGCAATTATTATCAAACTACAATACGGCAAACCCAGTGTTGATGTATCTTTTTGATAAGTCGAGGTTTTACACCGAATACCAAACTTGGAGCGAGGAATTGCAAACTTGGGTCATTGCCAAACTCATGGAACACAAACACATTTACAATCAATTAATCTAATCGTTATGGATACGTTACTGTCATTAATCATCGGTTTAGTTTTAGGCGTTGTCTTCGTCATTTGGGACCACAAAAAGGGTCAAAAATGGTATAAACGCTGGTTTGATTTAACACATAAAGAGCGGTTGCCAGAAGGAACGGATGTCACCTTTATTCGCAATCAACCTTTTTCTAAGCGACTGGTACCAGCTGTTCTCATCACTGGGATATTTATGTATGCCACTTGGTGGTTAGGAAGCTTGAACCCGTTGGTTACTATGCTCCATGGTGTTATCGCCTTGGCGGCAGTGTTGGTTGGTTTTTACACCGGACCGTTTATCGCCAAAAAACTGCCAAAAGGTTTGGCAAAAGCGAATGAAACTTTAAAGAAAATAGACGCATTAGAAGCAGATTTATCAGCCAAAGAAGTGCCGACCAAAACGATTGAACCTGAAAAGAAAGAAGCACCCGCAAAAAAAGAAAATAAAAAAGACGACGATTGGCGTAAAGGCGTACAAGACTTTTTAGACAAATAAGCCATGGAAGAAGTTCGCAACAATTCTGGCAATCGGATTTACTGGACGGTATATAACATCCGCACCCGTTTAGGGAAGTATCTAAAAGCCAAAATGAAGAAAAGTCCAATAACGACTGTGCTCATTTTCCTTTTAGCCTTAGCCTTACTTTTTATCACTCGTGCGGGTATTCAACCGGGAGTTTTGGCCATCCGCAAATACGCATTGTTGGTACTTATTGGTTTGCTTATTGCGTTTTGGTACTTCAAAGGTTGGAGCAAACGCAGCAACAAAGGCAATGTGTTTTCATCGATTGTTTTGATCGTTTTTGTGGCGTTTTCATATTTGGCCGGACCAAGCATATACAAATATTTGAGTCTGTATTACCACTATACGAGTATCAACAAAGTGGCGCTGACTTCACTTCCTGAAACGGGTTATGAACGCATACAACCGATTAACTCCGTTCACACGTTAATCAATCAAGAGGCGCTTTCGGAAACCGACGATGCAACTCCACCTACCTTCGTTCGTGGCAAGGACAACCAATATTATTATAGTTGTGCCATCGGTCCATCAAAGGAATATAAGCTTCAGCAGTTGCAGGAAAACATGTACGAAATCATCCATGTTCCTTCAAACCTTCCAGCGCCTGTGTTCTCTTCAAAATATAGAAAGCAAGTCAATTTTGATATTGGAGAATTGCTTTTGTTTAGCAAAAAGACAAAGACGGCAGTAACCAAGCGATTTAGGTTTTGGCAATATTTGAACTGCGAAACGGCTGCACCTATTTATCTGCAAGACAAAAACGACCATTGGGTTCAGGTAATTCCCATCATAAAGTGGAAAGGATTTTTATTCCCTCGACCTGTTTTTGGTGGTGTGTTTGTGATTCATGAACATTCGGAAAGCGACACGTATGTCAATCGTGTCTTATTGGGTCGCGGTGACTACGTTGCACCTGATAGCATTTCAACATTCGAATACCTCAGCGGACAGCATTTAATTCCAAAGCGAGTGGCCAAGTTTACGGCTGAAAGTTTTCGTTTCACCAATGGCTTCTTCGCTCCAATGCCGTTTTACCATCAAGGCGATATTCGAATCCCAGAGCTTCCAAATGAAGCCAACCCACAACCGTTTGTGACGTATTTCAATGTCAACAACGACGCTAAGTTGTACAGCTTTTTCGGATTGGAGCCTTATGACGATTCCAAAAAAGGTCTGAGTTTAAGCTTACTTATTCCAGGTGATAACGACAACAAAGTGTATTACATCGACCATCGTACTTCGAAAGATCCGTTCATTGGTAGCAGCGCTATTTCAGCAAAAATCATTGAGAGCAAGAAGAACTACGACTGGAGTAAAAACTACCCAGCCGAGAGTCGTCCATTTGTTAGAAATGTAAACGGGAAACCGCGGTTTATGTGGTTAAGCACCATCGTTACCAAAGCTGGTGACGCCGGTGAATCTATCGGTGGAAGCATCCCAGAACTAACCTTAACCGATGCCACACACGGCAAGGTGACTTGGATAGGTCAAGACTCATTGATTAATAACGACAGCTGGATTCGTCAAGCGGAGGCACAGATGCGGGATTATTGGGGAAGTGAGTAGGTTAGGGAACGGAGGAATGAAAGCATTAACACAAGTTAACAAAGCTAATATTCACCTCACCGTTTCTTGTTTTTCTTTTTCATATTGAGGACTTTATCCCCTCTTCGGATTGGTTTCTTATACTTCTGTTTGAGCTGCGTTTTGTAACTCTTTCTTCCAGCATTTTCCTTGCTGTTTTTCGCCGATTTTGCGTGAAACGATTTACCGGTTTGGGTTACCGCAATTTTATCGGACTGCTCCTGCTGCTCAATAGGTTTGTCCTTTTCCTCTGGTATGAGACGATCGCTTATTGATACGTCATCAGGAATTGCCTTGACAGGAATGTCATACTTCATCAGGCTTTCAATGGCCTCCTTTGCTACTACTTCCTTTTCGGTGTACAGCAATATAGAGTGACCTTCGTTTCCAGCCCTTCCCGTTCTTCCTATTCGATGGATATAGTTTTCAGGATAATTCGGTGTGTCAAAACTTATCACCGTACTAATCTTGTTCATGTCAATTCCACGCGCAATCACGTCTGTGGCAATCAATATCCTACTCTGACCCGTTTCAAATTTGTCAATGGATTTAACACGGTGGTTTTGTTCTTTCCGAGAGTGAATGACAGATATTTCGTTATTAAAGTCTAATTCCTCAGCGAGCTTGTCTGCGGATTCTTTTGTCGGGACAAAAATCAAAACCTTATTATAGGCCTCTTTATCCATTAATAAATGGTTTAAAACATTGACCTTGGTGTAAAAATTCGGAACTGCATAACACACCTGATTAATCGTATCAAGTGGTGTCCCACTCACTGACACTGTTTCACGAACAGGAGTCACTAAAAAGTCGTCCATCAACTCTTCAACGTACGTCGTCATCGTTGCTGAAAACAGGATGTTTTGTCGTTTTGGTGGAAGGTATTCGAAAATGTTTTTTAGCTGGGTTTTGTATCCGAAATCAAGCATGATATCCACCTCGTCAATCACCAATTTTTTGATGGAAGTCAATCGCAAAACACCTGAGAGAGTCAAATCATACAGTCTTCTTGGTGTGCCAACAATGATATCAAGTCCTTCGGCGATGGTTGCTTTTTGACCCTTTATGTTATTCGTTCCGCCATACACACCTGCGATACGGATGTTGATGTAAGGCGTTAATTTTTCAATTTGTTCAACAATCTGAATCACCAGTTCCCTGGTGGGCGCAAGAATCAAAACCCGTGGTTGTGGTTGTTCCGAGTATGTCAAGTATTGTAGGATTGGCAGGAGGTACGCAATTGTTTTTCCTGTACCCGTTTGCGCAATGCCCACAAAATCATTGCCACTCATGATGGTCGAAAAGGACGCCTGCTGAATAGGCGTTGGTGTTTCAAAACCTAAGTCTGAAATCGCGTTTTGTAACTGCTTTTTGATTTTGAAATCTTCGAACGTTTCCATTGGTTCAAAGTAATCAAGAATTATGGTCTAAGGCTACATATGTTTTGTATTCTATCCAAACAACGATTCCAACTAGAACCAATTCGGGTATAAAATACAACCAACCAAACGTGGTAAGGTGGTTGGCATGCTTGATGAGATAGCCAATCGACAACACAGTATACAACACATTGCAGATGATTAGCAATCGTAAATAAGGCTTCCAATTCGACTTAATCAGTCGGTTGCAAGCGGTAGAGTATATGAACAAACAAAACGCAATGCCCGACAAAACATAAAGCGCTTTGCGTGGCATGCCGAAAAATGATTCAAAAGGCACCAACACGCCATATAATAGAATCATCGATAACCAAGCTCCAAGCGCATCCATGACAAAAACCCGTTTTGGGTTATTGATTAATTTAGGTAGGAAACCATTTGTATCGTTATGCATCACTTCTCTTCATTTTGATTTCTTTCCTCTAATTATCGTAGCTCCACGTTTTGATTTAAATCGGCTTCAAACACAGTCACAGCCTTCCCTTTAATTTCTACTCGATCATGTATCAACTTCACCAACAAATCACCTGTTCGTTGTGAAATTTGTTTCGACTTCATTTCCAACTTATTCAACTTCGAAGCCCAAAGAGGTGTTAAGGCACAATGCGCTGAACCCGTTACAGGGTACTCGTCTATACCCAAATCCGTAACAAAACACCTAACTACAAAATCCTCATCGCCAGAGTTGCTTTTGGCAGTTACTATTAAATGACCAATTCCGTAGCCGCTTAGTTTTGAAAATTGAGGTTTGGCATTGACTACAGATTCTACGCTTTCAGCAATAGCTATTTTCCAATTATAGCTACTTTGGTACATTTCAACTGGCTGAAAACCCACAGCGCTTTCAAATTCTGGTACAATCTCAATTTTCTCAATTGGGAAGGCTGGTAGATTCATGGCGATAAAATCTCCTTCTTTCTTGACGGTTAAAGTCGCCACGTTGGCCTCAAAAACAATCTCTTGATCTGTTGCAACCAGTCCAAGTTCAAACAAAATATGAGCACTCGCTAAAGTCGGGTGACCTGCTACCGGTATCTCGGCTTTTGGTGTAAAATATCGAATTCTAAAAGTATCTACCTGCGGCACAACAAACGCCGTTTCCGACAGATTCATTTCCATTGCAAGGTTTTGCATAAATGAAGCTGATGGCATTTGATCTAAAATCAATACGGCCGCAGGATTTCCTTTAAAAGCCTTATCGGTAAATGCGTCGACCTGATATATCTTCCTATTCAATGATGTGTTTTTTGTATTCATGTGGATTAGTTCAAACCCTTGAAATATTGTTTTACCTCGGCTATATGGTTGTCCTTCGTTTCCCGACTCAACCAACTTGCTTCAAATGCATTCACAGCCAATTGTTCCAATTGATCTTTGGTCAGTTGCAACGCCCGTGCTGTTTCATAGTAATTCTCATTCATATACCCGCCAAAATAAGCTGGGTCGTCAGAATGAATGGTCGCCAATAGTCCTTTGTCTAACATGGTTACAACAGGGTGGTCTTCCATCTTTTGTATGACTTTCAGCGCCACATTACTAAGTGGACATAAGGTCAAAGCCATTTTTTCATGAACCAACCTTTCCACCAAGGCATTGTCATTCAGGCATCGATTCCCATGGTCGATTCTGACTACTTTTAATAAGTCAAGTGCTTCCCAAATATACTCAGATGGCCCTTCCTCGCCAGCATGGGCAACCAACTTGTACCCGTGTTGAGCACTCGCTTTAAATACATTGGCAAACTTGCTCGGTGGATTTCCCAACTCTGAAGAATCCAGCCCCACCCCATCAACCCAATCTTTAAAAGGCAAAGAAGATTCTAATGTTTTAAACGCTGATTCCTCCGACAAATGCCTTAAATACGACATGATGAGTTTGAATGATATGTTTAATTCTTGTTGTCCTTTTTCAAGTGCCTTATAAATACCATTGATCACGACTTCAAACGGAACGCCTCGATCCGTGTGAGTTTGTGGGTCAAAAAAGACTTCGACATGGACAACGTTTTGGCTGTGCACTTTGGTGAGATAGGCCCAAGTCAGATCGAAAAAATCTTGTTCGTGAATCAAGACTTGTGCACCGATATAGTAAATGTCTAAAAACTCTTGCAGGTTGTTAAACTTGTATGCCTTCTTCAAGGATTCGACGGAATCGTAGTCCAAGGCAATGTTGTTTCGCTTTGCGATTTCGAACATGAGTTCCGGTTCAAAACTGCCCTCAATATGGAGATGTAATTCTGCTTTGGGTATTCCTTGAATTAGTTGTACTAGTTCGTGTGATTCCATTGATATTGCCTTCTTTTTGTTACAGATGAAGTTGGTCGTTAAAGGTAACAAATTACTTCTTTTCTGAAATTCTTATTGCGGATTCCACTCGCTCCTGACCGACTTTCTTTGTCTTGACCGTTTCACTAGATTTGCCACCGCATGAATCCCGGATTCAAAAAATACCTATTAGATACAACCAAATCATCGGATTGTGAGGAGGTGGATGTCATCCAATCCTTATGGAGTGGGTATGGCAACATTGTGCGATATGCGTTGATTGATTCATCCCTCAAAACAGTGGTCGTAAAGCACATTGCTCTCAATAAGTCGAATGACCATCCGCGCGGTTGGAATACATCATTTGCCCACCAACGAAAGATTACCTCCTACGAGGTTGAAACCTATTGGTATCGTCATTGGAATCAAAAATGTCATTTGCATTGCCGTGTCCCCGAATTTCTCGGTGCTTATTCCGAGGGTAAAGACCAATGGATTGTGTTGGAGGATTTGGACGTGCACTTTCCTTTCCGCAAGCATCATTTGCGTCTTGATGAGGTGAAGCTTTGTCTGAAATGGCTGGCTCACTTTCATGCAAGATTTATGCATCAAAAACCTGAAGGACTCTGGGATGTGGGCACGTATTGGCATTTAGGTACACGACCTGATGAGTATGAAAAGATTGAACATCAAAAACTCAAAACAAAAGCACAGGCGATCGATGCGGCCTTACATAATTGCACGTACCAAACCATCGTTCACGGTGATGCTAAACTTGCCAACTTTTGTTTTTCGAAAGACGGCAAATCAGTCGCAGCGGTGGACTTTCAATACGTCGGTGGTGGTTGTGGCATGAAAGACGTCGCGTACTTTTTAGGTAGTTGCTTGACTGGCGATGAATGCGAAATACATGAGGCCGTCTTGTTGGAATATTATTTTACTGAACTTCAATCAGCCCTCCAAAAGCTTTCTTTAGAGATTGATTTTACTGCCCTAAAAGATGAATGGACATGGCTCTATCCTATTGCTTGTACAGATTTTACCCGATTCTTATTGGGATGGATGCCTTCGCATCAAAAAATTAACCGGTATAATTTGAATTTGATGAAAAAGGTGTTGGCAGAACTGTAGTCATGCGCCGACAATACCACGATTACTGGACAACGAAGGTCTTTTTATAGATCTCCTGATTCTTATAGAAATATTGTAATACCCATTTACCCTTCACAATTTCATAGTCCTCTTCAAAGGTATAATACATCCATTGTTTCGTGTTTGTTACAATACCGTCTTCTCGTGTAACGCTACCGACTTGTTCTCCGCCAGGTGCTCCAATTTTACTAGGAAAGGTCCATCGTCGGGTTACTGGAAAATACGCATTGATGTTCGACAGCAATACAAAATTGACCCCGAATACGCGACCAATTTCACCAGTAATCGTATCTGTCTTTTCGGTGATACTCATTTTCGAGTGACTTACCGTGTTACCTGAAGGAGATTTGTCATCATCGTCTTCTGTAACGGACGTCCCACCAACACTGATGACTCCATACGATAGTTCCTTAAAGGCTATAGAAATGTCCTTCGACTTAGACATGGTACAACCTGATAAAAACACCATGGTTACGCACGCCGCTATTCCGATTATTTTCTTCATTGGTTTAAAGCTAATTTCAATATTAACGAATACTTAATAATACGTCAACTCCCTCGTTTCAACAACCTCTTCATTTTCGCGAGTAATGTATTTTCTTCGAACCCAATGACCTTGCTCATTAAATTCATAGTCATACAATTTTCTAGTCAGCTTCGTTTCTAATCCACCTTGCGTCCATATGCTTTCCACGACAACACCACGCTCATAAATCAACTGTACCTGATCACTCGTATCTCCATTCGCATTCAATGTGGATTCAATGGTTAGGTCACACCCTGAATATGTATAAGCCACTTGAGATCCATCATGTAAATTTATCACACTGGGTCTACCATCTTCGTAATGACTCAATACCTTAAAAGTATCTGTTACATAGGGTGCAGCCGCATGAATGGAATCGTATTTCTCATCTGATAGAAAAAACACCTCTGGCATGTCTTTATGCCTATTTATTATGTGTGTCAATCTTCCATTATCATAGTGTTTAAGCACTGTCGTAATTTCCATAGTATTATTGATTTTTATGGGTCTTCCATATGTGTCATAATCAATCTGTACAAACGTCTTCCTCATCTCCAGTTCTTTTGCGGATGTATCGGATTCAATCATGACAAATATTCTCGCGGATTTAATCCCTTTATCAGGAAAACATAAGGTGTTGGTTATTTCTGACTTGCATCCAACAAGACTAACAAACGCAAGGCATATATGTGAGAAATTCATTGTTTGCTATTTTGGTGCTTCGTTCTTCATGATGTGTTTTTCAATCACATATATCTTAATTACAGGGTCAAAAGTATCCAATACCTGACACTCAGTAGCATCCAAGGATTGCAGCAGAGCTTCCATATACCCATTTTGTTTGTATGTTTTAAAGTTTTGGTAATGACTTGTAAATCTTTGATCCATCCACAACAAAAGACTTTGCTTCCAGTTATTCGGCTTGCTAAATCCGCAAATAATGGTGGTTTTAGCCGTGGTGACTTGCTTTTTCAATAATGCAGTGGCTTCTTCCGAATCAACAACATGGTAAAGCAAACTAGCAATGGCATAATCCGACTTTGGTAATACCACTTCACCACATAGGTCTGCTTCGAGAAACTGGAGATTGTCAATGTTTTCCTTTTGTTGCCGGACTGTTGCAAAGTCAATCAGTGTTTTTGACTTATCTATTCCAACACCGCGTTCAATCTTATCTGCCAA
>Ga0055584_100001237_pt1 | contig 25054 bp, 25 predicted proteins | sample OSDHelmetaG_FD_58716 | JGI IMG/M metagenome (GOLD analysis project Ga0055584, IMG submission 58716) | Pelagic marine sediment microbial communities from the LTER site Helgoland, North Sea, for post-phytoplankton bloom and carbon turnover... | ecosystem: Environmental > Aquatic > Marine >...
CCGCTACCGCCCCAGCCTTAGCCAATATCCCCCCCGATGCTCGTGCAGCTGGAAACCCTGTTATGGCAGCCTTTACCGCCACCGCGACACCTAGAGTAGTTAAAGACATCTGCCGGCAATTGGGTCTAGATCACCCAACCATCGTGAAAGCTTCGTTCGAGCGGACCAATATTACCATTGGGGTTCATCGAGTTGTGGATCCGCATCCGGGACTTGTGAGGGAGCTTCAAGGGGTAAAAGGAGCAATCATTGTGTATGAAGCGTCGCGTGAGGGCGTAGAAATCCGAGCAGCGAAGTTGGAGCGAGCTGGGTTTACGTGTTCCGCGTACCACGGGGGAATGTCAAAATCTATGCGGGAAGTGATGCAACGGAGGTGGATGCGTAAAAAGACACAGATAATGGTGGCCACGAACGCTTTCGGGATGGGTATCGATCGTCCCGATGTACGCTTAGTCGCGCACACTGGCATGCCTGATTCTATAGAATCTTATTATCAAGAAGCTGGGCGGGCCGGCCGGGACGGCCGGCCCGCCCAAGCTATTCTCTTTGATTCCCCTGATGGACGAAAAACACGAGAGTCTCTGATCGAGAAGGGGACTTGGAAGGCTAGACGAAGGGCGTTACGACTCTATCGGCCGTTCATTCGCTGGGTAGATCGGTCCATGTGTAGACGATGGGGCTTGCTGGGATACTTTGGAGAACTAGCACCGGCGCAATGTAACCGATGTGACCACTGCCAGGCGCGCCCTGAATAACGATGATCAGTTGCGCGAGGCTAGATCCAGTGTCAGATTGTAGATGGCCAAAAGACGCGAGGGATCGAGAACGCGAGCGTCAATTGCTGCGGTAAAAGTCTCTTCCGTCATTGAGTGCGCCGATAAAACAGAATCTCTTGCAACCGCGCTGACAACTTGCGGACCCTTGTCTACGCTAGTTTCGAAAGCAACGGCATCTGCTTTATGTAAGTCATGGAGAATAGAGGCCAGCGCAGAATCGGACGCAGTCAAGACAAGGTCGCTTGAGTTTTCTGGCGCCTTGCATCCAACAAGAAATAACCCAGCCGCGAGGACGATAACGAGAGGCATACCAAATTGGGGCTTTTGCATCCTTGGCACCCAGCGTGTGCAGACGGCTTTGTAGTCGAGTACGGTCAATCCACTCCCTCGCCAGAAGCGGCCCGAGCAGTTGCTACTTCTGTTCCGTTGCGGAATGTGTGCGCGATGACTTCCATATGGCGCAGGAATTCACGTTTGTCATAGCCAGGAGCGAAGACCATACCATCGATCATGTAGAGTCGGCGAGACTCATCATCATAAAACGTGTAGTTAACGAACGGACCGCCCATGCCAAATTCCATCAGGTCGCCAGTTTGTTCGTTTTCTTCAACCATATGCCACAGCCCACGGGTTTCATATCCAAACCTACCCAAGAAGTCGATGTTTTCGGTATTCAATTCTCGGCGGTAGTCGATTAATACGAAACCGTCCGCATTGCCACGGACGTTTGTTTCTGTAATCCGGTCACGCGCCGCGTACACCCATTCGGGGGTCAGGTTGGTAGGATCGAAATTGTCGATGTAGTACACAAAAAGCGAGCGCCAGGAGTTTGAATCGACAACTCTGCGTAGCCAAACAAAATTGGTGGTATCAATAGACGTGAAATAGTCGTGCTGAACGCGGATGGAGAAATCGTGCTTGTCTTCAATCGCCCTTTCGATATCGAATTGACGTCCTTTTTCGAACATGTCAACCTGCACGCGCTCCCGGGTAATCGTGTTGAATTGATACCGAATGTCTGATCCACGAGCTTCCAACTCACGCAGAATGCTTTCTTCTGTGTCTCCAAAAACGTAAATCACCTGCTGCTCAGTGCGCCAAAGATCTCTACGCGGAATAACTGAGGCCTGACCTCCACGAATAGCCGACAGGGCTGTGCTATCGAGACGGGACCGCAAAAAGGCGGCTTCTCGGGATTCGTCAGATAAAGGCGCGACAAAAATCACGTTTTTCTGCTTCTGGATACCCTCAAGCACGCTCTGGGACGTAATTGTCATTTGATTCAATGAGAACTCGCGTTCAGGAGCCGGCAACGTTCCTAAGTACGGGGAAACATGCATTCTTACGGCATCACCAATCGGTCCATTCCAGCGAGCTGAGTCCATCACCACAACGACATCCCCTTCTCGGCCAACGGCCGGCGGACGGTACTCTAGGGATTCGCAGGCCGTCAGAAACAGCATAGAGGCCAGGATGGCGGAGAAAATCAGCCGGTGAACGGCTGGTCGTGTAGAGGTCGGTTGATGTATCGACGGCAAGTTCAGGTTCATCTGGTGCTGGGTATGTAGCATAGCAAGTCGTCTCTTTGAACTGCGGTAAGGATTCATAAGGCGAGCGTTCCCGCTTTCAACTCTCGGACAAATGTCTCAACTGATTTGAGCCGATCTTCGGTTGAAATCGAAATATCATTCCACAAGGCTTCGATGTGGTTAATGAGGGCTGAGCCCACAATAGCTCCATCTGTATGTTCGGAAAGCTGCCTGACATCGGCTGCCGTCCGGATTCCGAATCCGACCAGTAGCGGGTTCTTTCGCATAGTCGCCTTTGCCTGTCGCAGGTACGAAAGGATCGGTGAAGCATCTCCAGTATCCGTACCCGTAATGCCAGTCACAGAGACAGCATACACGAATCCTGAGGACATTTCATCAATCAACGCCATGCGTGCCTCAGGAGTGGTCGGAGAAATCAGGCAGACAAGATCCACATCGTGCCCCTTAGCTGCCTTAAAGAAGGGTGAGTCCTCCGCTGGCAGGACATCTGGTAAGATGACACCCTGTACACCTGAAGAGCGAGCATCACGGAAAAAGTTGCTGATCCCGTAGCGCATCACCGGGTTTCCGTATCCCATCAAGAGAAGGGGAGTTTCTGACTGACTCGTGAATTCCTTGGCGAACGCCAAGGTTGCCTGCATTGTGACGCCGTTCTTGAGGGCCCGCTCGCTGGATCGCTGAATAGGTAATCCTTCGGCGAGAGGGTCACTAAATGGCATGCCTAATTCGATGAAGTCCGCGCCGCCGGCATCAATTGCCCGTAACAAGTCAGGCGTAGCTTTCATATCCGGAAACCCACTCGTCACAAACATGCCGAGGGAGCGCTCGCCTCGTTTGCTTACCTGGCTAAGCAGATCTGAGAAATGCGACATTAAAGAGCCTCCGCGATAGTCTGCATGTCTTTATCCCCACGACCCGAGCAATTAAGAACGATCAATTCGTCGTGTGGAGTTCCAGGTGCAATTTGAGACAGCCCTGCAATTGCGTGAGCGGTTTCAAGCGCAGGAATGATACCTTCGGTTCTGGAAAGCAGCTTTACACCCTCCATTGCCTCGGTGTCAGTGGCAGAAATGTATTCCACTCGGCCTGACTGTTTTAGCCACGCGTGCTCTGGACCTACCCCTGGGTAGTCAAGGCCAGCAGAAATTGAATGTGCCAGCTCTATCTGGCCTTGATCATCTTGCAGCAAATAGGACAAAGCACCATGAAGGATCCCGGGAGTGCCCAGCGTCAGCGTCGCAGCATGACGGCCCTCAAGTCCTTCTCCTGATGCTTCCACGCCGACGCAACGAACGTTTTTGTCATCCAGGAAGGGATGGAAGAGTCCAATGGCATTTGACCCACCACCTACGCAGGCGATCAAGATGTCCGGGTTCGGCCGGCCCTCTCGTGACTCAAGCTGCGCTTTGACCTCCTCGCCAATGACGGTATGAAAGGCACGAACCATTCTTGGGTAGGGATGAGGCCCAACCACCGATCCAATGATGTAGAAAGTATCCCTGACGTTTGTCACCCAGTCTCTGATAGCCTCATTTGTGGCGTCTTTCAAAGTCTGAGACCCACTTGTTGCCGGTCTGACTTCGGCTCCTAAAAGATTCATTCGGTGGACATTGAGGCGTTGTCGCTCCATGTCCTCGGCTCCCATATACACGATGCACTCCATACCGAATCGGGCACATACAGTCGCAGTCGCAACACCATGTTGCCCAGCACCTGTTTCCGCGATAATGCGCGTTTTACCCATGCGCCGAGCAAGAAGGATCTGCCCGATGGCGTTGTTGATCTTGTGTGCACCTGTGTGACAAAGATCTTCCCTCTTGAGATAGATGCGGGCACCTCCGAAATGGGCGGTAAGGCGCTCGGCAAATGTTAGTGCGGTTGGCCGTCCAACATAGTCTCTGAGTAGACTATGATACCGAGCTTGGAAGGCCGGATCATGGAGAGCTTCGTCGAAAGCATTCGTCAGTTCTCCCAGCGCCGGGACCAAGATTTCGGGAACGAATGATCCGCCGAACTCGCCGAAGTACCCGCGTGAATCGGGCAAATCGTACGGCGCGACTGAAGGCGCATTTGAAGGCGATGTATCTAAGGTGCCCATTGGCAAATATGTCTACGCGTCTTGTAAATAATTGAGCAGATCAAATTGGGAAGTGCGGCGGCACTGACCCCGTTTGTCTGAGCAGCAAACGGTGCTGCGCGGTTCCGGATCAACGATTGGAAACCGTTCCCCGAGCTTGCTCGATGAACGTGTCAATGCGCCCAAAGTCCTTAATGCCTGGCGATTCTTCAACCCCGCTGCTGACATCCAACCCAAATGGTTTGACTCGATCAACCGCACCGGCCACATTGTCTGGGGACAGGCCTCCGGCAAGGAAAAACGGTCTGGACACGACGATATCTTCAACCACCTTCCAATCGAACGACTCACCTGTACCGCCGGCCGCAGTTGCTGATCCGGTATCCAGTAGGAAATATTCAGCGACGTCTTTGTACGCTTCCATCGCCATTTCCAGCTCCGCAGCCTCAGTGTGATTCCACACTTTGAAAGCTTTGATGATTGGACGATCAATTGTGTGGCAGTAGGCTACAGTTTCTGAACCGTGTAATTGCACGAAATCGAAGCCTACTCGATCACAGATTCCATTGACTTCGTCAGCAGGGCAATCCACGAAAACACCAACGCTTTTCGATCCATACACCCATGCGATAATGTCGCGAGCCAGTCCTGGCTCAATATGGCGAGGGCTTTCTGGATGCTGTATGAATCCGAGGAAATCCGCTCCAGCACCTGATGCATATCGTGCATCGGCCAGGTTTGTTATTCCGCAGACTTTGATATGTGTCATGCCAGTTCCTCCTTCAGTCGTTCGAGGGCTGCCCCAGGATCGTCCTCAATCATAAATGCTTCTCCTACGAGGGCTGCGTCGATCTCCGCATCGCGCACTTTCACAAAGTCGTCAACATCACGAAGACCGCTTTCCGCCACTCGCACAATAGAGCTAGGAAGGCTTCCAAGAACGGAGAGTGCGCCATCTAGATCCACCTCAAACGTGCGTAGATCTCTGCTGTTTACACCAATGATCTCTGTACTGTCCATATCGACTCGATCCAATTCTCGGGGGTCGTAAAGTTCGAGGAGTACGGATAACTCCAGTTCACGAGCTGCTTCTTGGAGTTCAGCTAGATGAGGGCGCTCGAGGCAACTGGCGATTAGAAGCACAGCATCCGCACCATAGGCCCTTGCTTCAAGCAGTTGGAACGGGTCAATAATGAAATCCTTTCTCAGGAGGGGAATCTGGAGTTCAGGCCTGACGAGTTGTAGAAAGTCAATGCTGCCTTGGAAATGCAACGGCTCCGTCAACATCGAGATAGCCGCTGCACCAGCTTTTTGATACGCCATCGCGATCTTAATGGGATCAAACGATTCCCTTATAACACCCTTGGAAGGGGAAGCTTTCTTGGCTTCTGCAATGATCGAAAGCCCTTTTGCGCGCAAGGCGTCTGCTAAGGATAAGGGTACGCGCTCGAATCCCTCCATGGACTCCAGGTCGGAACGTTTAATGTCACGTTTTCGACTCGCAACAAGCGCCTCCGTGTCACGAACAATCTGCCCAAGTATGGTATCCCGAATGGACGCAATCATACAAATCAGGCCACCTCTAGCGGTGGTGCATCCTGACTTGCGCGAATTAGACCGTCCAAAGCAGCCAATGCCTTGCCAGAATCGATGCTTTCGGCAGCCTGTGCGATTCCTTCTTCTATCGAGGAAGCACTACCTGCACAACGCAGGGCAATACCAGCATTGAAAAGCACGATATCCCTGGGTGCGCCAGCTTGCCCGGAGAGAATCTCTCGCAAAATGACAGCATTGCGATTTCCATCGCCACCAAGGATGGCTTCGTGAGGTGCTCGCTCCAATCCGAACTGTTCTGGAGTGATGGTTTCTTCGAGGATGGGGTCACCCGCGGCATAGAAACTAAAAAGAGTAGTTGGCGAGCTGATCGAACATTCATCCATACCATCGTCTGCGTGCACACATGCAATGGATTCCGAACCCAAGGCGTGAAGTATTTCTACCATCATACGGGCAACATCAAGCGAAAAGGCGCCCACCAACTGGCGTTTAACACCGGCAGGATTGCACAATGGGCCCAAAATGTTGAATGCGCTTCGCACGCCCAGTTTGATGCGTACTGGCTGAACGTGCTTCATTGCTGGGTGGAAGAAAGGAGCGAACAGAAACGCCATTCCTGCATGTTCAAGGCAGTATTCAGCTCCAGCTTTGCCAAGATTGGTCTGAACACCAAGAGCGCTTAGAACATCGAAAGCACCACTCTTGGACGAAACAGAACGATTGCCATGTTTTGCAACGATGGCTCCGGCGCCGGCGCAGACGAAAGCTGTTGTCGTCGAGACGTTGAATGATCCGCTACGGTCTCCGCCGGTTCCAACGATATCAATGGCATGCGCCGGCGCCAAGACTGGGACCGCAAACTCGCGCATAGTCTGCGTCATGCCGACGAGTTCGTCTAGTGTTTCTCCGCGAGCACGAATGCCCAGCAAAAACCCTGCAATCTGTTCCGGGGAGGCGTTGCCCGAGAGCATTTCTTGCATCGCACCCGCGGCATCGTCTCTAGTAAGCGGGCGGTGTTCCACCAACTTTGTCAGCAGGTCCTTCATTGGTCTTAGGAGTTTTTTGCTTTGATGTTACTATGCTATGATGTGCGTCGGATCAGGCAGCCTGTATCGTCAATGTGCTCATCCAATTAGCAATCATGCGCGGACCTTCTTCTGTGAGAAGACTTTCCGGATGGAACTGAATTCCTTCTACCAGGCCGTTTTCGTGTCGAACACCCATGATCGTTCCATCTTCGCTGCGAGCTGAAACACTCAAAACAGAGGGTATGGTTGCAGGGTCAATGACTAGACTGTGGTATCGGGTAGCAACGCACGGATTAGAAACACCAGTAAAGACGCCCATTCCATCATGATGGACTTCACTGGTTTTGCCATGCATCAGCCGAGAGGCGTACGTCACATCACCGCCATAGACTTCTCCAATTGCCTGATGTCCCAAGCATACCCCGAGTAGCGGGATTCGGCCTCCAAACGTGCGGATAACATCGCAAGTGATACCAGCCTCAGCTGGCCGACCTGGACCTGGAGAAATGAGGATCCCCGAAGGCATCATAGATTCAATATCCTCGAGACTTAGCGTATCGTTGCGGTGGACCTGCAGATCATCCGTTCCCTGGGCCACAAGGTGCACCAGATTGTACGTGAAGCTATCGTAATTGTCGATAATGAGAACCATATCAGCTCAGTAGGTCGTGATGAGTCCTGTAGCGGAACGGACGTTTTCCATGAACCTTTCAGCTTGCTCACGACCCTTTCGGCCACCTTCTCGAAGAACATCCATAACATCATCAGGATGGTTCGAGAGTTCATGACGGCGCTCTCTGGCCTCTGCAAAGGTATCTGTGATCAACTGCAGTAAATCCTTTTTGGCATGCCCGTAACCATAGCCTCCTGCGCGATAAGCAGCGGCCACTTCTTCGCGTTTTGCATCATCTGCGAAAAGTCGTATCAGAGAGAAGACATTGCATGTGTCAGGATCTTTGGGCTCTTCCAGTGGCGTGGAATCAGTGACGATGCTCATCACCTTCTTCTTTAGCTCCTTGCCCTCATCGAATATGCCGATGGTATTGTCATAACTCTTGGACATCTTCCGGCCATCCACACCCGGCACCACAGCCACATCTTCCAAGATGTACGGCTCCGGAACAGGTAGGATATCCTTTCCATTGCCAAATCGGTCATTAAACCGCAGGGCTAGGTCCCGGCAAATCTCTACGTTCTGTTTCTGATCAGCACCTACAGGGACTTGGGTGCCACCATATACTAAAATATCGGCTGCCTGAAGAATCGGGTAGTTGAATAGACCCGCGTTGGCAGACAGGCCTTGTGCCACTTTGTCCTTGAAAGAGACACCCTTTTCTAACTGGGAAACGGGAGTAATCGTGTAAAATATCCACGATAGCTCAGTCACCTGGGGCACGTCACTTTGAAGGAAAAGATTCGACTTCGTTGGATCGAACCCGAGCGCCAGGTAATCAAGCGCGACATCTAATGAATACTTTTTCAGTGCTTCCGCATCTTGCAACGTCGTCAGTGCGTGGTAGTTGACGATGAAGAAGTACGACTCGAATTGCTGATGCAGTTCGATATGTTGCCGGATGGCACCGAAATAATTGCCAAGATGAAGCGTTCCGGATGGCTGTATTCCTGAAACGACGATGCGGGGGAAGGTAGAAGTAGAAGCGGTCTGGGTCGGAGGCATGGTCTGGATTCGTGGGTCAGAGGCCACGCACCGTATTCAGGCGCATTTTCTGGTTAACGTCAACATTCATTAGGATAGCTCTGGACCGCATTTGGTGTTCGATGCGTCCTTCCTCGGAAAGGGCCTGAGTCAACTGCTCTTCTTTCTTCTCGATGGCTGCAGATAGTTTATCTCCTAGACGGAAGTCCGCCGGATTCAGGTCAGTACCGTTGTAGGCCACGCCACCGCATGAAAACACGATTTCGCACATCTTCCCAATGTCCATTCTCAGCGTGCGTAGGCTTTCATCTAGCCCCGTCCTGAGCGTATCATTTTTTGGTTCTGCAGCGTTGTATAACTGCATGAGCTCATTCATTGTGTGGATCATGGGGTTGATCCGCTCAATAGTTTGTGCCCGGTCGATGGTGCGACCAGCCCAGCCTTTCTGTAAAAACAGTTCCTTGATACCCATGGCGCTCAGTCGGCGATTGAAAATGGTGGAGATAGCAAGTCGCAAGATACCGCAAGGAGGTTGTCCGGCGCTTGAACAAATCGTTTAAAAAGCATCACAAAAGGTCCGATGCGGCCATGTTCATAGCGCTTCTTAGTGCGCGGGCCTTGTTTAACGTTTCTTCGTACTCGGAAGAGGGCACACTATCAGCTACGATTCCGGCTCCAGCTTGAAAATGTACTGTGTCTTCGGTGACGATCATGGTTCTGATCGTGATACACGTGTCAAGATTACCTCGGAAGTCCAGGTACCCTACTGCGCCCGCGTACGGACCTCGGCGAGTTGGCTCTAGGTCATCAATAATTTCCATGGCTCGCACTTTCGGTGCTCCCGACACCGTTCCAGCTGGAAAACATGCTTTCAGTGCATCCATTGACGAAAAACCGTCCGCCAAGCGGGATGCTACAGAGGATACAATATGCATTACATGCGAGTAGCGCTCGATATATGCGTATCGCTCAACTTCAACAGATCCGTAGCTGCTTACCCTGCCCAGATCATTACGACCGAGGTCCACTAACATCAGGTGTTCAGCCCGTTCTTTTCGGTCTGCCAAGAGCTCTTCGGCCAATTCTGCATCCTCCTGCGCAGAAGCGCCCCTAGGGCGGGTGCCGGCAATAGGAAGGAGCTCAGCTTTTCTGTTTTCGACGCGGACAAGGACTTCCGGTGAGGATCCAACAAGTCTAAAATCACCGAATTCGAGATAAAACAGATACGGTGATGGATTCACCTGGCGTAGCGCCCGATATAAATTGAACGGATCTCCGGAATAGCCCGTAGAGAATCGCTGAGATAGGACAACCTGAAAGATGTCCCCTTCATGGATATGGTGTTTGGCTTTTACTACGGCTGCTTCGAATTCCTCCTTCTCAACATTCGAACGGATATCGGCATCGAGACGCACAGGCGCTGTATCAGGACGAACCGTGTTCGAAAAAGCAGATTCTAGCGTGTCCAATCTCGCAGAGGCATCCATGTATGCCTGTTCTGGATCTGTATCCTCATCCAGAAATACGCTGGCGATCAACACGAGCTGATGTTTGACGTGATCGAATGCACAAATTGTATCGTGAAAGGCCCAGATTGCATCTGGCAACTGATCGCTAGAAGAGTTTGAATCTGGGAGTCGCTCGATTAAACGAACACAATCGTATGAGAAGTACCCGACGGCTCCACCGGTTAGTCGAGGTAAATCAGGTATTTCGATCTCCCGATAGGTAGCCATGAGTTCGGAGAGAACATCGAAGACAGGTTTGTTGAGCGACTGCGCTTGGCCACCCCTTTCTAAGAGGGTATTTTCGCCCTCAGCCGTCACGGTCATGTAGGGATTGCGGCCAAGGAACGAGTACCGCGCCATCTTTTCTCCGCCCTCCACTGACTCGAAAAGGAACGGCATCCGAGCATTTTTTCGAAGTTGCAGAAACGCACTTACCGGTGTCAGCAGATCGGCACTTCTGCGGCGGTGCAGTGGAATGATGATCCGTTCTCCGGGGAAGGTCCGGTAGGTGACGAGAAGGTCCTTAAATTCGTCAAGAGAGAGCATTCAGCTAGACGTGATCGAAAATGAAGTAAAAGGAAATAGTGGATGCAGAAGCATGAACAACAAAAAAGCCCGAAACCAAGAGGTTACGGGCTGTGCAGATCAGATGGGGACGGCTAAAGCCGGCCATTCATTCAGACACGTACCCGCTGGAGCGGCTGCACCACCAACCGTGGGAGACAGAAGCGATATGGGTACTGAGATGAGTCATTGAGATAAAGATAGCGTCGTCTGCTTGATAGGGCAAGTGCGGTTTTCAGCCGCCCCCGATAGCCTCATGGATCTGCGTGATCAGGCGGAGCAGGCAAGTCTCCGAATTGCCGTGCATCGGGAGGACGTACCATTAATGATCTGTGTGCCAACTCAATCTCGGGATGATCTTTGAATGCATCGAGCACAACCAGATTCATTGCATGCTCAGAACCTCGACGTTTGCGGGCTTCGCACAGGTAGCGCAGCGTGAGTTGAACACCGTCAGGAACGATTCGCACATACACGAATGGAGTCAGTACAGAGAAATGAATTAGGAACTGCTGGGAAATCTGCTGTATTTCCTGGCGAGCCTGCTGCTCTACAATAGTCGCAGACTCCTCAGCATATGACATAATAATGTCTCGAGCTGCGCGCCAATTACTGCGGTAGGTCAAGGTAAACGGAATTTCGTTCCAGATAAATTTGAACGAACGCGTATAGTTGAATAGGCCATGCTGGAAGATCCAGCTGTTTGGAAAATGGACTATTCGGCCAGTGCTCTGATCGGCATCTACCCAACCACCGATTTCCATGAGGGTTGTTCGTAATACCCGAATGTCGATGACATCGCCTCGGATTCCATTTATCTCGATGCGATCACCTTCGCGAAACGACGTCATCAGGGAAATCCGGGCCCAGCCACCGATGGAGAGCAGTACTTCTCTCAGGGCGATAGCCAGACCAGCACCAATGACGGTAATGAGCGTGAGCAGATCCCCAAAGCCGGGCGACCAGACGATGGCAATCGCGATGATAGCCAGAAAAGCTACCGTTCGCCGAGTAGATTTGGTCGATCGATAAATGCGCTCCGGGTCATCGAGGAACCGGCGCGAAACACGGTGGCTCAGTCTGACGACTACAAACCCTATCAAAATGATCACAGCGGTGATCAATAGATGAGTCGAAAACGGGTTTTCCAGAATCTCTTGCATAGTCAATTAGATGTCGTGGGACCTAGGAATCTATGGAATTTGTACGGTCAAAACGTCGTTTGAATGACATGAGCATGTCGGGAAGCATCGCTATCGTTTGTGGGTGCGGAACCCGCACGGGTCTGCTCAGGTTGCTGTCTAGACCTTCCTCTAGGGAAACCCATTTTTTGCCCACTATTCTGGAGCTCGCGACCGGACTATGAAACTCCGATTCTCCCTGCTACCACTTTTTGTTCTTCTGCCTCTCTGGTTCACTCTGCAGATGTCTTTTTCGACATCCGTTGAGACGTTGGCCTCATCCGAAGCTGATGCCCCGTTTTCAGTGGTCGAGGAATGCTCTTTCGACGATGAGATTGCAGTTGTAGATGATTACATGAGCCTGGTGTCGTTTGGCGATCCGTATCTGGGAGATTTTGATGCTGATATAACCGTTATCGAGTTTTTCGATGTGAACTGCCCGCATTGCCGCACATTTCATCCCATGATGAAACAAGTAGTGGATGACAGTGGCGCTCATGCTCGGTTTTTCATGATTCCATTTGTGCTCTGGCAGTATTCCTTGCTGCAGACTGAAGCCTTGTTTGTGGCCGCGCAGGATGGCTTGTATTTCGAAATGCTTCAAGCGCAGTATGACAACCAGAAGCAGGGCGGAATGAATATGGATGAGCTCATGGTCCTAGCTGGCGACATTGGTTTGAATAAGCAAACCTTTAGGCAGCGTCTAGAGCGGGGGCTGAATCAGCGTATGATCTTAGAACGACGCCAGCAGATTTCAGACCTGGGAGTCCGCGGAACACCTAGCGTAATGATCAATGGTCGGTTCATCTCTTCGGATTCGAAATCAACCTTGTGCATGAACGAGCTGATCGCGCAGGTAGCCACAGAGGCATCGGAGGGCTAATGGTTTGATGGGCTCGCTGGCTTCGTTAGGCTGGCTGGGTGCTCTCCAGTAGGATCTGCGGAAAGATATCCACTATGCTCCTTTCAGCCGATGTCCTTTTGTACTTTTGCGGCACGTCGGACCGAATTGATTCCTGGCAGAGTTTGATCGCCCGGAGGTTCGACGCACTATTCGCAAAACGTGTACTACAACCCCCTTTCCGGCGATGCCCAACGACGCTCAGGCCGTCTCCTCAAACTCCTCGTTTTCGCAACTTTCGATCAATACGATCCGCTTTTTGGCCATCGATGCGGTTCAGATGGCTAATTCTGGTCATCCTGGGATGCCAATGGGTGCCGCGCCGATGGCGTATGCTGCTTGGCATCGGCACTTGAGAATCGACCCCAGTAATACTGATTGGCCCGACAGGGATCGGTTTATCCTGTCGGCCGGGCACGGTTCGATGCTTCTCTATTCGCTGCTCCATCTCACAGGATTCGACCTGACGATGGACGACCTGAAAAACTTCAGGCAATGGGGCAGTCGGACGCCAGGGCACCCTGAGAACTTCCACACCAAAGGAATCGAAACGACAACGGGTCCGCTCGGGCAAGGATTTGCTAATGGCGTCGGGATGGCGGTAGCTGAAGCGTTCCTCGCGGCTCGATTCAACCGTCCTGGTTTTGAGGTGGTAAATCACCACACGTTTGCAATCGTCTCCGATGGCGATCTCATGGAAGGCATTTCCCATGAGGCAGCTTCCCTAGCCGGGCATTACGGCCTTGGGAAAATGATCTATTTGTATGATGACAACGAGATTACGATTGATGGCTCGACGAGTCTTGCCTTCACAGAGGATGTGACAGGCCGTTTTGAAGCTTATGGATGGCAAGTGTTGGACGTTTCTGACGGCAATGATGTTGAGGCTATCGATGCAGCAATTCGAGAAGCAAAGGCGGAAACAGGCAAGCCGAGCCTCATTCGGGTTCATACGGTCATCGGATTTGGGAGCCCCAATAAGGCTGGAAAATCGTCAAGTCACGGATCCCCCCTTGGTCAAGATGAAATTGTATTGACCCGAAAAGAATTGGGATGGCCAGATGGTGCCACATTCCATGTGCCAGACGGAGTTTCTGCGCACATGCAGGAAATTGCCACCCGAGGCAAGTCTGCTCGGCAAGCCTGGGAGGATATGATGACACGCTATGCCAGTGAGCACCCTGATGCGTCAGCTGAATGGGATCGCTGGATGTCTGGAGACATGCCTTCGGATCTCGAATCCTTCATGCCCTCGTTTGATGAGGGGTCATCTGTAGCGACAAGAAGCGCCAACGGGAAAGTACTTGCTGCTCTAGATGCGCACCTACCAAACCTGATTGGTGGGTCTGCTGACCTGACCGGTTCGAACAAAACCGACATTCCGGGCCGAGTCGACTTTCAAAAAAATACGCCTGGTGGTAGCTATTTCTACTTCGGAGTCCGAGAACATGCAATGGCCTCGATGTGCAACGGTATGCAATTGCATGGTGGTCTTCGAACGTATTGCGGCACGTTCCTGGTTTTTACTGATTACATGCGTCCCGCCATCCGGTTGAGCGCGTTGATGCAGCAGCCCGTGGTGTATGTCTTGACGCACGATTCTATCGGACTAGGAGAAGACGGACCAACTCATCAGCCCATTGAACATTTCATGGCATTGCGTGCCATACCCAATTGCACATTTATTCGTCCTGCCGATGCGGTGGAAACAGCGGGTGCATGGGTGGCTGCGCTCGAGAACACGACAGGACCGACGCTTCTGGCCTTATCTCGTCAGAATCTCCCTACGGTGAATCCTGATACGGCTGCAGTCGTAGCCAAGGTCAAGCGCGGGGCGTATGTGGCCAAGGATTGCGAAGGCACCCCTGATGCCATCATCATTGCGACCGGAAGTGAAGTTGAGACGGCTCTGGATGCCGCTGAACTGCTTCGCGGGGAAGGAGCCGGTGTTCGGGTAGTTTCAATGCCAAGCTGGGAGTTGTTTGCCAAACAGGATGCTTCATATCGTGAATCAATCTTGCCGAGTGCCGTCTCTGCACGCGTTTCCGTGGAGGCAGGTATCACGATGGGATGGCAGCAATGGGTTGGAGACAAAGGCGCTAGCGTGGGAATCGACCATTTTGGAGCCTCCGCACCTGCAGAAACCTTGTTCGAGAAGTTTGGCTTCACAGCTGAGAACGTGGCTACAACCGTGCGCTCGGTTATGGGCTAAACGCTATAACTGGCTTTTTTCCGCGCCTATTGCCGCGCCTATTGCCGTGCTTTTCGCCGTGCATTTGTGTGTGTTATCACCGGTGCTGGCTCAGTCGGCTGACAGTCTAGCGGGCCAGCACTCTCCCAAACCGGTTACGACTAGTTCGGATTGGGCATGGCGCCCAGTAACAACTGCAGACAGTCTGCAAATTGATTACATCTTCTATGCCGACAAGGGGTCTGTAGATAATGCCGTTGTTATGCGACTTGTCAATCACTCCACCAAAGCGCTGTCCTGGCGATTCGTACTGATTGTGAAAGGCACGGAATCAGTTTTTGAGCAAGAAGTGCGTGGTGAAATCGCACCAGAGAGCCTGCTTACTGGCGATGCAGAAGGGTTGTATTGGGTCCCGTTCGCAGATGAGGAACCCATCGCTGAACTGGGCTTGCGCGGGCTAACTGTAGAATGGTTAATACCGGGCCGTTAGGAGATTTTGGTGCGTAATAAATGGATGGATAGGTGCCGACCATTGCACCGCTCGTGCATGGGTCCTACACTTCCAGTGTCATCAATGATTAATGATCTGGCCCCATGTCAAACTTGTCCCGTCGCGCGTTTTTCGAATCCGCTGCCGTCATCGGAGTGACTTCTAGCATTTTTCCCGCCACTCTTTTTGCTGCCTCAGAAGCCGGAGCGGAGATCACCATAGATACCATAAAGGCGGCAGAGGTTCTTTCCGGGCTTTCCTTCACGGACGCGGAACGGGAGTTGATGCTCGCAGGACTCCAGGGGGCCGTAGAAGATTACGCCGCTATTCGGGCATATGACTTGCCTAATAGTATCCCTCCGTCACTTGTGTTCGACCCTTCTATCGGCGGCAAGAAGGCACCAACTCAACCTTCTAGGCTCCCAGTATCTTGGCAGCCATCGCCAATGGAGCGTCCACCGAGCGACGAGGAACTAGCTTTTCTCACTGTACCTGAACTTTCATCACTCCTGAAAGCTGGCAAGGTGACCTCCCTCGAGCTCACGGAGCTATACCTAGCCCGATTAAAACAATATGATCCGGTGTTGGAATGCGTCGTTCATGTAACAGAAGAAAGAGCCCGTCGTCAAGCTAGAGCAGCCGATGCAGAATTGGCTGCTGGGCAATGGCGCGGTCCACTTCATGGCATTCCATGGGGGGCAAAAGACCTGCTGAATGTTGAAGGATATCCAACAACCTGGGGCGCAGAGCCTTACCGGGATCAAGAATTGAAGTCCGATGCCGAGGTTGTTCAACGTTTGGATGCCGCTGGAGCTGTGCTCGTGGCTAAGCTGACGCTGGGAGCGTTGGCCATGGGCGATGTTTGGTATGGAGGTAGGACTAACAATCCTTGGAATATCGAGCGGGGATCAAGCGGATCATCAGCAGGCCCAGGAGCCGCGGTGGCAGCAGGTCTTGTGGGTTTTGCTATTGGATCTGAAACGCTCGGCTCCATTGTCTCCCCATCGACACGCAACGGGGTAAGTGGCTTTCGCCCAACGTTTGGGCGGGTAAGTAGAAGTGGGGCGATGGCATTGAGCTGGACGATGGATAAGCTTGGTCCCATGTGTCGAAGCGCGGATGGCTGTGCCCTCGTTTTCGATGCCATACATGGCCATGATCCGGGAGAACCTACAACGGTGACAACGTCCTTTAATTGGCCAGTGCACCGCACGGCGCAGGAACTGCGCGTCGGAATGCTAAGCGGCGCCTTTGAAAACTTAGAAGACAGGGCCGTATTAGATGTTTTACGTGAAGCAGGGGTCGATTTGAAACCTGTTGAATTCCCAGACATCGATCCCGGCCCCATTCTGATGATGCTGCGCGTTGAAGCGGCGGCGGCGTTCGATCAGCTTACGCTTACCAACCGGGACGATTTGTTGGTTCGTCAAGATCAAGGAGCTTGGCCGACCACATTTAGGCGTGCACGATTCGTTCCTGCAGTTGAATACGTAAATGCAAGCAGGGTCAGGACAGTACTTATGCGTGCAATGAAGCTCATGTTCGATGAGATAGATGTATTGGTAATGCCTTCGTTTGGTAATCGTGGGCTTAGCATTACGAATCTCACTGGGCATCCAAGTGTCACGGTGCCTCACCATTTCAATGAAGTTGATGATTCGCCCATTCCTGAACGCAGAAATCCTGCATCCATCACCTTTGTTGGTGGACTCTGGGAAGACGAATCTGCCTTAGCTGTGGCTTCTCTTTTCCAGTCGAACACGAACCATCACAAGCAGCGGCCACCGATTCGATGAGCTCAGACACGTCTGCATTCATTACGGGTGGCCCATTTCCAGAGGCGGCAAAGGAATGGATTAGTACGTTTGCGGAAGGCTTCCCAGAGGCGGAAACGTCCAAGACGGGTACGTTTGATTCGAACCAGAGGCATCAGGCGGATGTCCGCGGTAATGGTTCTTCTGGCACAAATTCCGATCTAAATGATGTAATCAGCCATTTTACGCCTCAGACCCTGAAGCAGGTAGTGGCAGGTGTTCTTTCAATGGGTCGACATGCCGGATTGCTCAATCAGGCTATGGAGCGCTTGGCGCGTCAGGAAGCCCAATTGCGCCACCTTCGGGAGCGTATCGGTATCGAAAGGACTGCGGTGCCAGCTGACCTTCCTACTGCTATTGCCCTCGTCTGGACCGGTAAACAATGGATAGCCCCAGGGCGATGGGTACCTGATTTATTGGATCGAGCAGCAGCTTTCGATCCATTGCACCAAGTTGATACGAGTGACATCGAGGTCACGGAAGGTGTTTTGTCAGGGATACGTGGTCGCGTGGATCATGCCTTTTTGATGGGTACCAAGTCAAATTATGCACTTCCTGGTGAGGCAGACGGGCTTGCTCATTATCTAGCTGATTGCCAGCTTCACCACATCACTGAACCTGAACACTGGCTATTGCCAGGGCCTGGAGTGCTGCATGCGATATTTGATGCAGCTTCACGCATGCACGGGTTTACCGACCTATTTTTCGAATAAGCCCAACCCTTCCGAATTCATCTACTGACCCATGCCTCATTCATTCTACTTGCTCATGCATCTGAGCGGTTTGGTATTGCTCACGCTTTCATTGGGCGGTTTGCTCATGCACCGTCAAATGGGTGCTGGTGATCGCCCTCGTATACTTTCTGTATTTCATGGCGTCGGACTGCTGCTCATTTTAGTAGCAGGATTCGGTATGCTAGCCAGACTTGGCATCAACTGGCCGTGGCCAGGTTGGATGTATGTCAAACTAGTCCTGTTTCTGGTATTGGGCGGATTCCCTGCCTTGACAAAGCGTGTGGATGCAGGCAAGGGCTGGTGGATTGCCATCATTTTGATTCTCCTGGCTGCCTGGACGGGAGTAATGAAGCCGTTTTAAGAGAGAAACTGCATGTAACGGCCAGAGCGGCATTGGAAAGTCTGGTCGCTACCAGCGCAATGCCCATCTAGATTTTATGATACGACAAATGGACTCTTCGTCAGATCCCCGCTTCCCAATTGGGCGCTTTTCGTTCAAGCCAAATCCATCGATCGAGGATAGGAGAGGGTATATCCTCCAAATAGCCTCGGTACCAAACGCATTGAGGGATGCCGTGCGTGGTATGACGGATTCTATGCTCGACACGCGATACAGGGAAGAAGGGTGGACTGTTCGACAAGTCGTCCATCACCTGTTTGACAGTCATGCCAATGCGTACATCCGCTTCAGATTAGCCCTTACAGAGGACCATCCTCGGGTCACGGCATACGACGAAAAAGCATGGGCAGATTTAGCGGACACGCAGTCCGTGCCTGTGGATGTGTCACTTGGATTACTGGACGGGCTGCATGCTCGGTGGGTAGCAACACTTAATGCCATGCAGGACAGTGACTTCGGCCGAAATATAGATCATCCAGACAATGGGATAATGTCGGTCGATGAGCTACTTCAGATGTATGCTTGGCATGGGGACCATCACATTGCGCACGTCACGTCGTTGAAACAGCGGATGGGTTGGTAAGCATACTCATCAGTGTTTCCACGTAGCCTGGATCGTAAACCGGCGGGGCTCACCGAGAATGGCGGGCCGGTCAACGTAGTGGTATTCCAGTATGTTATTTACGATCAGCGCAAACGTGAAGGGTCCTTGCTTTGTGGATGTACGAAAATCCAGTACGCGAGTATCTACCATCATGTCTGCATCGGTAACAAAACGCGCGAAATCGGTCTCAAGCCTACCAGGCTCAGAGATCCAGCGACCATCGAGTCCAATCCTAATAGTTCGCGTCGCTTGCACCTCGATAGTCGATACAACTTGATGATTGGGTCGGAAGGGAAGTTCTTCACCCGATTTCGTCTCCTCCGTATGTAGCCAAGTATATCCAAGACTAAGATGTAGGAAGCCTGTGTCGGATTGCCACTCCAGCATGGATTCAACACCAACGATGCGAGCCTGCGGAAGGTTGATAAACTGGAACGCTTGTTCAGCTGGTACCAAGCGGGGCTCTATGAACCCTTCGTAGGTGTTTCGGAAGACAGAAATGTCCCAAGAAACAAAGCCAGGGAAGAGATCCTTAGAAATACCCCGAAAACCTACTTCCAAACTACGACTGCGTTCTGGTCGAAGCTCGAGATTGCGCACGATTGGTAGATAGTCTCGATTATCCGTGAAACGTTCCGCAAAAGAGGGCACTCGGAATCCGTCCCCCCAAGCAAAGCGAAGCGTTTTCCCGCTCCATCCCGTCCAAGCAAGGCTCAATTTTGGACTGACACGTTGTTCTGTGTCGCGAGCATCGATGCGGTAATGGTCATATCTAGCACCGAGAACTAGTTCAAGGTTGGGCGTTAATCGTTCTTCGGCATGTAAAAACGCGGCAATTTCTGGCTGACCGCCTAGTTCATCTCCGTCATTAGTGACGAAGAAACTGCTCCTGGTTGTGATAGCATCTCTTGAAAAACCTGCCACAAAGCGTCTTCGATTCGAGGGAATCCAGTTGGCTTGCACTTCGCCACCATAGCGCGCTCCAACGGTGCCTTCAGATAGCTTCTTCCGTTCTCCAGTTTCATCCGAAATAGGTCGAATGAGTGTGCCGAAGCCGCGCAATCGCACTTCATAGAAAAAAGTCGAATTGACAAAATGAGTCAGGACGGGAAGTAGACTGATTTGGCGTACAAAATCATCCGGAGCCCCATTTGGCGAGCTTCCCGGCTCTACCGGAGCATCTCCGAAGCTGGCCCGACCAGGGGTAAGCACATTACGCGCGGATTCCCAGAAGATGAAATTGTCCCGCTGTCTGGCCATGATTCCAACGAGCGTTTCTAGGCGCCACGAGGAAGAGGGTTGCCAACTTGTCTTGGCAAATCCGTGAAAGACATCTCGTCCTGACAGCGCTAAATATCCAGCGTCTCTTCGAAACGAAAGACTGGTCCACCACGAGAACTTGGCCGAGCTACGCGTGGCATGAGATACTGTCATGCCCCAGAATGGACGGTACTCGTTGCCATGTTGCCATCCATCCCTCCAGACCTTGTGTCGAACTGGGTCCCACACGCCGGCAAAGGATCGGATAGAAGTCTCTGGCTTATCGGGCATTTTCCGCGTGATCACGTTAATCACGCCGCCTAGCGCCCCGCTTCCATACAGAGCTGATCCAGGTCCTTTTAGCACCTCAATCTGCTCGATCTCGGATGCTGGAAGTACTTCAAGCGGTACACCGTCGGAGTCTGGCGTAAGCAATGGCATGCCGTCTAGCATGAGCAAGACACGGCTTCCAGTGTTATAGGCGAATCCGCTAGATCCTCTCACATTTATCTGATTCCCTAACACCGTAACGCCGGAGACGCTGCGCAGTGCATCATCTAATACCACGGTATTTCGACGCGTAAGGTCATCTGCTGAAAGGACAGATACAGATACGGGCACGTTGAGAGCTGCCTGCTCTTGTCTTGAGGCTGTCACTACGATCTCATCTCCGAGAAGCACTCGTTCCTTCAGTTGGACATCTAGTAGAAGCTCATCCGAATCTCCAACGCGAATCGTTTCCAACCGATCATGGAATCCAATCGATGAAAAACGAAGCACGAAGGTACCCGCGCTTGGCAAACCAAGGCGGTATCGGCCTTCTGTATCAGAGGCCGTCCCTGAATCGGTGCCCGTGATAAGAATATTAACACCGGGTACTGCAAGGCCGGCTTCATCGACCACTCTGCCCTGAACAACTTGTGCGTGAAGGGTAGGCGCCAGCGCTGTGCACACGAAGACAGTCACGAGGCACGTACATAATATGTGTGACAACCGCGTCATCTTGGAGGGAATTCAGGTAGGTTGGCAAAATCCACGTGCACATCAAGCGACACCTCTTGGCCTCGTCCTATAGAGAAAACACCACTGTTGTCTTCGTACAGACCTATCGGTCGCCAGGATAACAAGTTGTCGCTGAATTGCTGCGCGATTCCTGTATAGAAATAGGTCCCAGCGGGCGCATTCTCGATTCTAAAAACGTCGGATGGTACGTTGGTGGCAAGACGCGTGCTGATGATCATTTCATTTAGTCGAAAGAAGTCCGACGTATCAGCAGGGAGGAAGCGCATGGCAATGAATCGGAGATCATTCAGCTCTTGACCCGGCGGCCATTCTCCTGAATACGTGACTGCGACATCGATGGACCCCGTTCCAAAGTCCTCTGGCGGTTCAAGTCCTGAATCGCAGCCACTAAGGGTAAAGAGTATGAGCAATAGAGTCAGGGACAGGCTCTGCGCACTGGCGACACCAGAAAGGAGGTTGCGAGGCGTGGTATACTTTGGCAGAAAGCGATTCATATGCCCATAGTAGGAAGGAGAAGAACGCCGTTCAATACCAGACGGCCCCAGATGCCGTTTGGAGTGAGCAGGAATCGAGCGTATATTCCGGACCTTTTTCCGGTCGTCCACCCCACACGTTTTGGACATCGGATTCGTTACATATTTAAGCCCTGTAAGGCCGCATGAAACTCACACAATTCGAGTTTGAGTACCCCAAGAATCTAGTAGCCAAGTACCCTGCAGACCCGCGCGATTCGTCGCGGCTGATGGTGCTTAACCGTGCTAACCAGACCATCGAGCATCGAACATTCAAAGACCTCGGAGATTACTACTCCAAAGGCGATGTAATGATGGTTAACAACACGAAAGTGTTTCCAGCCAGACTCTTCGGTAATAAGGAAAAGACCGGCGCCCGGATTGAAGTTTTCCTGCTTCGTGAACTGAACCCTGAAAGCCGACTATGGGATGTAATTGTTGATCCTGCTCGTAAAATCCGGATCGGCAACAAGCTGTATTTCGAAAACGGTTTGATTGCGGAGGTCATCGACAACACGACTTCGCGCGGCCGCACAATCCGCTTTGTTTTCGAAGGTTCAAACGAAGAGCTCTACCTCAAAATTGACGAGATTGGCGAAACGCCGATTCCTCCCTACCTCAAGCGGGACGTTGAGCCCGAAGACAGGGAGCGCTATCAGACGCTTTTTGCCTCAGAGAGAGGCGCTGTTGCTGCCCCGACGGCAGGTCTTCATTTCACGCCGGACATTATTACCGGATTAGAGACGAAAGGTGTCCATATTTTACCGGTTACCCTTCATGTGGGTCTGGGTACATTTCGTCCGGTAGAGGTGGAAGACCTGACCAAACACCGCATGGACTCTGAGTTCTATCACGTCACCCCAGAAGTGGCCGCGACTGCCAATGTGGCGTTGAACTCGCCCGACCATACGATAACTGCCGTGGGCACAACGGTAGTGCGCGCTATTGAATCGAGTCTTTCTGCTGCATATACGCTGAAGGCGAATATTGGCTGGACGGACAAATTCATTTATCCGTCGTACGAGTTCCACATCACGGAACGCCTGCTTACGAACTTCCACATGCCCAAGAGTACGCTCCTCATGCTCGTCTCGGCCTTTGCCGGGTATGATTTTATGATGGAAGCCTATCAAGTTGCCATGAAGGAAAAGTATCGGTTGTTCTCCTTCGGAGACGCGATGCTGATCATTTGATCTATCTACTGTCATGTCAGATTCCGGACAGGTTGCCGTCATAATCCCCGCCGCTGGGCAAGGGACGCGACTGGGCGGTCACCGGAAGCAGTTCCGGGTGCTAGGCGGGAAATCCGTCCTGGTTCAGACGCTGCTTGTGTTTGAGCGACATGCGAAAGTGGATCATATTATCGTAGCTACTCCCGAAGATGCGGTAGATCCTCTACGCGTTGAATTGCGGCGCGTAGGGATTTCAAAATTGCTCGATGTGGTTCCAGGAGGGGAGACGAGGCAAGACACTGTTCGCGAGGCCATCGAGGCGCTTCCTGACGGGGTGGATGTCGTGCTAATACACGATGCCGTTCGCCCCTTCGTTCGAATGTCCAGGGTCAGTGCTGTAATTGAGACGACCCGGCTTCATGGCGCCAGCAGTCTTGCTTTGTCTATCACAGACACGGTGAGGCGAATCGCTGGAGAACCTGACGGGGAAATCATTTTCGGTGAAACTGTACCACGCGAAGAACTAGTCCGTGTCCAGACTCCCCAAGGATTTCGTCCGGAGTGGCTACGAAAAGCGCATGATGCGGCGGACAAAGCCGGTATTCATGCAACAGATGATGTGGATTTAGTGCAGCGTCAGGGACATCGCGTTTTTCCCGTTACTGGAAGTGTGATGAATATCAAAATCACGACGCCAGAAGATTGGGATACTGCGAACCGCTATTGGCCGGACTGGATGGAGATACTTGAAATGGAAGAACGCGAACAGATAGTCGGCCAGGAAACGAGATAGACTATGCGCATTGGTTTCGGATATGATGTCCATCGGTTAGTAGCTGGGCGCCCACTCATCCTGGGGGGTATTACCATACCGTTTGAGAAAGGACTTGATGGGCATTCAGACGCCGATGTCCTGCTGCACGCCATTTCTGATGCCTTTCTGGGTGCAGCAGCTCTCGGAGATATTGGTCTTCATTTTCCGGATACAGATCCTGCCTACAAGGGCGCTGACTCTATCGTTTTGCTTGAAGAAACGATTCGGCTGATTAGGAATGCCGGATTTGAACCGGTTAACATTGATGCAACGGTGGCTGCTCAAGCGCCAAAATTGCGCCCCTATATTGACTCAATGAGGGAGCGAATAGCAGAAGCGACCTCCATGGAACTGGATACCGTGTCAGTTAAGGCAACCACGACGGAGCGTCTTGGCTTTGTTGGGACTGGCGAAGGCATGGCGGCACACGCCGTGTGTCTAATACGCCCGGTGGCACACTGATGGGGGACATGCTACTCGACATCGTAGCCTGGATGTCCTCTTTGTCGCCCATGTGGGCTTACTCCATTATCCTATGCGTTGCTTGGCTTGAGAATGTCGTTCCACCTATTCCTGGTGATATGGTCGTGGTATTCGGGGGATACATGGCTGGGCTTACACTTCTTAGTCCCTGGCTTGTCATTGTACTCGCAACCGTTGGTGGGACACTAGGATTCATGTCCATGTATGCGATTGGCTTCCGCGTTGGCGTTGGCCTGCTTGATCCCGATCGCTTTCGATGGTTGCCGAAAAAGCGAATACGGGTTGTTCAAGAAAAACTTAACGAGCAAGGATTTGCGCTCGTTGCTGCTAACCGCTTTTTAAGCGGTTTGAGATCTGTGATTTCTTTGACGGTGGGAATGGCCCACATGGACACGTCTCGAACATGGTTCTGGAGTAGCATAAGTTCTCTTGCTTGGTGTGCACTTTTGACAGGCGCCGGTGTCGTGGTTGGAGAGAACTGGGAAATAGTTAGCGGGTATTTACAGGCCTGGGGAGGTCTAATTATGACGGTAATCGTCATTTTTGTGCTCCTACAGCTGATTAGGCACCGCCGGAGCCAAAAGAAACAACAAGATTGAGCGGGAGCGGTTTCACGGATCCTTTACGCCCCATGTGGTTGACTTGCGTCAGGGGTCAGCGTAAATTTCGGTTCTGGCCAAAAACCAGGATTGAGCCTTGCTGGCATAGCTCAGTTGGTAGAGCAGCTGATTTGTAATCAGCAGGTCGGGGGTTCGAGT
>Ga0055584_100001238_pt1 | contig 25041 bp, 27 predicted proteins | sample OSDHelmetaG_FD_58716 | JGI IMG/M metagenome (GOLD analysis project Ga0055584, IMG submission 58716) | Pelagic marine sediment microbial communities from the LTER site Helgoland, North Sea, for post-phytoplankton bloom and carbon turnover... | ecosystem: Environmental > Aquatic > Marine >...
CCATCCCCGCTTCCGGAGGACCCGAATGAACCGTCCCGTGATCCTGACCGCCCTCGCCGCGGGCGCCGCCGCCGCAACCCTTGCCCTGGCCGGGTGCGGCGGTTCCGATGACGCCGCCACCACCACCGCTGCCGCGGGCACCACCGCGGCCGCCAGCACATCCGGGACCGTCGCCACGGCCCCGGCACGCACCGTGGAGTGCGAGGGCACCGAGGATTCCTGCGTCGCCCGGGTGCCCCTGGCCGGTGGGGCGGGAGCCGAGCGGGTGGCCATCCAGCTTCCCGGAACGGACTGGAACAACCCCGAGACGTCGGTGCCCGAGATGTATGAGGGGTCGTACGACATCACCAATGCCGAGTTCACCACCGGCGGGTCGACCTATGCCTTCACCCTCGACGCCGTGGAGTCGATCCCCGATGGCGTGGACCTGGAGATGACCTTCAGCCGCCGCACCTCGTAGCGCGGGCGCCCCGGCGCCTAGGGCACCACACCCCAGGCGCCGGGGCCGGGGTCATCCCCGAACAGCGGGTCCTGCCCCCCGTCATGCGCGCGCACCTCGCGGGGCACCTCGATACCAAGATGCACGTATGCGCGTGCGGTGGCGATGCGCCCGCGCGGGGTGCGCGCCAGCAGTCCCTGCTGAAGCAGGAAGGGCTCGTAGACGTCCTCGATGGTGTCCGGGGACTCCCCTACCGCGTCGGCCAGCGTGCCGAGCCCCGTCGGCCTGCCGGCAAACGTGACCGCCAGGTGCGACAGGATCTTCCGATCGAGGTCATCGAGCCCGGCGTCGTCCACCTCCAGCACGGCGAGGGCCTGCTCGGCGGTCGCGCCGTCGATGCGGCCGAGGCCCTGCACCTGGGCGACGTCGCGCACGCGGCGCAGCAGGCGGTTCGCGATGCGGGGCGTTCCCCGCGACCGGCCGGCGATGGCCAGCGCGCCGTCATCCGCCATGTCAACCTCCAGCAGGTCCGCGGAGCGGATGACGATGCGCGCGAGGTCGTCCGGGCCGTAGTAGTCCAGCCGCTGGACCACGCCGAAGCGATCGCGCAGCGGGGTGGTGAGCAGCCCCGATCGCGTGGTGGCACCCACCAGCGTGAAGCGCGGCAGGTCCAGGCGCAGCGTGCGGGCCTGCGGACCCTGCCCCAGGACGACATCCAGCTGGAAGTCCTCCATCGCCGGATACAGGACCTCCTCCACCGCTCGGTTCAGGCGATGGATCTCGTCGATGAAGAGCACGTCGCCGGGGCCGAGCGCCGTGAGGATGGCGGCCAGATCACCCTTGCGTTCGAGCACCGGTCCGCTGGTGACCGTGATCTCCACGCCCATCTCGGAGGCCAGGATGATGGCGAGCGATGTCTTCCCCAGGCCGGGAGGGCCGGCCAGCAGCACGTGGTCCAGCGCCTCGTCCCGCTGGCGCGCGGCCTGGAGGAAGATGCCCAGTTGCCGGCACACGGACTCCTGGCCGATGAAGGCGTCGAGCGTGCGCGGGCGCAGCGAGGTGTCGAAGCCCTGCTCCTGGGGCGCCACGTCCGGGCTCGCGAGCCTGTCGGGGTCGGTCATCGGGCCAGCGCCGCGAGGCCGTGGCGGATGAGGGCCTCCTCATCCATGTCGTCGGCCGCCGTGGCAAGCACGGCATCCACGTCATCCGGCGCGAACCCCAGGGCCACCAGGCCCTCGCGGGCGCCCCCGCGGGTCCCCCCGGCGGGGTCCGGACCAGCGCCCACGGCGCCCACGGCATCGCGCAGTTCGAGCACCACCCGATCGGCGGTCTTCCGCCCGACCCCTGCGGCCTTCGCGAGGTAGGCGGTGTCGCCGCCCCCGATCGCGGCGGCGAGGGCCGGGGGCGTGCCGAGCCCGCAGATCGCGAGCGCCATGCGGGGCCCCACCCCGTTCACCCCGATGAGGGCCTCGAAAAGCCCCCGCTCGGCATCGTCGGCGAATCCGTACAGGTCAAGGGCGTCCTCGCGGACCACCAGATGGGTACGCAGGGCCACCTCGCTGCCCACAGGCGGCAATGCGGCCCGCGTGGTGTCGGACACGCGCACCGCGAAACCCATGCCGCCCATGGCCACGACGACGCCGTCGGCACCTGTGGCCGCAAGATCACCCCGCACGAACCGGATCATTGGCGGAGGCTATCGCCGGCCGCGGATGCGGATGGCCTCCCGGAGCGGCCCCGACGCGCAGTGGCAGATGGCGGCGGCGATGGCATCAGCCGCGTGGTCGGTTCCGGCCTCCACCCCGGTGAGCCGGGCCACCATGGCCCGCACCTGATCCTTTCCGGCCCGGCCGCTGCCGGTGACCGCCTGCTTGATCGCGGTGGGCGTGTACTCCGACACCGGCAGCCCGGATCGGGCGCACGACACCAACAGCGCCCCGCGCGCCGCGGCCATGCCCATGGCTGACGTGCTCACCGGATGCACGAAGAACGCCTCGATGGCCGCCTCATGGGCGCCGGTCTCCCCGATCACGCCGGAGAGCCCTTCATGCAGGGCGAGGAGGCGCTGCTCGGTGGCCGTGGACGGGGCCGTGCGGAGCGTGCCGTGGGCAAGCACCTCGGTCCGGCTCCCGGCGCGCCGGACCACCGCATAGCCGGTGTTGGCGAGGCCGGGGTCGATCCCGAGCACGATCACGCGGGGACCGCCCTAGCCGGCGACGGCCTCCATGACATCCTCGGAGATGTCGAAGTTGGCGTAGACGTCCTGGACGTCGTCATTCTCCTCGAGGCTGTCGATGAGGCGCAGCAGTTGACGGGCTTCCTTCTCCCCCGCCTCCACCGTGGTCTTCGGAAGCATGGTGATGTCCGCGGACGCGGCGGCGAAGCCGGCTGCCTCCAGCGCTCCGCGCACCGACGTGAGGTCCACCGGATCGGTCACCACCTGCCACTGCGAGCCATCCTCCGCAATGTCCTCTGCCCCGCCTTCGAGCGCGGCGTCCATGAGGGCCTCCTCGTCCACTCCGGCGGAGTCCACCATGATGATGCCCTTGCGCTCGAACTGCCACGCCACGCTGCCGGGCGTGCCCAGTTCCGAACCGTTCTTGCTGAAGATGTGGCGCACGTCGCTTGCAGTGCGGTTGCGGTTGTCCGTGAGCGCAACGCAGATGATGGCGACGCCACCGGGGCCGTATCCCTCGTAGGTAACGGACGCGTAGTCGACCGCCCCGTCGCCCTCACCCGTACCCTTCTGGATGGCGCGCTCGATGTTGTCCTTGGGCATGGAGTTCGCCCGGGCCTTCTCGATGGCGGTCGCAAGCGCGGCATTGGACGCCGGGTCGCCCCCGCCCTCTCCGGCGGCAACCGTGATCGCACGGGAAAGTTTGGAGAAGAGCTGGCCGCGCTTGGCATCGGCCGCGCCCTTCTTGCGCTTGATGGTCGCCCACTTACTGTGCCCCGACAACAGACCCCTCCTTGTGCTGGGCGCCCGACGACGCGCGCACCCGCTCCACGAACATCCTGTGCAGCCTCCGGTCCCCGGTGAGCTCCGGGTGGAACGCCGTCACGATGCGCGTGGCATCACGCGCGGCGACCGGATGCCCCCCATGCTCCGCGAGGATCTCGATCGACGGCCCGGCGGCCTCGATCCAGGGGGCACGGATGAAGATACCGCGCATGGGCGGCGCGCCCAGCGCGGGCACCTCGACATCAGCCTCGAAGGAGTGCACCTGCCGTCCGAACGCATTGCGGCGGACCACGATGTCCATGCCACCCACCAGCGGCTGCGGGCCGCCCCCTGCGATGCCATTGGCCAGCATGATCATGCCCGCGCACGTGCCGAGGACCGGCATTCCTTCGTCGATCTGCGCGCGCACGGCCGGCAGCAGCCCGGATTCGCCCGCGACCAGACCGAACGTGGTGCTCTCCCCGCCGGGGATGACCAGCCCGTCCAGGCCGACAAGGTCCCCCGGCGCCCGCACGCGCCGGGTCCATGCGCCGACGTCCTCCAGTGCGGCCTGGTGCTCGGACACGGCGCCCTGCACGGCGAGTACGCCGATCCGCGGCGGTGGTGGGGTGGCCCCGCTCACCAGCCCCGCGTCTGGAGCAGCCCGCCGTCGCCGAGCTCGCCGATCTCCAGACCCGGCATGGCCTCCCGCAGTCCCCGCGACACGCGGGCCACCACCGCCGGGTCATCCCAGTGCGTGGTGGCCTCGACGATCGCCCGGGCGCGCGCCGGCGGGTCCTCGCTGAGGAAGATCCCGCTGCCCACGAACACGCCCTCTGCACCCAGGTGCATCATCAGCGCGGCGTCGGCCGGCGTGGCGATGCCGCCGGCCGAGAAGTTCACGACGGGCAGGCGGCCATGCGCCCCTACCCACTCCACCAACTCGAGCGGCGCAGCCATCTCCTTGGCGATCGCGAAGCGCTCCTCCGCCGTGGCGGAAACCACGCGGCGGATGCCCTGTGTGATCGTCTTCATGTGGCGCACGGCCTCGACGACGTTGCCGGTGCCCGCCTCGCCCTTGGTGCGGATCATCGCCGCGCCCTCGGCGATCCGGCGCAGGGCCTCGCCGAGGTCGGTGGCGCCGCACACGAAGGGAACCGTGAAGGCGCGCTTGTCCACGTGGCTGGCCTCATCCGCCGGGGTGAGGACCTCCGACTCGTCGATGTAGTCGACCTCAAGCGCCTGCAGGACCTGGGCCTCGACGTGGTGGCCGATGCGGCACTTGGCCATCACCGGGATGCTCACGGCCTCCTGGATGCCCATGATCATCTCGGGGTCACTCATGCGCGCGACGCCGCCGGCCTTCCGGATCTCCGCCGGAATGCGCTCGAGGGCCATCACGGCGCACGCCCCGGCGTCCTCGGCGATGCGCGCCTGATCCGCGTCGACAACGTCCATGATCACGCCGCCCTTGAGCATGCGCGCGAGCCCCGCCTTCACGGTCTCCGTGCCGGTGGCGCGCTCCTGCGCACCGTTTGCCGCGACCTCGTCGCTCACTCGTTCCACCCCCGTTTGGAATCCGCCGGAAGTGTAGAACGAACTGGGCTAGGCGGGGATGGCCGTCAGCGCCCGCCGCGGCACCTGATGCGCGGCGATGCCGTGGGCCAGCGCCTGTGCGACTGCGACGAATGCCGTGAGGCTCGGCTCGCCGCCGCGCTCCTCGGCGGGGACCACGCGCACCACGGGGGCACGGGCGGCCGCCGAGAGACTCGAGTCGACCAGTGCCACCGCGGGGGCACCCGCCGAGCGGGCGGCCGCGATCGCGTACTCCGCGACGCGCGTGTCCTTGCCGATCGAGACGGCGATGACCCCGCCGCCGCGCGCGAGGGCGCCGAGGCGCATGCGCACGCGTGGCTCACCGCTGTCCACCACGAGCACCTCGCGCCCGCCCTTGGCGAGGCGGTCCTCGAGGAGGGCGAGCACCGGCCGCGCCGCTCCGTCTCCGGCCACCACCACTGGGGCGACGGCCGCGAGCGCCGCGACCAGCGGCTGCACGCCGTCGGGCCCGAGACGGGCCGAGACGTCCTCCAGGGCGATGCGGTCGGCATCGAGGGCCTGTGCACGGGGCGGACCCCCGGGGCCGCCCACGGCGCGCACGCCGAGGCCCGGGCGATGGATCTGGCGCACGGCACGCTGCAATTCCGGGTAGCCCGAGTACCCGAGTGCCTGCGCGAACCGCACGACGGTCGCCGGGCTGCAGTGCGCGGCCTGGGCGACCTCGTGGGCCGAGACAAGCGGCAACTCGGCGAGATGATCGACGAGGTACCGGGCGAGGGCCTGCTGAGCCGGGCTGAACCGCTCGTAGTCGCGGCGGAGGACCTCGGCGAGTTCGGTGACGTCGGGTGGCACGTGCGACTGATTCGACGGGCGGGCGCCCTCCCCTTCCCGGGTGCGCCTACGATTGGCGCGTGATCCGTTCACTCGCCATCGGCCTCCTGGTCATCGCGCCACCTGGTGCGCTGGCGGCGACCTCCTGGCTGCCGCCGACGGCCATCGCACCACCCGCCCGCGGCGCGGGGCCCCCCGTGGTGGCGGGCAACGACGACGGCCGCGCCATCGCCGCGTGGGCAACGCGCACCGGCGTGATGGCCTCCGTGCGCACGCCGGGCGGCCCGTGGTACTCCCCGCGGAGGGTTCCCGGCAGCGGCCGGGGGGCCACGGAGGTCCAGGTGGCGATGACCGGGAGCGGCCTCGCCGCGGTCACATGGGTGCAGGACGGTCGCATCCGGACCAGCGTCCGCCCCGCGGGCCGGCGGTTCCTGGCCGCGGCGGTGCTGTCACCGCGATCGCGCGTGGCGGCATCCCCGCGTGTCGCGTTCGGGCGCGGGTGCGCGCCGCTCGTGGCCTGGGCCTCGGAGGATTCCCGCGGCCGGTCCCCCTCCGCCGTCAGTGCGGCATGCGGCCGGGTCGACGGTCGCTTCGCGCGGGCGACGGGGGTATCCCCTCAGGGAGAGTCGGCATCGGCGCCGGCGGTCGCCGGGGGCCGGACCGGTGTGATCGTCCTGTGGCGGCAGGATGACGGCGCCACCTACCGCGTGCGGTCGGCCACCCGCGGGCCCTCCGGCCCCTTCTCCCCCCCGGACACCGTGTCGCCGGTGGGGACCGGCGTGGTGGTTGACCCGTCAGTGGACCTCGCCGTCGACGGCACCGCGATGGCCGCGTGGTCGCTCACCCGGAGCGGCGAGGTGGTCGCCCAGGCGGCCACGCGGCCGGTGACCGGTGGATGGGGACCGCCGATCAATCTGTCCCGCCCCGCCGCGCAGGTGCGCGGCACGCGAATGGCGATGGACGCGGGGGGCAACGCAATCGCCACATGGAGCCGTGCGGGGGTCATCCAGACAGCGCGACGGCCACGCGGCGAGGCCTGGTCGCCCGCACGCGACCTGTCGGATCCGGGCCTCACGGCCGGGGCGCCATTCCTGGCGATGAGCGGCGGCGGGGCAGCGGTCATCACGTGGCCCGCCTCCACCGAAGGCGCCGCAGTCGTGCAAGGGGCGCTGCGTCCCGTGGGCGGCGAGTTCACGACCGCCGCGACGATCTCCAGCGCGCGCCGGCCCGGCATCGCCCCTCAGGCCGCCATCGGCAACGACGGCATCGCTCCCGTCGCCTGGCAATGGACCGATCCCGCGGACGACCCGCTGATCGCCCCGTCCGGCGTGATGGGCGCAACCGGCCTTGCCGGGTCCGAGGCCCCGGGGCCCGCCACGGTCGTGGACCTGCGTGCGCGGCCCGCCCGGGTGCGCCCAGGTCAGGCCATCCGCATCACCTTCGGGCTTTCGTCGCCCTCACGGGTGCGCATCACGGCCCGGCGTGCCCCGCGCGGCCCCGTATCCGGGGGGATCTCACTGAGCGGTGCAGATGGCGCGAACCAGGTGGTGCTGTCGGGTGGCCTCGGCGGTGCGTCGCTCGGGCGTGGACGCTGGGTGATCACCGCGACGCCGCGCGGGGGCACACCGCGCTCGCTGTCCCTCGTTGTGGTTTAGTCCAGGGGAGTGCCCCTCGTCTCGCCCATCACCCGCGACCTCGCCATTGACGGCGGCGGCCTCACGGCCGTGGGCGTCGGGGGCGTCGTCGCCGCCGCTGCGCTCGTCGACGGGGGCCCGGGGCTCGCGATCATCCCGTTCCTGATCGTCGCCCTGGTATTCGGGTTCGCCCAGGTGGTCGTGGGCGGCGGCTGGCTGCGCGCGGCCGTGAATGAGGCACCGCCGGCACCGGACGGCCTCGTACGCGAGGACGACTCGGCGACGATGCGCCGCGCCGGGATCCCGACTCTCCTCGCGCTCCTCCTGGTGGTGACCACCATGTTCACGTGGGTCCAGTTCGCAGCCCTGCTTGCCGGGCTCGCGTTCGCGGCCGGCCTGACCGACCTGCGATCGCTCGGCTGGATTCGTCGCGTGCAGGACGAGCGCGATGCCGTGATCGTCCGCGAGGTGGGTCCGCTGCCGTTCGCGACCGTGCGCAAGCCCCTGTGGGCCGTGCCGCGCCGAACGGGCGAGACGCCCTAGGCATCCTCCGCCGGGTCGCCGGCGATCTCCTCCACCTGCGCCCGGATGGCATCCAGACGGGCCTCGCACCACGCCCGGAGCGCAGTGCCCCTCCGGAACAGCCGGATGGCGTCGTCCAGACCGGGGTCTCCCGACTCCAGGGCATCCACGCACTCCTCCAGGGCCGCCATGGCGTCCTCGAAGCGGGTGCCCTCCGGCACATCGGCCGGTGACACGATCTCGATCCCGTCCAGCCCGTGGCCCACGTCATCCACCTGCGTCCTCCTCCACCCGGGCCCCGACGAGGCCGTCGCCGAATTCGAGGGTCACATGCCCCGCGGCCGCGGCCGCGGCCGCGGTGACGACCGCACGTCCCGCAGCATCACGCACGAGGGCGAAGCCCGCCCCCAGCGGCCGGGTCGGGTCGCCCGCGGCCAGACGCGCACCGAGCACCGCGAGCCGGCCATCCGCGGACGACACCGCGCGGCGTGCAGCCCGTTCCGGGCGTCCGCCCACCACCGCCAGGTCGCGCGTTCGATATGCCACGACCGCCCACGCCGCGGGGCGGAGGCGCCGGGCAGCGCCGGCCAGCACCTGCCGGCGTCCGCGCACCACCGCCTCGTGCGGGCGCGCGATCCCGGGTCGTGACGTGAGCATCTCCAGGTAACGCCCGGATTCCGCCACCGATCGCCGCGCCCCCGCGGACAGGCGGCGCGCGGCGGCGCCCAGGTCCTCGCGCAGGAGCGCACGGTCCGGCACCAGCAGGTCCACCGCCGCAGTCGGGGTGGCCGCGCGCGCATCCGCGGCGAGGCAGGCGAGCGTGACGTCGGGCTCGTGACCGATGCCGGTCACCACGGGGGTCGCCGCCGCCCCGATTGCCCGGACCAGGGCCTCGTCGCTGAACGGAAGGAGATCCTGGAGCGACCCGCCGCCACGCGCGACCAGGATGACGTCCACGCGCGGATCACGATCGAGCGCCGCCACGGCCGCGACCACTTCGCGCACGCAGGCCGGTCCCTGCATGGCCGCGTGGGCCACCACGACGGGCAGGGGGAAGCGCGCATCGATGCGCCGCAGCACGTCGGCACGGGCTGCGCCCCCGGCGGCGGTCACCAACCCGACCCCGCGCGGGATGAAGGGCAGGGGCTGCATGCGGGATGGATCGAACAGGCCCTCGGCAGCCAGCCGTCGCCGGCGCTCGTGCAGCATCGCAATGAGTTCGCCCTCCCCCGCCGGCTGTATCCGGTGCAGGCGGACCTGCAGGCGGCCATCACGCCGTGAGAACTCGGGACGCGCGATTGCCTCCACCACCCGGCCGTCGGCCAGCGCGTACCCGTCCGCCACAGCGGTGGCGAAGGCCATGCAGTCCAGCCGGGCGTCGTGGCCCTCGCGCGGGTCCTCCAACCGGAACCAGTGCACCCGGCCATCGCGGCCGCTGCGAAGGTTGACGACCTCCCCGCGGATCCGGACGGTGCGCGTGTGCTCGGAGATCACGCGCTCGAGGGCGGAGACCACATCGTCCACGTCGAAGACGCGGGAGGACCCGGCAGACGGCATGCCGCGCATGATGCCCGTTAGCCCGGGGGCATCAGCCCCACCATCACGGCGACCAACGCCATCACCACCGCCCCGAGGGCCACCTCGGCGCGGATGCTGGCAGCGAGCGCAGCCAGGCCGTCACGCGCTCCCGGGGGCGCCGACCCGAGCGCGGCACGCTCCAGCCGGGGGTGGAGCACCATCCGGTTCCACGCGGCCAGGGCCAGCATCAGCGCAAACACCCCGAGCTTCGCCAGCAGGGCCGCCCCGTACGCCGTGGTCCACAGATCGGACAGGCTGGGGACCTCGGCCAGGGCGCGGTAGACCCCGGTCACCACGATCAGCACCACCGCGGTAATCGCCACGGCGGAGAAGCGCACGACGATCCCTGCGCCAATGCGCACGCGATCCACCGGCCCGAGCGCGGCCAGCAACGGGGACGCCAGGGCCAGCAGCATCACCAGCCCGCCCAGCCAGATGGCCGTGGCCCAGCCGTGCACGGCATCGAGCACCACGCCCAGCCCGGCGTCGGGTCCGCTCGCGGCATGTCCTGACCACGACAGGACGGCGGCTCCGGCAATGCCGGGCAGGCCCAGCGCGAGGGCGCGCGGGAGCGGGGCGGCCGGAACCACGTCACTGCGCCGTAATGCCACGCCCGCCGCGGCTGCCGCGGCGCCGAGGACGACGAGCACGATCCAGGCGGTGCCCCAACGGGAGTCACCGAGCAACGCGCCCCACTGGCCACCGACGGCATCCGCCTGCACTGGCAGGGCCACGATGAGCCCGATCAGCCATGCCGCCAGAAGGAGCCACCACGCACTCCACCACCGCGCGATGGCGGCGGGTGCAGCCATGGCCGCGGCCGCACGCACGGCGCCGGGGTCCCCTTCTCCCGGAGGGGCGATGCCACCCGTGCGCCACGGCGGGGCCATGATGAGCCACCGGCAGAGCGCCAGCCCCGCGGTGCCAAGAACCCCGACGAGCACCAGGAAGCGCGTGGCGACCGCCAGCGGTCCTGCGCCATCGTCGCCGGACGGGGCAAGGGGTGCCGCGGCCGGCCCACCCTGCCCGGCCGTGAAGGCCGTCACGCCGGCGACCGGGTGCCCGTCGGTGGTCTGCCCCCACCAGGCCACGCGGTAGCCGCCGTCGCCATCGACCGGGACCGCGATCAGCATGGCCTGCGGATCCTCCGGCACCACCCGGACCGTCGCCGGTGCCACGCCCGCCGGCCCCGCCACTTCCGCGCGGGCGAGTGCCGACTCCAGCGGCGCCGGCAGGACGACCCGCACGGTCGACGGGGGATCTGCGATGCGCGCGCCATCGGCCGGGGTGATCACCGGGGCCGAGAATCCGGCTGGGGCCACCGCGAGCACGGCGGCGGCGACCAGGGCGATGGGCAACCGCATCACACGCCACCGAACAGGAGAACCAGCAGCACCGTGTTCAGGACGATCACCACGGCGGCGATGGCGACGCCCACGATCGTGGTCGCGCGGCGGTTCACCAACCCGCCCATCAGCCGGCGGTCCGCGGTCACCTGCAGCAGCGGCACGAGGGCGAACGGGATGCCGAACGACAGGATGACCTGCGAGATCACCAGCGCCACCACGGGATCGATCCCCAGGGCCAGCACGACGAAGGCCGGCGCCATGGTGATGGTGCGCCGGAGCCACACCGGGATCCGTCGCCGCAGAAAGCCCTCCATGACCACCTGCCCGGCAAGCGTCCCGATGCTGGACGACGACAGCCCGGACGCCAGCAGGGCGACCCCGAACAGCACATCCGCGTGGCCGCCCACCACCGATCCGAGCCCCTCGTACACCCGCGTGAGGTCGTCGCCGATGTCGGTGAGGCCGGCCCCGTTGAAGACCGTCGCCGCGATGACCAGCATCGACAGGTTCACGAGCCCGGCGATGGTCATGGCGATCACCACGTCCACCACTTCGAAGCGGAAGAGCTTGCGGCGGGCGGCGGGGTCTGCGGCGGGCACGCGCCGCTGGGTGAGGGCCGAGTGGAGATAGATGACGTGCGGCATCACGGTGGCGCCGAGGATGCCGACGGCGAGGAGGAGGCTGCCCGCGCCGTCGAACCGGGGCACGAGCCCGCCCGCCACGGCGGCGGGGTCCGGCTTGGCCAGGAACACCTGCACGGCGAACGCGACGACGATGACCCCCACGAAGCCCGCGATCACGGCCTCAAGCCGTCGGAACCCGCGTGCCTGCAGGGCGAGGATGGCGTACGACGCCACGGCCGTGATGGCCGCCGCCGGCAGGAGCGGTATCCCGAACAACAGGTAGAGCCCGAGTGCGGCCCCCACGAACTCGGCCACGTCGGTGGCCATCGCCACCAGCTCCGCCTGCACCCACAGTCCGCGGACGACGGGCCTTCGGTAGCGGTCGCGGCACGCCTCGGCCAGGTTCATCCCGGATGCGATCCCGAGCTTCGCCGAGAGCGACTGGATCACCATCGACATCAGCACGGCGGCCACCACCACCCACACGAGGAGAAAGCCGAACTCCGCACCGGCCGCCATGTTCGTGGCGAAGTTGCCCGGATCCACGTAGGCGACCGCCGCGATGAAGGCGGGCCCGAGGAACGGAGCGAGGCCGCGCAGGCCCGAGCGGCGCCCCGCGAGGGACTCCTCGGCGGCCCGCAGCACCATGGCGTCGCCCGGTAGCGCCTCCGGCGCACCATGGCGTCGCCCGGTAGCGCCTCCGGCGCACCGGGCGGGCGCGCATCGTCACGGGGAGCGCTCATCCGGCCCTTGCCGCACGCACGATTGCCACGCGGGGCACGCCCGTACCCGACACCACCACCGAGCGCCCTGCACGGGTGGCGAGCACCGCCGCCCGGCCGCCGGCCTCGAACTGGTACGCACGCGGCCCCCGCACTGGCACCGTGGCGGCCCCTGGCGGCGGGAGCAGCGGCGGCCCGTCCACGATCGAGTACGCCAGGCGACGGCCCGCGCGGCCATACTGGACGGTGGCAACCCGGCGGCCATCCACGACGTCGTCGCGGCGACCGGTGGGGCGCCAGCCCAACCGGGGGGCGAGGTCCGGGAAGGGCACCCCGAATGTGCGCGCCAGCGGCCTGCCACCGGGTGTGCTGCGAGGCGCGCCCGCCGTCGGTGCCTGCGACTGGGCGTCGACCACCTTCACTGCGGTCTCGACCGCCGACTCGGCTCCCGCGCCGAAGGCCACGGCCATCCCGATGGCCAGCACCGTCACCCCGAGGCCGGCACCCAGCCCGCGGGGGGGCGGCTCGTCACGCGCGTCACGGACGGTCGTCACGCCCCCCGCCACAGGATCCCGCTCTACGATCGGCACGTGACCACCGACTCCGGATCATCCCCGCCGCCCGGTGCGGTCCGCCGGGCCTGGGCGGCCCTGACCTCCGCGCGCGGCCTGCGCGGCGTCACAGGCGCGGCGCTGGTGCTCCTGTGGATCATCATCCCGAGCGGCGGAATCGTGCGACTCACCGGCTCGGGCCTCGGCTGCACCGACTGGCCTCTCTGCGAAAACACCAGCGTGATCCCGGCGATGGATGCGAACGCCTGGATCGAGTACACCAACCGCCTGCTCTCCGGGGTGGTGATGCTGGTGGTGGTACTCGCGGCCATCGTCGTCGCCTCGTCCCGCGTCGCCACCGCCGCCACACGCATCGCGGCGATCATCGCAGCCGTCGCGACCGTGGGGCAGGTTCCCCTCGGGGCCGTCACGGTGGTGTTCGAGCTCCACCCGCTCCTGGTGGCCTCGCACTTCGTGCTGTCGCTCGTGGCTCTTGCCGCCGGGGTCATCTCCTTCACCGGCGCAAGCGACGTGGCGCAGGGCGTCCACCGCGCGATTGATGCGCGGTCCGCATGGCTCGCCGCGCTCGGCGCCCTGGCCCTCATCACCGTGCTGGTGAGCGGGGTGCTCACAACGTCCGCCGGGCCCCACTCGGGCGACCCGGATGTGATCGAGCGGTACGGCACGCTGGACGCCGCGGCGTACTGGCATGTGCGCGCCGTCATCCTCCTCGGGGTCGTGGGAATCATCATCGCCGTCGTGGCCCGCGGGCGACGCTCCGATCGTGGCCTCATGCTGCCCGCGTTGTGGTTCATCCCGCTCTTCATCGCCCAGGTGGTGATCGGGGAGGCCCAGTGGAACCTGCAGCTGCCGTGGCAGGTGGTGGTGTTCCACGTGGCCGTGGCGGGCCTCGTGTGGGGCGTGGGTGTCGCTGCGCTCTGGCGCCTTGCGCGCCCGATCACGTCCGCATCCGGCGCCGACTAGTGGCGGCGACCGCCGGACGCGGCCTGCTGGCACGCCACGCAGCGCTCCGCGTCCGGGACGATCTCCAGGCGGGCCTCGGGTATCGGTTCGCCGCAGTCGATGCAGATGCCGTACTCCCCGCGCTGCGCGGCCTCGGCCAACCGGAGGAGACGCTCCTCCTCTTCCCGCAGGCGCAGGTGGGCCTGCAGGTCCCGCTCGCGCGCCTCGGCGTCGGTCGCCGCCTCGGCCGGGTGATGATGCGCGTCGCTGGCCTCCCCACCATCGGCGGCGAGGTCGCGGGCCCTGGCGCGCTCATGCGCCTCGCGCGCGAGGCGCGCGAGGCGCTCAGCCTGATCCTCGGCCTTTCCCATGGCCGTGACTCTAGCGCCGGCATGCACCCCGGCATCGCGCCTGTAGGGTGCGCGCCGTGAGCGCACCCGCCGTCGAGACACACGATCTGGTGCGCGAGTACAAGGGCGGGGTCCGCGCCGTGGACGGTGTCACCCTGCGCGTGGGCTCGGGCGGCATCTTCGGCTTCCTCGGCCCCAACGGCGCGGGCAAGAGCACCATGGTGCGCATGCTCACGACACTGCTGCGGCCCACCGCGGGCACCGCCCGCGTCGCGGGGCACGATGTGCAGGAGGATCCGGACGCGGTGCGCAGGCGCATCGGGGTGGCGCTGCAGGACGCCGCCATCGATCCGTACATGACCGGCCGCGAGCTCCTGCGGCTCCAGGGCGTGCTGCATGGCCTGCGTCGGGCGGAATGCCGGGCACGAGCCGACGACCTCCTGGGACGCGTGGGCCTGGAGGATGCCGCCGACCGCCGCGTGGGCACCTACTCGGGGGGGATGCGGCGCCGCCTCGACCTGGCGCTGTCGCTGGTGCACGAGCCCGTCGTGCTCTTCCTCGATGAGCCCACCACCGGGCTCGATCCCACCTCGCGCGTCGCGTTGTGGGAGGAGGTCCGCCGCCTCAACCGCGCGCACGGCACCACGATCTTCCTCACCACCCAGTACCTGGAGGAGGCCGACCAGCTCGCGGACCGGGTCGCGATCATCGATGACGGCCGGATCGTCGCTGACGGGTCGCCTGCCGCGCTGAAGGCGGGAGTCGGCCATCCGCTGCTCACCGTGACTGCGGCGGAGGGCTCATCCCCCGGTGACATCGCGTCCGTGCTCGCGCGGTTCGGCCAGGTGGTGCCCGGATCGGCACCCGGCGGGTCAGGGGTGCGCCTCCCCGGTGGCTCCGCGGCCATGGCCGATGCCGTACGCGCCCTCGACGAGGCGGGCGTGCAGTTCCAGGCCATCGACCTGGCGGAACCCACCCTCGATGACGTCTTCCTCGCCTGCACCGGGCGCCACCTGGAGGGCGCGGGCGAGGCGCCCGCCCCGGCGGCATGACCGCCGCCGCGCCGGCGCTGCGGCAGACCGCCGCGCTCGCATGGCGGTCCATCATCACCACTATCCGCCTGCCCCAGGCGTGGTTCCCGGCCCTGTTCTTCCCCCTCGTGCTCATGGCGATCTTCACCGCCTCGTTCGGGGGCGCACCGGGCGCCGTCCCCGGCTTCCCACCGGTGCGGGGATTCCTCGACTTCGCGGTGTGCGGCGCGGTCATCCAGGGGGTACTGATCGCCGGCACCAGCGCCGGGGCGGCATTCGCCACCGACATCGAGGGCGGGTTCTTCGACCGCCTCGTGGCCTCCCCCACCTCGCGCGTGGCCATCCTCACCGGGCGCCTCGGGGCATCGATGGCCCTGGGCGCGTTCCAGGCAGTGCTGTTCATCGGAATCGCCTGGGCCTTCGGCGCGCGCGTGCAGGCAGGGATCGCAGGCTTCGCCATCGTGCTCCTCATCGCGGTGCTGTTCGCCGCCGCCGTGGGGGGGCTTGGCGTATACCTCGCGCTGCGCACGGGATCGGGGGAGGCCGTGCAGGGGATGTTCCCGCTGTTCTTCGCCCTGCTGTTCTTCTCATCGGCGTTCTTCCCGCTCGAGACGATGACCGGCTGGTACGCCGCCGTGGCAGCGGCGAACCCCATCACCTATCTGGTCGAGGCAATGCGCCTGGAGGTGATCGGCGGGGCCACGCCGGGCACTGCGCTCGCGGGAATCGGCATCGCGCTCGGCCTCGCCGCCATCACCATCGGAGCATCGGCCCTCGCCCTCCGGCGCAGGCTGAGGGTGGCCGCGTGAGGGTCATCGCCGTCAGCCTGGGCCTGGCCGGGCGCAACCTGCTGCTCGTGCGCCGCGTGCCGTCGGTGTTCATCCCCTCCCTGGTGATGCCGCTCTTCATCCTCATCGCCACCGCGGGGGCATTCCACGGCATCGGGGCCCTGCCCCAGTTCGCCGGCGAGTCGTACCTGGCGTTCACCATCCCCATGGCCGCGGTCATGGGGGCCGGGTTCGCCGGGATCAACTCGGGGATGACGCTCGCGCGCGACCTCGAGGGGGGGTTTTTCGACCGGCTCCAGTCCAGCCCCGCCCCGCGACTTGCCCTGGTGCTCGGTCCCATGCTGGCCGCGCAGGCTCGCAGCCTGGTCACGACCGTGGTGGTCCTGCTCGCCGGGATGGTGGGCGGGGTGATGCCGCCCGGCATCGCCCCCACGCTGGTGATCTTCGCCTTCGCCCTGCTGTTCGCAGCCGCGGCCTCGTTCTGGGCCATCGGCGTGGCCCTGCGGACACGCACCATCCAGGCCGCTCCCATCATGCAGCTCGCCGTGTTCCTGTCGGTCTTCATGTCGGTGGCGTACGTGCCGCAGGATGCCCTGACCGGCTGGCTGGCCACCATCGCCCGGTACAACCCGGTCACGTACATCCTCGACGCCGCGCGCAGCGCCGAGCTCACGGGCACCGTCGTCTGGGCGGAGACCTGGCCGGGCCTGGTCGCAGCCGGGGCGCTGGTCATCCTGCTCGGGGCCTTTGCCATCGTCCCGCTCCGGGGGCTCGGCACCCGGTGAGCGTCGCCCGCACGCCCCTGTCGCCCGCACTCACCGCATGGCTGGATGGCGTCGGCGCGGCCCCGGAACCGGTGCGTCGCCTGCAGCACCGGATGGCGGGTGCAGAGGGCGAGAAGATGATGACCCACCCCGACCTCGGGGCACTGCTCGCCGTGCTCGTGCGCGCGACCGGAGGGCACCGGGTGCTTGAGATCGGCACGTTCGTCGGGACCTCCGCGCTGTGGATGGCCCCGTCGCTGGCCGACGACGGCCATATCGACTGCCTCAAGGCCGACGCGGGCCATGCAGACCGTGCGGCCGATCATCTCAGGCGCGCAGGCCACCACGACCAGGTGACCATCCATGTGGCACCTGCGCTGGACACCCTGCCCGCGCTCGCCCCCGGGTACGACCTCGCCTATATCGACGCCGACAAGCCCGCGTACCCGGCCTACATGTCGGAGTGCATCCGGCTCGTCCGCCCCGGCGGGGTCATCGTGGCCGACAATATCTTTGGGGGCGGTGCCGACGATTCGCGGGCCGCCGGCCTGCGCGGCGTCGCGGAGGCCGCGGCGGATGATGCCCGGCTGACCGCCGCCGTGCTTCCCGTGGGCGACGGCATCGTGCTGGCCTCCCGCCGCTAGGCGAGGGCGCGCAGGCGCCGGTCCAGGCGCAGCAGGCCGATGAGCGACTTGGCATCGCGCACCTCCTCGATGAGGGCGCCCAGGTCCCGGAGGGGCACCGGCACGACCTCGATCTCCTCCTCCGGTATCGGCTCATGGGGCACCGCCGCGAGGTCCGTGGCGAGGAAGCAGTGGATGTACTCCTCGAGGATCGCCGGGGCCGTGTAGAAGCCCCCGAGGTCCTCCAGGGCGCCCGCGGACCGCCCGACCTCCTCTGCCAGCTCCCGGCGCGCGCACTCGATCGGCGGCTCGCCCGGCACGTCGAGCTTGCCCGCGGGGAGCTCCAGCAGGTACTCGCCCACCGCCTCGCGCGGCTGGCGCACCATCAGGACGTGATCCTCCTCCACCGGCACCATCACGACCGCGCCGGGGTGGCCGATGACCTCGCGGCGCACCACCAGGCCCCCGGGGCGCCGGTACCGCATGACGGCCAGGTCCACCACCTCGCCCCGGTACACCTGCTCCTCGCCCTCCACGCCCAGCCCCGCGATGGGGCGGCCGCCATCGAGGGGCCCGGTCACCGCGGGCCGCGTGCCCGGGCGATGAGGGCCAGGGTCACATCAACCATGCCCTCGATGTCGGCGATGCGGATGCGCTCATCCGGGGTATGGACATCCACCATCGCGTTGCAGAGATTGACGGCGGGGAAGCCGTTCAGGATGAGCGCGTTCACATCCGAGCCGCCGCCGGATGCCACCTCCCGCACCACGATCCCGCAGTCATCCAGCGCCTGGCGCGCCATCACCACCTGGGGGTCGGAAGGGTCCAGCGAGTACCCCGTGAAGTGGTCGCGCACCACCATCTCGACGTCGCACTCTCCCTCCGTGGCAGCCCACGTGGAGGCGTCAAGCATCGCCATCAGCTGGGCATCGAGCGCCCCGTCATCGAGCGATCGGCACTCGGCGGTGACCGTGCACTCCTCCGCGACCACGTTGGTCGCGGAGCCCCCGGTGATGGTCCCGATGTTGGCCGTGGTCACCGGATCGATCCGGCCAAGGGGCATTGCCGCGATGGCCCGTGCCGCCGCGGTGATTGCACTGCGGCCCTGCTCGGGATGGATCCCCGCATGCGCGGCGGTGCCCCGCATGGTGATGAACATCTCCTTGTGCGTGGGCGCGCTCATCACGATGCCGCCGAGGTCGCCCGTGTGGTCGTACACGAAGCCGAAGGCCGCGCGCAGCACCGCGGGATCGAAGTACGCCGCTCCCCGCAGCCCGACCTCCTCGCACGGGGTGAACACCAACTCGATCCCCGCGTGGGGGATGCCCTCCGCAACCACGCGGTCCACCGCATGGAGCATCGCCGCGACCGCCGCCTTGTCGTCGCCGCCCAGGATCGCCGCGTGACGGTTGGTCAGGAATGCGCCGTCGCGCACCACCTCGATGGGCCCGAGCACCGGAACGGTGTCGAGGTGCGCGCAGAACATGATGGGAATGCCCTCAGCCGTCGGCGCGAACCGCGCGACGATGTTGTTGCACCCCGCTGCCGGGAGCCCCGTCGCGGCGTCATCCTCGGTCACCTCGGCGCCCATGCGCGCGAGCTCATCACGCACTGCCCCGGCCATCGCGCCCTCCTGCCCCGAGGGTGACGGGATCTCGCACAGGCGCGCGAACAGGCGCGCGACCTCGGGCAGGTCGTCCACCGGCGCGCTGCTCACGCCACGCGGGAGGAGGTCGCCACATCGCCCCCGGCCACGCCGGCGCGCGCCGCGGCGGCGCCCACGAAGGCGGCGAACAGCGGCTGCGGGCGCGTGGGGCGGCTCTTGAACTCGGGGTGGTACTGGCTTGCCACGAAAAACGGGTGGTCAGGCAACTCGATGCACTCCACCAGACGCCCGTCGGTCGATCGCCCGCAGGTGACGAGGCCCTTCTCCTCAATCTTCGGGCGGAGCACGGGGTTCACCTCGTAACGGTGGCGATGCCGCTCCTGGATCGTCTCGGCGTCGCCGTAGAGCCCGCGCACGATGGTCCCGGGCATCAGGGCCACCGTTCCCCCGCCCAGGCGCATCGTGCCGCCACGCTCCTCGATCTGGCGCTGCTCGGGGAGCAGGTCGATGACCGGGTAGGGGGTCTCGATGTCGAACTCGGTGGAATTGGCGCCATCCATGCCGCACACGTTCCGCGCATACTCGATGACGGCCACCTGCATCCCGAGGCAGATCCCGAGGTACGGGATGCCCTCCTCGCGCGCGATGCGGGCCGCCTCGATCTTGCCCTCCACCCCACGGCCGCCGAAGCCGCCGGGGACCAGCACCCCGTCGGCTGCGCGAAGGCGATCGCCCAGGTCGTCCGCGTCGGCGTCCACCCAGTCGATCTCCACCTCCACGCCCTGCGCGAGCCCGCCGTGCTTGAGGGCCTCCACCACCGACAGGTAGGCGTCGTGCAGCTGCACGTACTTTCCCACCAGCGCGATCCGGGCGGTGCCCCGCGTCTTGGAGAGCCGGTCGACCACGGCGCGCCAGTCGCCCAGGTCGATGTCATGCAGCGGCAGCCCCAGGCGCTCGCACACGACGCGGTCGAGCCCCTCCTCCTCCATCGCGATGGGCACCTTGTAGATGTCGTCTGAGTCCTCGGCGGAGATGACCGCGCGGGGCGCGATGCCGCCGAACAGGGCGATCTTCTCCCGCACGCCCTCATCGAGCGGCCGGTCCGAGCGGAGCACCAGCACGTCGGGCTCGATTCCGATGCGCCGGAGCTCGTTCACCGAGTGCTGGGTGGTCTTCGTCTTGAGCTCGCCGGCCACCTCGAGGAACGGAACGAGGGTGACGTGCACGAACGCCACCCGGTCGCGCCCCACGTCGTTGCGCAACTGGCGGATGGCCTCGAGGAAGGGCAGCGACTCGATGTCGCCCACGGTGCCCCCGATCTCCACGATCACGACATCGGCATTCGACGACGTCGCCCCCTGCGTGATGCGCGCCTTGATCTCGTTGGTGATGTGCGGGATCACCTGCACCGTCGCGCCCAGGAAGTCCCCGCGGCGCTCGCGCCGGATCACGGCGTCGTACACCGAGCCGGTGGTGATGTTCGAGGTCCGCGTGAGCGCCTCATCCGTGAAGCGCTCATAGTGGCCCAGGTCCAGGTCGGTCTCGGCGCCGTCCTCGGTCACGAACACCTCGCCGTGCTGGAACGGGCTCATGGTCCCGGGGTCCACGTTCAGGTACGGATCGCACTTCTGCAGCGATACCCGGTACCCGCGAGCCTTGAGGAGCGTGCCGAGCGATGCGGCCGTGATCCCCTTGCCCAGGCCGGAGACGACGCCCCCGGTCACGAAGACGTAATGCCCACCGTGTTCACTCACTGCCCGGCCTCCCCGACCCGCACACCGTACGGGCCGTCAGCATACCGCCCACCGCGGCGCGGGACGGAACGCGGGCGCTGCTACCCCACGCGCCGCGCAAGGAGTTCCGCCGCGTGGGCGCGTGCCGTGCCATCGGTGGGCTCAGCGCCGAGCATGCGGCACATCTCGTCCACGAGCGCCTCGCCCTCCACGGCCTCGATGGTGGTGATCGCGCGCCCATCCCCCGCCGTGCCCTTCACGAGGCGATAGTGGCGATCCGCCGCGGCCGCCACCTGCGGAAGGTGCGTGATCACCACCACCTGGCGCCCCATCGCCATGTCGGCGAGGCGCGCGCCGACCGCCGATGCCGTGACTCCGCCGATCCCCGCATCCACCTCGTCGAACACCCATGCCACGCCGGGCTCCGCGGCTGCGGCGACACGGTGCAGCGCGAGGAGCACCCGCGACAGCTCGCCGCCGGATGCGGCCTCGGCGAGCGGGGCCTCGGGCAGCCCGGGGTTCGCCCGCATCATCAGGGTCACCCGGTCGCGCGGCACCTCCGCGCCATCGGCATGCACCTCCATGCGCAGCGCCGCGCCCGGCATGGCGAGGTCGGCAAGCTCCTCCTGCACGCGGGCCGCCAGACGCGGGGCGGCAGCCGCGCGCAGCCCATGGAGCACGGCGGCGAGTTCCGCGGCCTCACGCGCCAGGGCGTCGCGTTCCGCGGCGAGGACATCGCCACCGGCATCTCCCGCCGTGAGCGCCGCCAGGGCGTCGCGGGCGTCGGCGGCGCGGCGCAGGACCTCGTCGGTGCCCGGCCCGTACCGGCGCGACAACGCGGAGTACTCCTCCAGGCGCTCCTCGACCCACTCGAGCCTCCCCGGCTCAGCGCCCAGGTCGTCGGCGTAGCGGCGTACCCCGATGAGGGCCTCCTGCAGAGCCGCCTCTCCTGCGGCGAGGTCGTCGCGCACCCCGTTCAGGGAGGGGTCCAGGTCCGCGGCGTCTCCCACCGCCCGCATGGCGCGACCGGCTGCGGTGACCGCGCCGCCCTCCCCCACCCCATCTCCGTCCAGCAGGGCGATGGCCGTCGCGGCGACCTCCGCGAGGCGCCCCGCATGCACCAGCCGCTCGCGCTCGGTCCGGAGCGCCTGCTCCTCGGCCGGATCGGGTACGGCCTCATCGACGTCGGCCACGAGCGCCTCCAGTGCACCGCGCTCGGCCTCGGCGCGCTCGCGGCCCGCACGGGCATCCTCCACCCGGCGGGCGAGCGCGGCCAGGTCGCGCCGCAGGGCGGCGAGGCGGGCGGCGGCGGACACGGCCTCGGCGCCGATGAAGGCATCGAGGACGGCCATCTGGGCCGCCGGGCCGACCAGCCGCCGCTGGTCGTGCTGCCCCGAAAACCGCACGAGCGCCGTCACGAATGCCGCTACGCCATCGCGGGAGGCGACCTGGCCGTCCACCAGTGCACGCGCCCGCCCCTCGGCGGGCACCCTCCGGGCCACCACGACCTCCCGCGGGTCGTCCGCGAGTTCGCGCACCTGCAGGGCTGCGTCGTCGTCATCCAGCGCATCCCAGAAGCCATCCGGCACCCCGATCACGGCCTGCACCAGGGCGTGCGGCGCCCCCGGACGCACTGCGCGCGGGTCGGCCTGCGCACCGGCCAGCAGGCCCAGTGCCTGAGCCACCACGGTCTTGCCCGCCCCCGTCTCGCCCGTGATTGCCGTCAGCCCCGGCGCGGGCTCGATGTGCGCCCGCTCGATCACCACCAGGTCCCGGATCTCGATCTCGCGGATCACGCCGGCTCGGCCCACGGGTTCATGGCCGCCCGAACTTCTCCCGGTACCGGCGGAAGAACGATGACTCGGGGAAGATCGCGAGGTGGACCTCCTCGCCCCCGAGGCCCACGGTGATCGACCGTCCGGGCGGAAGGGCCGCGATGCGCACGCCGTCGGCCAGCACGTCGCAGTCGCCGACGATCGCGGAGTTGGTCACGGTAAGCCGCTCATCCGCGGCGAGGATCAACGGCCGGGTGTCAAGGTGGTGGGCGGCGATGAACGACAGCACGAAGCACTTGACGCGCCACGACACCGTCGGGCCACCGGCGGCGAGGTTGTAGGCGGTCGACCCGACCGGCGTCGAGCAGATCAGGCCATCGCACCGCACCGTGGCCACGGGCTCGCCGGACACGCTGTACGACAGGTCGGCGAGGCGCGCCTCACCACCGCGTAGGAATGCCAGGTCGTTCACCGCCTGAAGCGTTCCCTCGCTCCATTCGGCCTTGAGCGACGGCAGCCCCAGCGTCACGTACCCGCCGTCCAGCGCGCGATCCAGCCCGCGCTCCAGGGCCGACTGCTCGATGGTGGCCAGGAACCCCACCCGCCCGTAGTTGACCCCAAGCACGGGTGCGCCGGTAGTGGCCTCACGGGACAGCGCCCGCAGGATGCTGCCGTCACCACCCAGCACCAGCACAAGGTCCACCCCGCCCGGGCGCAGGTCCGTGGGCTCGATGATGGCCCGCTCCGCGAGGGCCGGGTGCTTCGCGGCCTCCTCATCCGTGGCGGCCACCTCCACGCCGCGCGCATCGAGGATCGACAACAACGTCGGCATGACCCCCGCAGTCACCTCGGCGGCGCCGTGCGTGAGGACGAGCACCCGCTCGGCGCGGGTTCCGGCCACCTCGGATATCGGTGTATGCGGGGGGGTCATGCCGCGCCCTCGGCCACGGCCGCATCCACGACCGCCTGCACGTCCACACCGGGATCGGGCAGCCCGGGGCCGTGCGCCAGCAGGAACACCTCGCGATTTCCCTTCGGCCCGGGCGTGCCGCTGTCGGCGGCGCCGGCGATACGGGCCCCCGTGGCCTCCAGCGCCACCGCCACTCCGCGCACGGCGTCGCGGCGCAGCGCGGGATCGCGCACGACGCCCCCGGAGCCCACCCCCTCGCGGCCCACCTCGAACTGCGGCTTCACCATCACGAGGGCACGGTACGCGGGAGCGAGGCAGCGCGCCACCGCCGGCCACACGAGCGACGACGAGATGAACGACACGTCCATCACGGCCAGGTCGGGCGTGCGGGGCAGCATGGCGGGCTCGAGCGACCGGGCGTTCGTGCGGTCCAGCACGTCGACGCGGGGGTCCTCGCGCAGTGCCCACGCGAGCTGCCCGTATCCGACATCCACGGCGATCACGTCCTCCGCACCCCGCTGAAGGAGCACGTCGGTGAAGCCCCCGGTCGAGGCGCCGACGTCCACGGCGTGGGCGCCCACCACCTCCACGCCGAGGCGGTCGAGTGCATGGCTCAGCTTGAGCCCACCACGCGAGGCGAACTCGGGTCCGGCATCCACCTGCACGTCGGCGTGGTCGGCGACCTGGAGCCCGGGCTTCACGTCGGCGCGGCCATCCACCCGCACGCGCCCGGCCATCACCGCCGCCTGCGCGCGTGCGCGGGAGGGGAACAGGCCGCGCTCAACCAGCGCGGCGTCGAGTCGCTGGCGCGCCACGCCGGGAATGCTAGCCGCGGGCCGCCACGCGGCAGGCGTACCCGCGCGCGTCAGTGCGCCAGATGCGCGCCGGTGGCTGCCAGTGCCGCCTGGGCAGCGGCGGCCGGTGTCACCCCGGCCTCGGCCAGCAGCAGCTCACGGCGCCCGTGCTGGATGAACCGGTCCGGGATGCCCACGTGCACCAGATGGGAATCCATGCCCCCGATCGCCTCGCGCACGGCGCTCCCGAACCCGCCATCGAGCACGTGGTCCTCGATGGTCACCACCACCTCGTGGGTGCGCGCGAGGTCCTCCAGCAGTTCGACATCGAGCGGCTTCGCGAAGCGCGCGTTCACCACCGTGGGCCGCACGCCGAGCGCCTCGGAGACGATGCCGGCTGCGTCGAGTGCCACCTGCACGCCGTAGCCGTACCCCACCAGCGCCACGCGGGAACCCTCCGCGATGACCTCGCCGCGCCCCACCTCCAGGACCTCGGGGCGGGCGGGAAGCGCCACGCCGGTTCCGGCCCCGCGCGGATAGCGGATTGCCGATGGACCATCGATGGCGAGCGCAGTGCGGAGCATGTGCACGAGTTCCGCCTCGTCCATCGGCGCCATCAGAACCATGCCGGGAATGGGCCGCAGGTATGCGATGTCGAAGACGCCATGATGGGTGGGGCCGTCGTCCCCGACCAGGCCACCGCGATCGATGGCGAACACCACGGGCAACCCCTGCAGGGCGATGTCGTGCACGATGGGGTCGAACGCGCGCTGCAGGAAGGTCGAGTAGATCGCGCACACCGGCCGGTAACCGGCGATCGCAAGGCCCCCGGCGAACACCACGCCGTGCTGCTCGGCAATTCCCACGTCGTACGTGCGCTCGGGGAAGCGGCCGAGCATGTGGTTCATGCCCGTGCCCTTCAGCATGGCGGCGGTGATGCCCACCACGCGGGGATCC
>Ga0055584_100001239_pt1 | contig 25031 bp, 20 predicted proteins | sample OSDHelmetaG_FD_58716 | JGI IMG/M metagenome (GOLD analysis project Ga0055584, IMG submission 58716) | Pelagic marine sediment microbial communities from the LTER site Helgoland, North Sea, for post-phytoplankton bloom and carbon turnover... | ecosystem: Environmental > Aquatic > Marine >...
GTGGAAACCCCTGTGGAGCTGTTGGAGACGGCCAAGCTCATTACCTACACGGGCATCCCGAAGGGGCGCCGGATCGTGAGCTTCACCTGCTCAGGCGGCGACAACGAGATGATTGCCGACCTTGCTGCAACCCACGGCCTGGAACTGCCGCAACCCACAACTGCCCAGCGCGAGAGCATGAAAGAGCATATGCAGCTCTACACCAGCATCTCGAACCCGTTGGATTTCAACACCACGAACTGGGCCAGGTACGACGTCCTGCTTCCGCTTTTCACCAAGGCGCTAGAGGGTGACGTCGATCTTGGGTTTGCGGTCTTCGAGGGCCGCCAGGACGCAGCGGTGCCGATTGGAGCACGTGAAACCATCGAGGCTGCCCGCGACGCTGGTCTGGCCGCCGGGGTTCCTATGGCACATGCCTGCCATCTCACTGAAAACTCCAATCAGGAAGACCGCGACCTGCTGCAGGCGAGCGGCATGGCCATGCTCCAGGGATTGCGTGATGCCGTGAGCGCAATTGGCAAGACCTGCACCTTTGGCGAACGCCGCGCAGCGATCCTGGCACGCCATACCCATAAAGACCTTCTGATCGCAGAGGCAAGCCCGCTTAGTGGCACTGTAGTAACGATGGATGAATGGCAGGGAAAACAGGCTCTGAAGGCCTATGGTCTGCCGGTTCCAGACGGCAGAGTCGTCGATACCAGTTCAATACGGGCGGCGGCCGAAGAGATCGGCTTTCCCATTGTGCTTAAAGTGCTGTCTGACACCATCCTGCACAAAACCGATGTAGGCGGTGTCGCGCTCGACCTCAGCAACGCCGAAGAGGTCGGAAGCGCAGCCCGGGTCATGGCTGATCGCCTGAACATCGACCGCTTCCTGATTGAACCCATGGCACCCAAACCGGTGGCCGAGCTGATCATCGGCGTGACCCGCTCCGATGTTTTCGGGCCCGTTCTGGTGATCGGAGCCGGCGGTATTCTGGTAGAGCTTTATCAGGATACTACATGCCTGCTGTTGCCCGTCCATGAAGACGATGTGCGTGCCGCAATTCCGGGATTGAAGATTGCCAAACTGCTGGATGGTTTTCGCGGCGGCCCCAAAGGCGATATCGACGCTCTTGTAGAGGCTATCATGGCCGTTGCACGTTATGCGCAGGAAAACCGAGACACCCTAACCGAACTCGACATCAACCCGCTATTTGTCCTCCCCGAGGGCCAGGGCGTGGTGGCGGTCGATGCCCTGATCAGAAAAGCCTGAGGAACAACACCATGAGCAACGTCGTCCACACGCAGCGCCGGGGCAAGGTCCTAGAAATCACGCTCGACAACCCTCCCGCCAACGCCATCGGTCGCGAGGCAACAGCAGGCCTATCGAAAGCCTTCGCCACCCTGCGCGATGATCCCGACCTTCTGGTCGGCATCATCACGGGCGCAGGCGAGAAGTTCTTTTCACCAGGCTGGGATCTCAAGGAAGGTGCTGCCGAGTCCAACGCGATCGACAGCGGCGAGGCAGACAGCGACAGCGCCGACTACAAGAACGACGGTGGCTTTGCAGGCATCACCGAGATGTGGGATCTCTACAAACCGGTGATCGCGGCGATCAACGGTTATGCCGTGGGCGGAGGCTGGGAAATCGCGCTGGCCTGCGACATCCAGTATGCCGTGCCCCATGCCAAATTCTTCATCCCAGACGTGCATATGGGTTTCATCGCCGATGCTGGCGCAATCCAGATCCTGCCGCGCCGCCTGCCCCATTCCATCGCCATGGACATTCTGCTCACCGGACGGCGCATGGATGCCGAGGAAGCCCTGAAATGGGGCCTGATCAACGAAATCGTCGAGCCTGAAAAGCTGATGGAACGCGCACGCGAAACCGCCGATCACCTGGCCGAAGGCGGCCCGCTTGCCCTCCAGGCCAGCAAGGAAGCCGTGCGCCATACCATGCACATGTCGATCCCCGACTGCTTCAAGGCGTTGCGGGGCGATGATAACCGGGGCGGCGCGCTGCCGATCTACACCCGCATGCTCAACAGCGAAGACGCCAAGGAAGGCCCACGCTCCTTCGCAGAGAAACGCAAGCCGGTGTTCAAGGGTCGTTAGAGCTGGCCCGTATTCGGTCCCTGTTGTTTCGCACTCACGGATCAGCAGGTTTGTTGAAAGTTGGAAAAGCCGCAATAGTCGAACACTGAATTCAACCTGGGAATGGCGATGAAGTACACACGGCAATTAGCAACCTTTGCAGCACTGGCCTTTTTGATCATGAGCGCCTCGGGCCTCCGCGCCCAGACGATTGAAGAAGGCACTTCACCTCCAGATTCCATCGACTACGCCATGCACTATCTTGCCGATGTGCGCGACGCCGCCGAATGCAATGTGACGGTGCGCGATGGCCGGATCGACTTTGGTGACGTTGTCACCAACCCCGCCATGACTTGCCCGGATGCCTTTGCCTGGTCACTTTTCGTGCGCGCGGTAAGCGAAGGGTTCTGGGAAAACTGGTCAACCGATCGCCAGATCTGGCCCAACGACCCCTGGCCTCGCTGCGGCCCCGACGCGATTACAGAGAATTGCTGCCAGGAGCTTGGCTCCTCTCACGATGGCTCGCCCGAACACTGCCCTGTGTTTCCCGGTGATACCGAGGGGCTTCCCAGCCATCAGCTCCAGGCGTCCAGCAAGGCACATAGCGTGACCCTGGCCAATGCCACAAGCACTGACGACGCAACATGGGACGATGTGCCCGATGCCCTGCGTGCTGCTGTGATCGGTGATATTCAGGATGAGCTGATCTATCGCAACGAAGTCATGGCGCAGTACCTATTTGATAACGAGCTCTACTTCACCGACGGCCTGGCGGCGGTGTTTGAGCGCAACGCTCGCGCCGTGGAAGCCTACGCCCCCTATCAAAGCGAACTGATTGACCCCGCAGCAAGTCACGCTGCGCCGCCACCGATCACCAGCATCGTCTTTCCGATCAGCTCGGTCATGGTCAAGATCAACTGGATCGCAGTCAGCGAGGCGCCGACCTATGGCATCGATCCCAACGATACGCAGAACCCCTTCATCACCATGAACCTGGTGCCGCAGTCTGGTGACGAAGAGGACGAGCCAGTGCCCTATATCGCGGTCTCGTTCCATATCTCATCAAAGGACACGCCCAACTGGTTCTGGACCACCTTCGAGCATGTCGCCAATCAGGGGCGTTGTGACTGGATTGGCTGCAACGACAGTTTCGGCTTTGAAACCACGCAGACCATCACCGTGGACGGATCGGTTTCTGCAGGCCTGCCACCCGTTGCGAGGAACTACACGCCGCCCAACAAACTCACGACCATCGACGGGTTATCTCTGGAGGCCTTCGACCTGGCCCAAAGCTATCTTGGCGTCGATCAGATGACCCCCGAACTCACCACCATTCTCGATACCTTCGATATCGGCACGGCAAGTGATGTAAATGCATCGGGCCACCCGACCCAGCAAGATACCGCCTGGCGTTCCTATCGCCTGAAAGGCACGCAAACCGACTGGGTCACTGCAGAAGGCCATGACACACGTCTGGGCAACTCGGTGACGGAAGCAGGGTTTGTGAACACCGCATCCTGCATCAGCTGTCATGCCCGTGCGGCGGTCAATGAAGACGGCCTGCTGATCCACGCCATCTTTGAAAACTCATTGAGCAATGCCGGCATTCCCCAAAGCCCCAGCGGCATACCCAACCCCATGCTCTACAGCATCAACCAGCTATGGGGCCTGGGCGGCAACTTTGAGAGCCTGCAGATCCGCAGCATCCAGACTGATTTTGTCTGGGGTTTCCGTTTCACCTGCCCCATCGAGCCGCTCGAGTTCGGTCCGGCCTGGTGCAACAACGTCACGGGCCCCGGCTATTCATCGCCTGTGCCGACCGTGGATTAGGGGTTAGCCCGCACCGCGCACAAACGTTTCGCGACCGCCTGATACATTCAGGATTGCGCCCGTGACATAGCTGGCTTCGGGCGAGGCCATCCAGAGCGTAGCGTTGGCGATTTCTTCGACTTCTCCGACGCGGCCCCAGGGGACGCCGCGCTTGCCCATGGCAACGATGCCTTCCTGACCAACGGTGTTGTCCCACATCTCGGTGCGAATCAGGCCGGGACGGATGCCGCAGACACGGATGCCGTCGGGTGCGACTTCCTTGGCGATGCCGATGGTGAAGGCGTCGAGACCGCCCTTGGTCCCGGCGTAAACCACGTCGGTCGGCAGGCCGCCATAGAGGGCCGAGATCGAGGAGATATTAACGACCACGCCCCCCTTGCCACCACGGCTGGTCGCCATGCGCTGGATCGCCTGGCGTGTGGTCAGCATGGGGCCCAGGAGGTTGGTGTCGATCTGGCTGCGGATCGTATCGACCTCGACATCGGCAACCGCAACCTCGATCGAGATCGCGGCGTTGTTGACCAGCACGTCGACCTTACCCAGGCCCGCATCTGTCTCAGCAAACAGGCGTTCGATGTCTTCAGGCTTGGAAACATCGGCTTGGACGGCAAGGGCACGCTGACCGTGGGCGCGGATGTCTTCAGCCACGGCTTCGGCACGGTCGGCAGACGCGGTGTAGTTGACACAGACGTCATAGCCACGCTCGCCCGCCAGGCGTGCAATGGCTGAGCCGATACCCCGGCTGCCGCCGGTCACGATCATGATGGGATTGTCAGACATGGCTCTCTCCTGCTCGTTCGCGTTTCAGTTGTTGCCGCAACTCTGCCAGAGCTTCCCGGTCATGTCGCGTCTGCGCAAGCACCCATTCGCGGAAGTTGACGACTTTGGGTTCGTCCGCGCGTGAAGGTAGGCAGACCACGTAATAGCCGCGCTGCGAGGTGAGCTCTGTATCGAACAAAGGCACCAGACGACCCGAGAGAACATCGTGGGTCGCAAGTGCGCGGCGGGCAAGTGCCACACCCTGTCCGGCAACCGCGGCGTCCAGCGCCATGCTGGTGAAGTTGAAGTAGGGCCCTTTGGTTCCGTCCACACCCATCGCACCAGCAGCCTTCAGCCAGGCGGGCCAGTCGTTGGAGCTGAGATCGCGCAGCAGCGTGTGATGGCGCAGGTCATCGGGTGTGTCGAGTGGTGGGCCATTGGCCAGCAGAGCCGGACTGATGACGGGATAAACACGTTCGCCCACCAGCTTGGTGACATGAAGATCGCGCCACTGCCCCTCGCCGTGACGAATGCCAATATCTACATCAGAGGTCGAGAGGTCGATGTGCTGCTGCTCGGCGGCCACACGAAGATCGACGTCCGGAAAATCGCGGGCAAAGTCTCCCAGTCTGTGGATGAGCCATTTCGAAGCGAAGTTCGGAGAGGCCGAAACCGTCAACACACTCGCAAGCTGAGGGCGGCGCAGTTCCGATGTGGCAGCCGCCAGGCGATCGAAGCTGTCGCGCACAACTGGAAGATAACGCCGTGCTGCATCAGTCAGTTCCAGCCCGTGCGAGCGCCGCAGAAACAACTGGACACCCAGACGTTCCTCCAGGTTTTTCACATGCCGGCTGACGGCCCCCTGCGTGACGTGGAGTTCCTCTGAAGCAACGGTAAAGCTGAGATGCCGGGCAGCAGCTTCAAAGGCACGCAGAGCATTCAGGGGTGGCAGGTCGCGGGTCATCGCCTGTTATGACTTTTCCTCATGACCATGACATTTAACATGGTTTGCAGCCCCCTGTCCCATCCCATAAATCAACGGCTCCCCCAAACACGGGAGTAACCCATGACGACCTATCATGACTTTTTTGCGTTACTGGAAGCCTATGCCCGCAAATCGGACCAAAATCCGGATGCCTTGGGGCCTCATTGTGCACGCGTCGCCCTGACATGGCGCCACAATGCTGTGACCCGCCACCAGTTGACGCAATTGGATGACGATCAGCTGCGCGATGTCGGGATCACGCGCCAGGATGCTTCGCGTGAAGCCGCACGCCCGTTCTGGCGATAGGAGGAACGCCATTGGCAGGATGACGCCATGGGCCTAGAACGGTCGCGCACTGTTCTGGAGAACCAACGATGGCCCGCAAACTCAATCAGCCGCTGGGCGGCAACGAAATGCCACGCTTTGGTGGCCCTGCCATCATGATGCGCCTGCCCACGCAGGATGACGCCAAGGGGCTTGATGCCTGTTTTGTCGGCGTGCCACTCGATATCGGAACATCCAACCGGGCCGGCACGCGGCACGGGCCACGGCAGATCCGCGCAGAATCCTGCCTGATCCGTCCCTACAACATGGCAACGCGGGCAGCGCCTTTCGACAGCCTGCAGGTGGCCGATATCGGCGATGTCGCGATCAACACGTTCCATCTGCCCAAGTGCATGGACATCATCACGAACTTCTATGCCGAAAAGGTTCTGGCCCACGGTGCCATTCCCATGACGCTGGGTGGGGACCACACAATCACCTTCCCCATCCTGCGCGCGATCAAGGAAAAGCATGGCCCTGTTGGCCTGGTCCATATCGACGCCCATGCCGACATCAACGATCATCAGTTCGGTGAACCAATTGCTCACGGCACACCATTCCGGCGTTGTGTTGAGGAAGACCTGATCGACGGCAACCGCACGGTCCAGATCGGCCTGCGCGGCTCGGGCTATGCCGCGGAAGACTTTGACTGGCCTCGTGAACAGGGCTTCCGCGTCGTCCCGGCAGAAGAGTGCTGGTACAAGTCACTGACGCCGTTGATGGAAGAGGTGCGCGAAAAGGTCGCCGGTGGACCAGTCTATCTCTCGATGGATATCGATGGGTTGGATCCGGCCTTTGCGCCGGGCACCGGCACGCCGGAGATTGGCGGGCTGACGACCAGCCAGGCCATGGAAATCATTCGGGGATGTCGTGGTCTTGATCTTGTCGGCTGCGACCTCGTGGAGGTATCGCCGCCTTATGATCCCAATGGGAACACCGCACTGGTTGGCGCCAACATGTTGTTCGAGATGCTCTGTGCCCTGCCCGGCGTCAAATCTAGATGATGTGGAACGCGTAAGCTGCAGCCAGTCCCATCATGGCGCCGACGGCAGTGATCATCAGGCCCGAAACCATGGCGCGTAGCTCGTCTCCAACAGAACCGGCGGCAGGTGCAGCGATAGGTCTGGTGTTGCGTGAAATCATGATGGTTTCGCCCCTGTGATGCGGATCATTGCCCGTTAAACATCATGTGGGGACGTGATTGGTAACTGCACGTGACAAGGGTCACATGCACTCGCTTTGGCCATTACATCAGCAGATGTTACATCATCAGATGCGTAGCAAGCGCACAGATAAGGCCACCAAGCGTGGCAAAGATCGATACACCAATTGTGCCCATGAACTGGCTTACAGCGGCACCGGCAGCCGTCTTGCGGCGCGGCCTTGCGTAGTTGTAGGTCGTTGCGGACATTTCGGTTTCCCCAGGATTTGGTCAGCTATCGCCCCATGCGATGCGGCAAAGATGATCGCATTGCCGCCTCATCGCATCTCATCTCCAAGATCTGCACAGCACATCTGTCATGCTGGCATTTTCGCGCACGGATCGCCTGATCGATTTGTCATTCCGCGCATGATGGTTGCTCCCATCTATCTGAAAACATTGAGTTAAACGACTTTGATTCAAAACTGAATAGGCCTGTGACGCGATGACAAGTCGTCACCCAGCCTCTCGGCAAGCAACGCTCAGCGACCATCACATGCGCAAATGAGAAGGGGCTGCGTCGAAACGCAGCCCCTTCCCGTCGTGTTTTGGTGTTGTCTGGATCAGACGTGATCGCGGCGCAGGGACTGGGCCATGCAGTGAATGCCACCGCCGCCGCGGGTGAAGACATCGACATCCGGGTCATAAACCGTAAAGCCCTGGGCTTTCAGCTTGGAAACCAGGTCCGTGGCATGGGAAGGCGCCAGAATCTTGTCATCGCCAAGCGACATGACATTGCAAGCCAGTGCCATGGTGTCCTGATAGTTCACCGGCACGATCTCGATGTTCTTGGCCTTGAGCCAGTCGACGATCTCAGGGTCGGTGGTCTCCAGACAGACTGCGCAGAGCTTTTCGGCCAGCATACAGACCATCAGGTCGATATGGACGTAATGCTCGGCGATGGTCGCGATCTTGACCTCCCAGCCTTCCTTCTCGAACCAGCCCCTGACCTGTTCGGCAGACTGCTCCTGCGTGCGCTCACCGCACCAGCCGATCAGGACACAGCCAGGCTCGATGATGTCGAAGTCCCCGCCCTCGAAGGAGCCGGCCGTGACCATGTCATAAATCGGAATGCCCTTTTCCATGTAGAAGCGGATGACGGGGCCGTATTCACCGCGGCGCCACCACTGGGCCATCTGCGTCACCACAGCGCCATAAGGCGTCATGAACGAGGAATCGCGGGCGTAGACCTGATAGGGCAGCGACTCGTCCTGCTCCAGCCAATGGACATTCACGCCGGCTGACTCATAAGCATCGACCATCTCGCGGTGCTGCCGCATGGCCAATTGCTTGTCGAAGCTGTCGCCGCGCTTGAGCGTTGCCTTGGAGATCGAACTGGTGGGCAGCCAGTTGTAGTTGTCAGCCGGGCCCAGCAGAACATCACGCAGCTTTCCGTATTCGGAATTGGCACCCCAGTTTTCGGCCATAGGGGTGTTGCCTTCAAGATTGCGACAGCGAAGCGGGTTCATCGGGTTCTCCTTAAGGGTTCGTCGTTGCGAAGCAGGATCAGCGTTGGCAGGCGTGAGCACAAGAGAGAAGAATTTCTGATTTCCGTGAGATAAACTATCGCTACGTATCCATGGAGCCATGCCATGCGTCGCCTGCCCTCTCTCAATGCCCTGCGCGCCTTTGAAGCAGCAGCGCGTCATCAGCACATTGCCCGCGCAGCTGCAGAGCTTCACGTGACCCATGGCGCGGTCAGCCATCAGATCCGCCATCTGGAGTCCCTGCTCGGCACGACGCTTTTCCTGCGCAGCGGCAACCGCATTACCCTGACGCCCGCTGCACAGCGCCTGCTTCCAGTTCTGAGTGAGAGCTTTGACCGCATTGCCCGCGTGATCGCCGGCCTGGATCACGCCGATGAACCCGACACCCTCACAATTGCCTGCGCACCGGCTTTGGCCGCCAAATGGCTGATGCCTGAAATGGCTGCACTGATCGAGCGACACCCCGGCATCAGCGTTGATATCGCGCCCAATCAGGAAATGGTCTGGCTGGACGATCACCGCGATATCGCAGCCATTGATGCCGATATCATCCTGGCTTACGGCCGGATCGACAGCGGCATGGCAGATGTGCTGTCCCTACCCGAAATCCGGTTCTTTCCCGTGTGCAGCCCGCGCCTGACCCACGGCCCCCAAGCCTTGCGCCGCCCTCAGGACGTCTTGGGCCATACCCTGCTTCATGACGACAACGGTGCCGGCTGGCGACGCTGGCTGGAGGCAGCCGGAGTCGAAACGCCCGAAGACAGCCGTGATATGCGCCTGGGCAATGCCAGCCTTTCTCTGGGAGCTGCCGCAGACGGTCTGGGCATTGCACTGGGCGATACCATCCTGGCCGATGCGGACCTTGCCGCAGGCAGATTGGTCGCGCCCTTTTCCATTCGCGTGGCAGCACCGGGAGAATACTTCATCCTTCGTCCACCGGGTGTGCACCGGGCAGGGACCCGCGACGCCGTGGCAAACTGGCTTGCCGACAGGCTTTCGGCAAGATTGGTGTAATTGCTGCCATGGCTGTGTTGACATGGCATGGTCTGCGTCATGATGATGCGCGCCCCGAACTTTAAGAGGACAGAACATGCCAAGCAGTAATTTGACCCGTGGCCAGGCACTGATGCAGCTGGTGAAGGCCTATGGCATCGATACGGTCTTTGGCATGCCTGGCGTTCATACGCTCGAGTACTATCGCGGCATTGCCGATGCCGACATGCGCCATGTCCTGTTCCGTCATGAACAGGGCGGCGGCTTCATGGCTGACGGTTACGCACGTATCTCCGGCAAACCTGCCGTCTGCTGCGTCATCACCGGCCCCGGCGTCACCAACATCGCCACTGCAGTGGGTAATGCTTATGCCGACAGCCAGCCCATGCTGGTGATCGCCAGCACCAACGGCAGCGGCGACCTGGGCGCCGGTCGTGGCCGCCTGCACGAGATCACCGATCAGCTTGCCGTGATCAGCCCTCTTACCGAGTTCGCCCAGACCATTCATGACGGTCGCCAGATTCCCAGTGCGATCAGCCGGGCTTTCAACATCTTCGAGACCGGTCGCCCCCGCCCCTGCTATATCGAACTGCCGATCGACAAGATCGCCGAAGCTGCAGAATTTGCCGTCCAGACCTCTCCTATTGCCGCGCCGATGCGCCCTGCCGAGGATTCAATCGAGCGGGCTGCTGCCGTGGCCCAAGGCGCCAAAAAGCCCGTGATCATTGCTGGTGGTGGTGTCATCGATCATGGAGCAGCGCTTCAGGCACTGGCTGAAAAACTGGGCGCAGCGATCGTTCTGACGATCGCCGCCAAGGGCGCTATTCCTGACGATCATCCGCTTAATGTCGGTGCTGCTCTGGTCACCGACCGCGCCCATCGATTTGTCGAGGATGCCGACCTGGTGATCGCCATCGGCACAGAGTTGTCGGAGACCGACATCTGGATTGACGATGACTTCCTCCATATGAGCGGCAAGCTGATCCGCATCGACATCGACCCTGCCAATCTCTCGCGCGACTACACACCCGACGCGGCAATCCTGGGTGACGGCGGGCTTGCCATGGCGATGTTGGCAGACGCCCTGCCGGCAAGCAGCGCCAGTACGGGCTTCACGGGTTCATCCGTGATCAAGGACCTGCGCAAAGCCGTGATCGAAGACATGTTGAAAGGCCCGGTGGCACCCAAACACGCCAAGGTTCTCGATGCCATGCGCGAAGCCATCCCCCAGGACGGCTGGATGATTACCGATGCCACCATGATCGCCTATTTCGCCAATGGCTATTGGCCCACATCCCAGCCCCGCAGCTATACCCACCCCAGCGGCTACTGCACGTTGGGTTCGGCCATGCCTTCAGCTATCGGTGCAGCCATTGGCGTGACGGACCGCAAGGGTGTTGCGCTGGCCGGCGATGCCGGGTTCCTGTTTACCGCAAGCGAACTGGCCACCGCCGTCGATGAAAAGGTCTCTCTGCCGATCATCGTCTGGAACAACGATTGCCTGGGCCAGATCAACGAAGGCATGGTTGACCGTGACATCACCCCGATTGGTGTGAGGCCTGGCCGCAACCCCGACTTCCCCGCCATGGCCAAAGCCTTTGGTGCCTATGGCCACAAGGCGACGTCCCTGTCGGATCTGACGGGCTCGATCAAGGATGCGTTCGATGCGGACGGCCCGACACTGATCGAAGTCCACGAGAATTCGGACTTTTTGAGTTAAGTGCTTGCCCGGCATCAGTGTCACCCCGGCCTTGAGCCGGGGCCCCGATAAACCAGCGTTCATCTCTCGAGATCCTGGATAATCGCTGCGCGGTTTCCAGGACGACACTGCGCAGAGATTCAATCAGGTTTTGTAGCTGGGGTCCTTGGCATCAAGGACACGCCGAACAGCCTGCCAGTTCTCATCGGCAGCGGCGAACGCAGGATCGCTTCCGACTTCAATGGTGCGGGCCAGCGCTTCTTCACTGGGCATGATGATCTCCTGGCCTGACGCCATAACATCGACCTGCACCTTGCAGGCATTCTCGATGTTGTAGAGCGTCAGAAAGGCATCCGCAGCGGTCGGGCCACAGGCAAGAAGACCGTGGTTCTCCAGGACGGCGACGTTCTTGTCGCCCAGGTCGGCTGCGAGCCGGTCGCACTCCTCCTGGCCCGAGGTCTGAACATCCCATGGGTGATAGGCAATCTGACCGTGGTAGAACATCGCTTGCTGGGTGATCGGCAGGACGCCGCATTTCATGCAGGCAACCGCCATACCCGCACGACTATGGGTGTGCAGCACCCAATCAACGTCGGGCCGGGCCTTCAGGACAGCATGGTGGATGGCGTGACCGGCTTCGTTCACCGGCCAGTCACCCCGCACCTTGTTTCCGTCGAAATCCATCACGATCAGGTTCGAAGCCGTAATCTCCTCGAACATCAAACCATAGGGATTGATCAGATACTGCGTCGGCTCGCCGGGCAAGCGCGCGGAAATATGGGTGTAGATCAGGTCGGTCCAGCCATAACGGACAAAGGCGCGGTAGAGTGCTGCCAGATCACAGCGAACTTCCCATTCCTCGGGGCTGATCTCTACGGGGCGAAGCTGGGTAACGGTGGCCATGACAAGTTCTCCTCTGCGTCTTGGGGAGGTGGACGATTTGTGGCGGCAACTGTAACACGAAACGACAGGTCAGGAGGAAGAGCCCATGCGTCTTTTGGTTACTGGTGGAACCGGATTTGTCATGAGCAACGTATTGCGGCATTGGCTGGAAGCTGACCCGGATGCACACGCCTTGAGCGTGGATGTTGCCCTGCCCGATGCAACCGCTAAACGGCACTTTGCTCCGGTTCAGGACAGGCTGGAGTTCATTACAGGCGACATTCGCGATTCCGGGCTTCTTGCTGATCTGCACGGCGCAGATGATATCGGTTACGTCGTCAGCGGCGCCGCCATGACGCCTACGGCCGGAACCACAGAAGCGAGCCAGGCCGCCATGATCGTGGGCGTCAATGTGATGGGCGCAACACATTGTCTGGAACTTGCACGAAGCCTGCCCAACCTCAAGCGCATGATTCATGTCAGCACCGGCAGTGTTTACGGCGGCGATGGACCAGACGAAGGGCCTCTGCCCGAAGACGGCTATGTCCGCCCCTTTCCTGGCACGCTGTACCCAATCACCAAGCTGACGGGCGAGTTGGTCGCCAAACGTTACGGCGAGATGTTCGAGCTACCAGTTCACGCTGTGCGTCTGGCAAGCGTCTATGGCCCCATGGACCGCTGGACGCCTGGCCGTGATTTCGCCTGCGCGCTCAATGTCATGATCCACAAAGCGCTGGCAGGCGAATCCTGGACAGTGAGCGGACCAACTGGCGTTGGAGACTGGATTCATGGTGGCGACGTCGCCGATGCCATCTGCGCCCTGCTGAAGGCCCCGGCGCTCAATTACGACACCTACAACATCGCCCATGGCACCGCGATCTCCCTGGCCGAGCTGTCGGACCTGGTGTGTCAGACAGTCGGCAGCGGTTCATGGAGTGCGGTGGGCGAAACAGAAATCGCAGACATTCGCGGCAACCCAGAACGCCAGAAAGGTGCGTGGGGCGCTTATGATGTATCGAGGCTCAAGGACGATGCAGACTGGGAACCGCGGCCATTGCGCGAAGCCATCGCTTCCTATGCAAGCTGGATTAGAGAGAACGAATCAATCTGATCGACAGTTCTCTGGTATCGGCGGGTTTTTGACATTGAGAATGCTGAACGCACTGTCTGGCTGATCCATTCGACTGTGCAGAAGATTGGCAAGATCGCGCCGCCAGTGCTTGTTATCTTCGTGCTCGATCACCTGGGCCCATTGGCGGCCAAGCGCATTGTTGATGAGATCATGCTCACGACCGACACAGCTATTCTGTTCGACCCATTCAACGAGCAACCCGCTCGCCTCGGCAACTCTGTCACCAAACAGGATCGTCATGACGCCGGAAGCATAAGCATGCTTGAAGGTGTCGTAGCGCACCCAGTGGATCAGCTTGTGTTTGTCGCGACCGCCTTCAAGCCGATCAAAATGCGATTTCGCCATGACGTCCAACGTGGCAACGGCCAAAAATGGCGTTGCCAGCAGGATAAGGACTGCAAGCGCACTGAACACCCACTTAGCAGTCCAGGCCTTAACTGCTCCGAAGCGAACAGGCTGCGAGACGTTTTTGTTGCCCGCGGCAGGATCGGCGTTCACGGCGCTTCGTCTTCCTCGCACAGGTCTTGATCAGACCCGCATTGATCATAGTTCTGCGCAGCTGAGCGGTTACATCTGCGGGTACAACTCGACGTGCAACTGGTGCACTGAAGCGTGCTGGAACTGCACGCACTGCTGCATTCCCCGGAGTAACAGGCCTGATGGCATGCGTTGACGCCGGATTCGACCGTCAGCAGACAGGCATCGTATTGCTCCAGGCAACTTCCAAGGATAACTACGGCATCAGGCCCACAGGGCGTTTCTGGACGCAGCCCCAGAACATCTTCCATGGTGTCAGCAACCAGATCGACCCGCTGGCCATCGGTCCATACCTTGCCTTCACCGCCAGCTTCATGACGCAAACACAATGCGGCAAAAAGCGGCTGTGGGTCATAGCCAAAATCTGCCAGAAAGCGTGCGGCAAAAATGTCGGCCTCGACCTCGTCAGCCAGATTGAAACGTGCGCCATCACGCCATGCTGCCAGCTCGGCCTCAGAGCCGGTGAACTCGATAGGCTGGTGCTCCTGAACGATATGGCCCCAGCCACGCGCCAGGCCATAGGCCAGCTCGACATCACTGGCTTCGAGCAGGGCGGTATCGATGGGCACGTGCCCTGATCTGAACGCATCGACGGAGGCTGCGCTTACAGGCTGGACCGGCAGCAGCTTTCCGCTATAGCCAATCAGCTCACTGGCGATCCGGATCAGGCGCTGACGCGATTCCTCAGCATCGGCCATGGTCGGCCAGACGGCTTCCCATTCGGGTGTCCGCAGGTTCCAGATAGATTCCTGAGCGGTTGACGGCGCACTTCCCGCCAGTGCCCAAAGCACAACGACACACGGCATGATGATAGTTCGCCAAAGCCAACGAGAATTCATGTGATGCGCTCCTTTGGCCCAAGGTTCTTTGCCTTGAGCCATTTTCATCAGGTTACAGCGCCGGACCAGACTTGGCGATCTGATCGTGATCACCTGTGAAACCTGTGGATTCACCCTTTCCTGTGCTTGGCACCGCTTCCGAAATCGGCTCATCTGATTCCAACAACAAATTGTCGGACAGGTTCCATGCCCTCGCACAGCCAAGGCGCATCAAAAGCGGCCAGCCACTACCTTCAACCGCTTCTCAACCCTGCCAGCGTTGCGATCTATGGTGCCTCAACGCGCGCCGGCGCGCCGGGCAACACCGCTGTGATACGCGCCGGCCAGGGAGCCCAGGAGGTCGGGCGCCGGGTCTACCCGATCAATCCGAAATATGAAGAAGTCGCAGGGTTCAAGGCCTATGCCTCGATCGAGGCTCTGCCCGAAGTTCCTGACCTGGTGATCTATTGTGTTGGCACGGAACGCATGGAACGTGCCGTCACGCAGGCCGCCCAGGCAGGGGCCAGGGCCGGCGTCATCTTTGCCAGTTGTTATCTGGAGCACGATCAGGAACCCAGGCTGCCAAGTCGCCTGTCAGCAATCGCACGCGAATCCGGCATGGCGATGTGCGGTGGCAACTGTATGGGTTTCTATAACCTTCATGATGGTTTTCTGGCAGCCGGCTTTGGTCTGGATGCCAAGATGAACAAGGGCGGCATCTCGCTGATCAGCCATTCGGGGTCGCAATGGGGCTCGTTCCTCCACAACGACCGTCGCTGGGGCTACAACCTTGCCATCTCGGCTGGTCAGGAGCTGGCAACCACCGCGGCTGATTACATGGACTATGCCCTGGAACTCGACACCACGCGGGTCATCGGCGTCTTTCTTGAGACCGTGCGCGATCCCGAGGGCTTTGTTGCCGCGTTGGAGAAGGCACGTGAGCGTGACATTCCCGTGGTTGCCATGAAGCTGGCGCGCACCGCTGCCGCTGCGAGCCTTGCCGCCACCCATTCAGGTGCCATTGCCGGCAATCATGCGGCCTATGAAGCGGTGTTTGACCGTTATGGCGTTCTGCAATGTCAGACCCTCAACGAGTTTGGCGCCACGCTGTTGTTGATGAGTGGCGAACGCAGGGTTGCCGAAGGTGGCCTCTCCGGGGTTCTTGATTCCGGCGGCTACCGGGAAATGCTGGTTGATCTGGCAAGCGACGAAGATGTTCCCTTTGCCCAGTTGAACGAGACGACCCTGTGCGGTCTCCGACTGCGCCTCGACTCTGACCTTGAGCCGGGCAACCCGCTTGACGCTTGGAGCAGTCCCGACGGTTATGAAGAGAAGTTCACGGACTATTACCGGATGCTCAGCAACGATCCCGATACTGCAATCACAATCGGCTTCCATGACCCGCGTGGTTCATCGCCACTGCACCAGGCCTTCAACCGCTGCATCGAAACGGTCCTTGCCGAAACGGACAAACCCCTGGCTATCTGTTGCAACTTTTCCGCCACCGATAACTTCGAGATGCGCCAGGAGTTGTCCGACAGAGGTGTCACCGTGCTGGATGGCACAGTCGAAGGGTTGCGTGCCGTGCGTCATGCCTTTGCCTATCGCGACTTTGGCAAACGTGCCGCGCTTAGCCTGCCATCATCACCCGAAGCTGGAACCGTGGAGCAGTGGCGCAAACGGTTGAAATCCCGACAGGCGTTCAGCGAGGCAGAAGGGCTCGAACTCATTGCTGATTTTGGCATCGGTGCGGTCACCCATCATCATGCTACATCTGCCAGCCATGCTGTTGCCGCCGCACAATCGGCTGGTTTTCCGGTGGCCCTGAAGACGGCCATGCCCGGCATCCAGCACAAATCCGACGTCGGCGGCGTCCTGCTTGGCCTCGATGATGAAGAGGCCGTCAGCACCGCTTATCAGGATCTCAATGACCGGCTCGGACCCCAGGTTCTGGTGACACCGATGGCGCCCAAAGGTGTGGAGATGTCGCTGGGCATCATTCGGGATCCACAGTTCGGCTCCCTTGTCATGGTCGGTGCCGGCGGCATCCTGATCGAACTGCTGGCCGACCGGCGCATAGTTCTCCCGCCCTGTGACACAGCCAACGCACGACGTCAGATCGACCGACTTAAGGTCCGCCCCATGCTGGATGGCCTGCGCGGCCAGCCCTCCGTTGATGCCGATGCCCTGGCCGATGCCGTTGCGCGGCTTTCAGTTCTGGCGACCTGCCTGGGCGACCTGATCGAAGGCCTCGATATCAATCCGGTGATTGTCCATCCCGATGGATGCATCGCCGTCGACGCCCTGGTCTTGCCGATCGCAGACGAAACGTCGGCAACCTTGGCCCCAGGCGCATCAGCCCCTTAAGGTGGCTGGACAAACAAGGAGTCTCCGCAGTGATTCGCAATCCCATCCCCTGGCCCAATGGTGCACGTTGTGCCGTTGCCTTCACCTTCGACATGGACGGCGAGAGCCTGATGCATGTGCATCATGCCAAGGACATCAGCGACCGTATCGTAGGAACGTCGGATCTGCGCTACGGGCCGGAAGTGGCCATGCCGCGCTTGATCGACCTTTTTGCCAAATACGACATGAAGCAGACTTTCTTCATTCCCGGCTGGTGCGTGAAGAACTACGGATCGACCATCGAGGAGGTCCTCAAGGGTGGTCATGAAATTGCCTACCATGGCTGGTTGCATGGGTCCCTGCGCGACATGAGCGATGATGAAGAGGCAGAGGACATTGCCCGCGGGGTTGAGGCTATTGTGGCAGCTACGGGTGAGAAGCCCCGGGGCTTCCGCGCGCCGAGCTACACCATGTCCCACCGCACCCTAGGCCTCCTACAGGACCACGGTATGGCCTATGAGGCTTCCCTATTCGGGGATGACATTCCCTATCTCGTTGAAAACGAGCGTGGCCATCTGGTGGAACTGCCCAGCCATATGCCCATGGACGACTGGACACAGTTTGTCAGTTTCCCCGATTTCGGCGTCCGCCAGACCATCAAGGCACCGTCACAGGGCTACCAGGTTCATGTCGAGGAGTTCGATGCCATGTGGGAGTATGGCGGCCTGTGGTGTTCGGTCTGGCATCCCTTTGTCAGCGGGCGCCTGGCGCGTGCCATGCAGATTGAGCGGCTCATCAAACACATGCATGACAAAGGCGGTGTCTGGTTTGCGCGCATGGATGAAATTGCCGCCCATGTGAACGGTCTGGTGGAACGCGAAGAATGGTCGCCACGTCGGCACACGCTACCCTACTGGACAAAAGCCGATACCTGAGGGAGACGACGATGGCCGATATGAAACAGCAGTTGCTCGAATGGATCGAGGAAGACCGGAACAAGCTCCTGGGATTCTTCAGCGAGTTTGTCGCCACACCCACGCCAAATCCGCCCGGTGACACACGCAAGGCCGTCGAGCACATCCGCGGGTTTCTGGATGAGAACCAGCTGGCCCATCGTGTGATCGACCCCGAACCCATGTTTCCCAATGTGGTCGGTAGTTTCGATGGCGCTGGCGACGGCAAGCACCTGGTTCTGAACGGCCATATCGACTGTTTCGCCGCCACCGACGAAGGCTGGAGCCATGGCGGGCCATGGTCTGGTGCCGTCGAGGACGGTTCGGTGTGGGGGCGTGGTTCCGCCGATATGAAATGCGGTACCTCCACATCAATCTTCACCTTCATGTACCTCAACCGCATCAAGGAGCACCTCAACGGTAAACTCACGCTGACCTGTGTTTCCGATGAAGAGGTCTTCGGCCCCTGGGGCGCACGTTACCTGATGGATCACCATCCTGAGGTCCACGGCGATTGCTGCCTCAACGGCGAACCCTCCAGCCCCTACTCCATCCGCTTCGGCGAGAAGGGCCCCTATTGGGTGACGTTCCACATCAAAACCAAGGGCGCGCACGGCGCCTATACCCATGCAGGCGGTAGCGCCAGTCTGGTCGCGATGGACTTCTGCCAGGATTTACGTGCCGCCATTGACGCCATCGAGGTCGAACCACCCCACAACATCGGAACCGCTTTGGCTGAAGCCCGCGATACCCTGGACCGTGCCATGGGCGAAGGCGCGCACACGATCATCCAGAAGGTCACCTGCAACATCGGTGTCCTGGAATCCGGTGACAAGGTAAACGTGGTGCCGGGCACAGCACGCATAGAGGCCGATATCCGCCTGCCCGTGGGCTGCGAGAAGGAAACGGTTACCAGCGTGATCGAAGGCGTGCTTGCCCGCCACCCCGAGGTCTCCATGGAAGAACAGAACTACATGGCGCCCAGCTGGTGTGATCCTTATGGCGAGATGGTCGGCATCCTGCAGAACAACGTTGAAGCATTGGCAGGCTTCCGCCCCACGCCCATCGTCAGCCTGGGCGGCACGGATGCCCGCCTATGGCGTTATCGCGGTATTGGTGGCTACGTTTATGGCCCCTTCCCTCATGGCATGGGTCAGCGCGACGAACACGTGCCGGTCGATGATTTCTTCCACGTCATCAAAAGCCACGTGCTCTCGGCCTACGATTATCTGAAGGCGGAGTGACCAGTTCACCCACCTGCGTGTCATTCCGGTCTTGAGCCGGTATGGCACTCTCGAATTGCTTGCAGAACCCTGCGTGCATGTTGAAACTCTGCGTCCAGACAACCTCACAACAACAAGAGGACTTCCATGCCCGCCATTGCTGCTGACCTGATTCTGAAAAACGGCCGCTTCGTCACCATGGACAACGCCGATTCCACGGCTGAGGCTGTCGCCTGCTGGAACGGGCGCATTCTGGCGGTAGGCAGTGCAGCAGAGGCAGAGGCCTTCGCAGGACCCAACACCAAGACAATGGATCTGGGTGGCAAGACCGTCATACCCGGCCTTATCGACAGCCACTGCCATCCCGATGCTCATGCCATCACCTGCACGCTGTGGGCCGATGTGAAGCCCGATGCCACGGATTCCATCGATGAGCTTCTGGCGCTGGTGAAGTCAACGACAGCATCCATGTCTGGCCAGGAGATGTTTCTGGCCTGGGGTTGGAATGACAAGAAATGTGGCGGCTACCCCACGATCGATCAGCTCAACGCGGCAAGCCCTGATATCCCTGTCTATATCGGGCGCACCGACGGCCATATCGCCATCGTCAATTCCGCCATGCTCAAACGTATGGATGTGCCAGCTGATGCCGAAGATCCGCCGCACGGCGCCTATGACCGCGACCCCGAGACCGGTGAGATGACGGGCCTGTTGCGCGAAGCCACGGCCAAACGCATCCATCGCAAGATTTATGAATCCCTGACGCCTGAGAACTATACCGAGGGTCTGAAAAAGGTCTTTGCCCTGTACCACAAGCATGGCGTGACCTCCCTCCACAACTCGCTCACGCGACCCATGGCGGTCGAGGCCTATCAGATGTTGCGCGACAGCGGTGATCTCACCATGCGCATGGGCATTTTGATCAACGGCGACGACAAGGCGATGGAAGATACCTATATCGAAGCTGGTATCCGCACCGGCTTTGGCGACGAATGGATCAAGATCGTCGGCATCGAATGGTGCCCCGATTGCTCCACATCCGGGCGCACGGCGGCCTATTACGAACCCTATATCGGCGATCCTGTGCCGGGCGAGCCCGTCCCCAACACCGGCATGCTGCTCTTTACGGCAGAAGACCTCACCGAACGTGCCATCCGGGCCCACAAGGCCGGTCTGCGCATCTGCATTGAAGGCGTGGGCGACCGCGGCATCGACTTTGCGCTCGATGCCATCGAAGCTGCACTGAAAGCCCATCCGGTCGAAGATCACCGCAGCCGCGTGGAACATTGCTGTTACGTCACGCCGGAACTGGTCGAACGGTTAAAACGTCTGGGTGTCACCGATAGTTCAGCCACCGGGTTCATGTATGACCTGGGCGATGCCTATGTCGCCAACCGTGGCGAGGACGCCATGAAACACATGTGGCCGCACCGTGCGCTAATCGATGCTGGCGTTCCCGCTCCCGGCCATTCGGATGCTCCGGTCTGCGGCGTCAATCCCTGGGAAGTCTTCTGGAGCCTGGTCAACCGCACCAGCGACACTGGTGGTTCGCTCGATGCCAGCCAGGCCATCACGGTCAGCGAGGCACTCCACACATATACGACCCTGGGTGCCTGGACCGGTTTCGACGAGGGCATCAAGGGCAGCATCGAAGCCGAAAAGATGGCCGACTTTGCCGTCCTCATGCAGGACCCCTGGGCTATCGACACAAAGGAACTGCGCGACGTCGAGGTCGCGATGACCCTGGTCGGCGGCGAGGTCGTTTACGAGGCGTAAAGAACTGGCGTCATCCCGGCCCTGAACCGGGATGGCACCGGTCTTTGTTACTCAGCCGCCAGCAGATGACCGCGCAGGCCCAGAATGTCGTCGAAGTCGGCGACATAAGCGTCGAGGTTCTCGTCCGTCATGGGCAGGCACAACAGCATGGAGTTGCGCCACGTCATGCGGTGGCCACGCGCCAGCATGTCGTAATACAGCAGCTCACCCTTCAGCTTGTTGTCGCGCTCGCTGTCATGCTCGTCATGCAGAGGGCCTTCACAGCAGTGCACCTGCATGATCGAGCCCATGCCTGTCACGGTCATGGGCAGGCTGTGTTTTGCGATGACCGCGTTCAGACGATCGCGGAAGGCATCACCCCAGGCGTTGAAGCTGTCGGCCTTTTCGGGCGTATAGATCTGCGTCATCGCCGTTGAACCCGCAGCGTGGGTGATGACGTTGTTGTTGAAGGTGCCGGCATGTCCGATCGGGTCCTTGGAGCGCGGGTCATAACGCATCATGATGTCTTCGCGCCCGCCAAAGGCGCCAAAGGTCGCGCCACCACCGATGTATTTGCCCATGGTGGTCATGTCGGGTGTGATGCCCAGGATTTTCTGGAGCCCACCGCCCGACAGGCGGCTGGTGACGACCTCATCGAAGATCAGGATGATGTCGTGTTTGGCCGTGACATCACGCAGGGCCTGTAGGAATTCCTTGTCGGCCGTGATCATGCCGCCCGCACCCTGCATGGGTTCGATCACCACGCAGGAGAGGTCTGCGGCATTCTCGTTGATCAGCTCGACTGTGCGTTCCGTGTTGTTGAACGGCGCCATGACGTAGTCGAACGGCGCATTGATCGGTGATCCACCATGGGCAAACATGAAGACGCCACCGTGGTAGCCGCCTTCAAACACCATGATCTTATCGCGGCCTGTGACCACACGGGCCGTCATCATGGCCATCAGGTTGGCTTCGGTTCCCGAATTGGTGAACCGTATCTTGTCGACGGACGGGAACCGGCTCACCAGTTCGGCTGCCAGGATACGCTCGTAACGGTTAGGACCGCCCAACACCGTGCCATCGCTGACAGCGCGCGTGATGGCATCCATGATCTTCTTGTTGGAGTGACCGAAAAGGCCCGCACCGAATTCGCCGACAAAGTTGGTGTACTTATGGTCGTCGATGTCCCAGACGTACTGATCTTCGCCACGCTCGATGGTGAGCGGAAACGGCGGATAGAAGAGAACCGTGCGGGTGTTGCCACCTGGCATGGAACTGGCAGCTTTTTCGTCTTCGGACTTGCTCTTCGGGTTGGCATCGCTAAAGGCATTAACCGCCTCGCCCAATGCATCCTTCAGATCCTGTTCCAGTGCGACGTTGCTCAAGCTGGCCATGATTTTCCCCTTCGTTGCCGTTTGACAGAGGCTAGCGTGGTTCCAGGTACTGCACCAGTGCTTGGCGCTGCCATAGGGACCGTGGTTAAGTGGGGCAGCAATTCTCACTGATCGGGGCCGCTATGTCGGACATGTTTCCCAACCTCTTTTCGCCACTCACTATCAAGAATGTCACCCTGAAGAACCGCGTCTTCTCGACCGGTCATATGACCACCCTGGTGACCGGCTACAAACCTAATGAGGATCTGGCGGCCTATCATGAAGCCCGGGCCAGGGGCGGTGCAGGACTGGTCATTATCGAAGTGGCGCTGGCACACGAGTCGGCAGTTTACACCTCTCACTCGATTGCAGCTTACAACGATGACTGCATCCCCGGTTATCAGCGCATCGCCGATGCCGTGCACCAGCATGGTTGCAAGGCCTTCGGCCAGTTGTTCCATCCCGGTCGCGAAAACATGGAATCAATCGACGGCAGTGCGCCAGTCGCCCATGCGCCATCAGCCGTGCCCAACGAGCGGTTTCACGTCATGCCGCGCCCGATGTCGCGCAAGCTGATCGCTTCAGTCGTGGAAGGCTTCGGTGATGCCGCCGTGCGCCTGAAGAAAGGTGGCCTGGATGGTGTCGAGATTGTCGCCAGCCACGGATACCTACCGGCACAGTTTCTGAACCCCCACGCCAATCTGCGTGAAGACGATTACGGCGGCAGTCTGGAAAACCGTGTGCGCTTCCTGCGCGAAATTACCGACAACATCCGCAGCAAGGTGGGCGATGACTTCGTGGTCGGGCTTCGCATTTCCGGCGACGAACAGTCCCATGACGCGCCCGACATCGATACGGTCGTGGGTGCCATCGAGATGCTCGATCAGGGCGGCGGACTCGATTATTTCAACGTTATCGCAGGATCATCTTCCTCGCTGGGCGGGTCGATCCATATCGTGCCTCCCATGTTCATCGAAACCGGCTATGTCGCGCCCTTTGCCGCAACCATCAAACAGAAGGTCAGCGTCCCGGTCTTTGTCGCGGGACGCATCAACCAGCCCCAGCAAGCCGACGAAATCGTAGCATCAGGACAAGCCGACATGATCGGCATGACTCGCGCCCAGATCTGTGACCCCGCCATGGCGGGCAAAGCCCAGGCTGGCAGAGTCGACGACATCCGCGCCTGTATCGGCTGCAATCAGGCCTGCATCGGCCACATGCATATGGGTGTCGGCATCTCCTGCATTCAGCATCCCGAGACCGGTCGCGAGATTGCCTATGGCGCACGCAAACCGATTGCCGCCAGGAAGAAGGTCTTGATTGCAGGCGGTGGACCCGGCGGCATGAAAGCCGCTGCCGTTGCAGCCGAACGTGGCCATGATGTCACGCTTTACGAGGCCAGCGGCCAACTGGGCGGCCAGACGCTTCTGGCTCAGGCATTACCCGGCCGGGCCGAATTTGGCGGCATTGTCACCAACCTGACACGCGAAATGGAGTTGGCGGGGGTCAAGGTCATCAAAAACACCTCCGTTACCCGCGATCTCATCAATCAGCAGGCACCCGATGCCGTCATTGTGGCAACCGGTGCCCTGCCCGCCCCTGTCGAGGTTGAGGGCGGTGAAGACGCACATATTGTCGAAGCGTGGTCGGTCATACGTGGTGAAGCCAATGTCGGCGGCAACGTCGTCATCGCAGATTGGCGTTGTGACTGGATCGGCATGGGCCTTGCCGAACACCTGGCGCGCAACGGTTGCAGCGTCACGCTGGCGGTGGACGGCTACATGCCGGGTCAGATGATCCAGATGTATGTGCGTGACCATTGGGCTGCAACCCTGCACAAGCTGGGCGTCAAGGTTGTGCCCTATGCGCGCCTGTTTGGTGCCGATGCAGACAGCGTCTATCTCCAGCATGTCACCAGCGGCGAAGCCATGATTGTCGAGGATGTCGATACGCTGGTGACCGCGTTGGGCCATCACTCGGTCACGACACTGGCCGATGAGCTTGAGGATTGGGCCGGCGAACTGCACCTGATCGGAGACTGCCTGGCACCGCGCACTGCCGAAGAAGCCGTTCTGGAAGGCCTGAAGGTGGCTGCTGAGCTCTAGGGACCAAGCACGGTGCAGTAGAGACGCATATCCTGAAGCGACTGGCAGGCGGCTTCAGCCTCCAACTCACTCTGTAGTGGACCAGCCTGCAGGCGGAAAAACGTTTCGCCGCCATCGCCAAGTTCTTTGAGGACAAGAACCGGAACCAGATTTGCCAGAACCTGCGGGTTCTCCTTGACCAGTTGTTCCCAACCCTCCTGGGCCTCGCTCTTGTTGCGATAGGACGCCAGCCAGAGGCGATAAGGGCCGATCGAGGCCGGGTCACCCAGTTCGACATTGGCCATCTGCAGGGGCACCGTCAGATCGGTGGGTGGCTCTGGCGCCTCCGGCGCTTCGGGCATAACGGCCTCGACCTCTTCGACCAGGATTTCTTCTTCAGCGATTTCGGCCTCAGGCACGGCCTGCTCAATGATTCCCTCTTGAGAAACTGCCGCAACGATCGTTTCGGACTCATCCGTGGCAGCAATCACATCTGCTTCGTTCGGCGGTGTATCAAGCAGCGGATCTGAAATCTCTACCGATGAATCAACGACCTCTTCGATCTCTTCCGATCC
>Ga0055584_100001240_pt1 | contig 25020 bp, 25 predicted proteins | sample OSDHelmetaG_FD_58716 | JGI IMG/M metagenome (GOLD analysis project Ga0055584, IMG submission 58716) | Pelagic marine sediment microbial communities from the LTER site Helgoland, North Sea, for post-phytoplankton bloom and carbon turnover... | ecosystem: Environmental > Aquatic > Marine >...
AGAGCGTCTGACTACGGATCAGGAGGTTGGGAGTTCGAATCTTCCCGGGCGCGCCAAGGTCTTCAGAATCATCATTCCATTTGCAAGGTTTCTGCGCTGTCGCTGTTTAAAGGCGTATTGCTCCGGGCCTCGGCTAGATTCCCATTGTCGGGCGGCAAGCACTTGCAGGGCAATGCGAGGTCGGCTCATTTGCGGCGTCGGATTATTACCTAGGCGATGATGCTGGGCAAAATAGGTGCGTTTGCTTCAAATTTGTTTCCGGCTTTCAGGCAAAATAGAGGCTGCAGCAGACTGTTGCCGACAGCGTGTCCTCCGCTATTGTCACCGAACACAAAGTGACCGGTTGTTTGGGACAGAACTGAAATGTCTGCGTCACACCCAACTCCTAAAGTTCCAAGCTCGCCCTGACGCCCGACCATCGCGGCGGCATTGGTGGTAACCATCGGGACGATTTCCTTCAGTTCGAGACCGAGGGCAAGCAATTCACTCATGGCCAGGGTCAGGCTGAAAGCCTGATTGCCACCGAAGGCATGCATCTCGTCATCAGGGTGTTCATTGGGCGTGCCAGGGGAGGGCGGTATGGCGGTGTTGTATCCGTGCATGTCCGCGCCGAGGGTGTGCGGAAGAATACCTGCGTCCAAGACACGTCGCGCCATATCGAAACTGAAATGTGAACCGTGACCCACATCGATTGTCAGCCCACGCTGCAGTGCTTCCTGTACGATCGGGTGAACCTCGTCCGCGTCGTTCACGAAACCGCCCGGATGGCGCGTGAAGGGGTGCGCGAGAACATCGCCAGCCTCGAGTAGCGGGACGACATTACGCAGAATGTCTTCTGCCGCGTATTCGATGGCGGGCTGATCCGGGCGCGGCCAAAGCTGACCGAAATGGATGTAGAGCGGTAATTCGACGGCCCGGGAGATTTCCTTCGACATGCGGATCACTTCGATTCCCCATCGTTCGAACCCGCCGATCTCTGCATGTGCCTTGATGCCGCAAACTAGGTCGCGATTGGCATCCACCGTCCGTATCGTGGCATCCACGTCAACGCCTTTGGGGCCATAGAGGTCCGGGTAGTAGTGACCTTCCAATCCGCCGACGACATAGGCCGAGATAGAGGCAAGCACACGCGTTGCCGCAGGTTCCGCAATGAAATGGCGAAACCCGGGAAAGGTCATGCAGCTCGCACCACCCTGATCGATGACCGTTGTTACGCCGGAATGAACACCGACCATGTCCGGATTCAGACCAAACCGGCCGCTTACGTGTTCGTATACATGCGCGTGGGTATCGATCATTCCTGGCAATATGATCTTTCCGCTGACATCGATGCTTACATCTGTTTCGTGCCGTGACAGGCTTTCTGCAACCGCTGCAATCTTTCCCGCGCGTAGTCCAATATCAAATGGTGCATCAATGTTGGTCGCCGGGTCGATGACATGTCCGCCGGTCAGGACGAGATCGAATTCCGAGGTCATTGAAAGGCTCCTGGACGTGTCAGTTTGTACGCAGCATCTCGCAAAATTCGTACCAGAAGGTGGCCTGTTCAGGGAATATTCCTGGGAGGGCATATTTTTGCAGTGAAACACAAAAATACCTAAGCAATTGAAATAAATTTAAAAACAAGAAACTGCACACAAAATGGACAGCTGCCACATGGATGGTTATCGATTGAGCAGATTGTCGGGCTCACAAGGCTCCCGCTACCCCCTTCGAATGCTTGATCTGAAGGGTAACGTAATTTTTTTGCCGTTGATTTGCTTCGATATTCCCGCTTTTGCCAGACTTTAGGGTGCCGCTGATCGCGGTTTGGCAAACTCTTTGCAGTGTCTCCTTTCAAAAGCCGCCCCCTGCGTTCGGCAGGACGGCGGACAGCAACAGGAGGCTTATCAATGAAGCGGCGTGAATTTCTAAAGACATCTGGTTTGGTGGCCGGTGTGGGGATGGTCCCGATGTTCCGTTATCTGCCGGCCAGTGCAGCTGGGCGTGATGACACGGTGGTCGTGGTGCTGCCCAATGGTCCCAACAGCATGGACATTCATCGGTCCGGCACGAACCGCCCGAGCTATGCCATTGCGGTTAACGTCTATGACCGTTTGGTGAGCTTCGGCACGAAGGTGCTCGAGAACGGGACGTCGATGTATAATTATCAGGACATTGTTCCCGAGCTGGCGGAAAGCTGGGAGCTGGCTCCGGACGGTATGTCCATGACATTCAGCCTCCGCAAGGATGCGACCTTCCATGACGGCTCACCGGTCACGGCTGAAGACGTCAAATGGTCCTTCGATCGTGCGGTTTCTGTTGGTGGTTTCCCGACGGTGCAAATGAAAGCCGGTTCGCTGGAGAAGCCCGAGCAGTTCTCGGTCGTAGACCCCCATACCTTCAAGATCGATTTCATTCGCAAGTCGAAGCTGACTCTGCCTGATGTCGGCGTGCCGGTGCCAATCATCATCAATTCCAGGGCGGCATTGAAACAGGCGACGGAGAAGGACCCATGGGCGCTTGAGTATATGCATCGCAACCCATTGGGCGGCGGCGCCTTTATGGTTGATCGCTGGGATCCGGGCGTGCAGATCGTTTACCAGCGATTCGACGATTGGAAAAGTGGGCCAATGCCCGGTGTTGAACGCGTGATCGTGCGCGAGGTTCCCTCTGCTTCTACTCGCCGGGCACTGATTGAAAAGGGGGATGCGGACATCTCCCTCGACCTGCCGGCCCGGGACTTCCGCGAGTTGGCGGATGGTGGCAAGGTTGTCGTTCAGGGTGCACCTATCGAGAACTCGATGTACGCACTGGGTCTCAACATGAATTTCGAGCCCTTCAAGAACAAGCTGGTTCGCCAGGCCGTGGCCTATTCGATCCCCTACAAGGAAATCTTTGAAGCAGCAGCCTATGGACGTGGTGTTCCGATGTATGGCGGGAAGTCCATGAAGCCTGCGACAATCGACTGGCCGCAGCCCTATCCCTATGACACGGACTATGCCCGAGCAAAGGAACTGCTCGCCGAGGCCGGTTACAAGGACGGGTTCGAGGTTCCGATTTCGTTCAACCTGGGCTTTGCTGACTGGTCGGAGCCGGCCGCATTGCTGGTCCAGGAAGGTCTGGGCAAGATTGGTGTGAAATCGACACTCGACAAGGTGCCCGGCGCCAATTGGCGCACCAAGGCATTGGTCGAGAAATCACTGCCGATGCACATGAAGAATTTCGGCGGCTGGCTGAATTTCCCGGATTACTACTTCTTCTGGGTCTACCAGCATGGGCATCTGTTCAATTCGATGAACTATCGCAATGAAGAGGTCGAGGCGCTTGTTGCCGCAACTCTCAACCTGCCGATCGAAGACCCGGCTTATGAGCCTAATGTCAAACGCATGCTTGAGATTGCCTTTGATGAGGTGCCGCTGATCCCCTTCTATCAGCCGTTTCTCGACGTCGCGACGCAGAAGAACGTCAAAGGCTACGAGTACTGGTTCCATCGTCAGCTTGACGTTCGAAACCTCTCCAAGGGCAGCGTTTAGTCAAACGTTGCGTATGTCTCGGCCCGGGTTAGAGAAAATTAACGCATGAAAAGATTTGGCATGATTGGCCGGCGATTGTCGCAGGCTATCCCTTCGATCATCGGGATCATCATCGTTACTTTTCTTCTGACCCGGGCACTTCCCGGCGACCCGGCGGTATACTTTGCCGGGCCTGCCGCGGATGAACAGTCGATCGCCGAAGTCCGTGCCGCGCTGGGATTGGACCGTAGCCTGCCGGAACAGTTCTGGCTCTATCTCGGTGATCTGACACGGGGTGATCTGGGCGTTTCTATTAGTACCGGCCGACCGGTTATCGAGGAACTGGCGACGCGGTTACCAGCTTCGCTTGAATTGACGCTTGTCGCGTTGATTTTTGCCATTGGGACCGCATTGCCGTTGGGTGTTCTCGCGGCCACCCGACCAAACACATGGGTCGATCACCTCTGCCGCGTCGTGGTGACAGCCGGGGTGTCATTGCCGGTCTTTTTTACCGGTCTTTTTCTTGTCTATATCTTCTACTACATCGTCGATCTTGCGCCGTCCCCGCTGGGGCGATTGGACATCTACTTCATCGCGCCCGATCACGTCACCGGCTTCTATCTGATCGATAGTCTGATCGCCGGTGATCTTGAGACCTTTACGGCGAGTCTTGCGCAAATCATCCTCCCCGCCATCACCATGGGGCTTTTTGTGCTGGCGCCACTGGCGCGTATGACCCGCGCATCAATGCTTCAGGCGTTGGGAAGCGACTATATCCGCACGGCCCAGGCCAGCGGGTTGGCGCGCAGCAAGGTTCTGTTTGCCTATGCGTTCCGCAACGCCCTGCTGCCAATTCTCACCACACTCGGGATGGTGTTCTCATTCATGCTGGGAGCGAATGTGTTGGTCGAGAAAGTCTTCGCTTGGCCGGGCATTGGTTCCTATGCCGTCAACGCGTTGATTGTTTCGGACTTTGCCGCCGTTCAGGGCTTTGTGCTGTCCATGGCGATACTGTTCGTTCTGATTAATCTTGCCATCGACGTGCTTTACACCGTCGTAGATCCCCGGATCGGGATCGAGGGCTAGCCGATGGCTGTTCTTGATCCGGTAGGCACAGAAAAGGAATCCGCGCTGGCCGCCTGGTGGCGTCACTTCCGCTATGTGGTGAGCGAAAATCCGGTCACACTGTTAGCCTTCTGCCTGTTTGGCACATTCATCGTCCTGGCATTGTTCGGGCCCTGGATCGTGCCGTTTGACCCCTTGGCCAGCGACACCGCGAACGCGTTGCAGGCACCATCTTGGAAACACTGGTTCGGCACCGACAATCTGGGTCGTGATGTGTTCAGCCGTGTGGTTGTGGCAACCCGGCTCGACTTCATGATCGCATTCTCGGCGGTCGCCTTGTCGTTTGTCATTGGCAGCATGCTGGGCTGCCTGTCGGGCTATTACGGAGGCTGGACCGACCGGATTGTTGGCCGCTCGATCGATACCATCATGGCCTTCCCGCTCTTTGTTCTAGCGATGGGAATCGTTGCGGCATTGGGCAACACGGTGGAGAATATTGTCTACGCTACCGCCATCATCAATTTGCCCTTCTATACCCGTGTCGCGCGCGCCGAGGTCAATATCCGCCGTCATGCCGGTTTCGTCGATGCGGCGAAGTTGGCCGGAAACGCTGATGCGCGCCTTTTGGCCTTCCATGTCTATCCCAACATCCTGCCCCCCATGATGGTGCAGGTCTCCCTGAACCTTGGCTGGGCAATTCTGAATGCCGCGGGACTGTCCTTCATCGGTCTTGGAGTGCGCCCGCCATCACCCGAATGGGGAATCATGGTGGCCGAGGGGGCCACTTTCATTGTTTCGGGTCATTGGTGGCTGGCGCTGTTCCCGGGGGGCGCCCTGATGTTGGCGGTGTTCTGTTTCAACCTTCTGGGCGACGGGTTGCGTGATCTGATTGACCCCCAACGGCGAACCTGAGGCCTGACCGATGACAGCTATGCCCGAAATACCACTTCTCGCGATCAAGGATTTGACGGTCGAATTCAAGACCCGTGGCGGCGTGGTCGAAGCGCTGCATGAGGTGGGCTTCGAGGTTTACAAGCGAGAGATGGTTGGCGTTGTCGGAGAGAGCGGGTCTGGAAAATCCGTCACGGCCTACACGGTTATGGGGATTCTGGACCGGGCCGGGCGGGCCACTGGCGGCTCGGCAAATTTTGGCGGTTTCGAGATGATCGGGGCGCGCGAACGTGATCTTCACGAGTTGCGTGGCCGGGAAGCATCGATGATCTTCCAGAGCCCGCGCACCGCACTAAACCCTATCCGTAAGGTCGGCGCGCAGATTGAGGATGTGCTGCTGCAGCACACGGGTGTTCATCGCCGGGATGCCAAGCAGGAAGCGATTGAGCTACTGGCTCAGGTCCGAATTCTGCGGCCCGAGCAGCGCTATCATGCCTATCCCTATGAGTTGTCGGGCGGCATGTGTCAGCGGGTGATGATTGCGATCGCGCTGGCTTGTGAACCCGCATTGCTGATTGCCGACGAGCCAACAACCGGGCTGGACGTGACCACCCAGAAGGCGACGATGGATATCGTCCGGGACCTGACATCGGCTCGGAACATGGCGGCGATCCTGATTACCCATGACCTTGGACTGGCGGCGCGATATTGCCAGCGTATTGTTGTGATGAAGCAGGGTCGGGTGGTGGAATCGGCACCGACGGAAGTACTGTTCCGCAACCCGCTGCATCCCTACACAAAGAAGCTCATCAAGGCGACGCCCCGGCCCGATTCCCGGCTGGAGGATCTGTCCGATGTTGCGGCAGAAGCCGGAATGGCTGTGGTCACCAAGCCCTCTGTTGCTGAGGCCGACAATCCGGGCCGGGCGCCGCTGTTGGAGGTGCGGGGACTAGTGAAAGAGTATCCTTTGCACGAGGCGGCCGAACGCCGAAAAATGATTGATCGCATCCTGAGGCCAAACCTTACGCCGCCGCCGTCCACGTTCCGCGCTGTGGACGAAATTGATTTCACTGTCGCGGCAGGTGAAAGCATTGGGTTGGTGGGCGAATCCGGCTGCGGGAAATCGACCACATCGAGCATGGTCACGCGGCTGCTGGACCCAACGGCGGGCACCATTCTGTTTGATGGCGAGGATATCAGCGCGATCCCGGCACGAAAATTTGCGCGTCATCCGCTGCGTGCGGCGATTCAGATGGTGTTTCAGGATCCGACCGAAAGTCTGAACCCACGCTTCAGTGCGTTCGATGCCATTGCCGAACCTCTGCGGCGTCTCGGAGCGCCGATGGATCGCGCCGTTATGGCGGACACTATTGCCGAACTTGCGGAAATGGTTGGTCTTCCGAACGAGTTGTTGACTCGTTTCCCGCATCAACTTTCCGGTGGACAGAAAGCGCGTGTAGGAATCGCCCGCGCGATTGCTTTACGCCCCAAGCTGCTGATCCTGGATGAGCCCACCTCGGCGCTAGATGTTTCGGTTCAGGCCGTGGTTTTGCTCCTGCTCGACCGACTGCGGCGAGAACTGGGTATGACCTATATCTTCGTCAGTCACGATCTGAATGTGGTTCGTCTGCTGTGTGACAGAGTCATTGTGATGAATGAGGGCCGCATCGTTGAGACCGGTAATGCGTCTGAGCTCCTCTCAAATCCGAAAGTGGATTACACCCGCACCTTGGTTGAATCGATCCCGCATTTCGGACAAACACCGAAAGCGCCGCAGCTCAAGGTCGTTAAAGTATAGAAGGCAAAATCTCAAACTTTCAGAGCGTTCAAATAGGAGCGCCAGTCGCCGAAATGGGTAATGTCGGCGGCGTCCTTGATTGCATAGGGCTCACACAGAAATCCCATCACGTCTGTCCCGTCGGAAAGCTCCAGACGCCCGACGCCAAGCGGTGCGGGGATACCTGCCACGAAACTGCCAACGGTCTCGGTGGGAAGCTCCCAGACTTCAACCTGGATTGCCGCGCCGTTTTCGGTCCGTATCATGCCGGGCCGCGCGGGTGGGCCACCCGAGAGGGCGTAGAAGCGATAGTTCGGGGCTGTGGTGGTGTCGGCAACCAGCCGCCCGCCGCGTTCGGTAAGCTGATGGTTCAGGGGTTGACCAGACAGGTGCGCACCGCAGACTGCGATCTGTACGGTTTCCGGCCCTGTGTTGGGGATGGCGACCGGAGTTGATTTTTCGGGCTGTTGATGCGGTGTGGCGCCCAACGGGAGACCGGTATCGGCATGAAAGCGCGCCGCCAGGGACAGCAGCGCACTGTCCGTTCCCACAGGTGCGATCAGCGTGACGCCGAAGGGCAGCTCTTGCGAAGTAAAACCGGCCGGGACGGCGACCGCACAAAGGTCCAGAAGATTGACGAAGTTGGTGTAGGTCCCCAACTCGCTGTTGCGGCGGATGGGATCTGTTTCGACCGCCGCGATCGTTGGGTGGGTGGGCGATGTTGGCAGAAGCATGACGTCGACGCCGTTCCAGAGTTTGGCGCATTGTCGGCGTAGCTCCTCCAGCTGATATATCGCATCGAAGGTGTCCACGGCGTCATAGTTCTTGGCGCCTTCGAGGATGGTTCGAATAACCGGCAGTAGTTTTTCGGGCTGGGTCTCGACAATGCAGCGTGCCGCATGGAACCGTTCGGCGACCCAGGGGCCGCCATATAAAAGTGCCGCTGTTTCGGCGAAGGGGGTGTAGTCGAAACTGCAACGCTGCCCGCCGATGGATTCAAGGCGATCACAGGCCGATTCGAATTGGGCGGTATACTCAGCGTTTCCAAAGAATTCGAGGCAGGTGTAGTCCGGGACTGCGAAGTTGAAACCTTCTGCGGATATTTCGTTTGTGTCTTCGATGTTGCGAGACCACGGGTGCGCGCCGTCATAGATACCTGCGATATCCAGTACGGTTTTGGCGTCCGAGGCCGTGAGTGCGAAAATGGAAATACAATCGAGTGACAGGCAGGCAGGGACGACGCCGCGCGTACTGATCCGTCCCAGGCTCGGCTTCAGACCAATCAGATTGTTAAATCCGGCCGGAACTCGCCCGGACCCGGCCGTATCTGTTCCGAACGCAAAGCTTACCAGGCCAAGCGCGACGGCAACGGCGGAACCGGAGCTCGACCCGCCGGAGATATATTTCGGGTCGAATGCATTTTCGCAGGCACCCCATGGAGAGCGGACGCCAACAAGGCCGGTAGCAAACTGGTCCAGATTGGTTTTCCCGATAAGAATGGCGCCTGCGTTAAGCAGTTGCTGCACAGCGGGTGCCGTTTTCTCGGCAATGTATGTGAATTCAGGACAGCCGGCGCTGGTGGGCAGACCCGCCACATCGATGTTGTCTTTTACGGCGAAAGGCACACCGTAGAGAGGCAGGTCATCCTGAGGTGTGTCTTCCAACTCGCGTGCTCGAGCCATCAGATCAACATCGTCAATCCGGTGGATCCATATGGGATTGGTGTCGTGTGTGTTGAGGCCTTCAAGTAGGTTCGAGACAACTCCGCATGGAGACCTTGAACCGTTCTGATAGTCCTGGAGAAGGCGTGGCAGGCAGAGGTCTGGGGGAGTGCTCGATGACACGGGGTGGTCTCTCCGTAGTATTTTCTGATGCAGATTTTCTATAAACAAGATATGCAAGCATCAGGCCAGTAACCGGGGGCGGAGAGGTCCTTAAAACCGGGCGCCACCAGAATTCCTAAGCCGATGTTGTGCAATTTCTAGGCAAAGGCTTCAGGAAATGCTCAAACTGTACACAAAATAAATTAATATAAATAATATCAATATGTTGATGTGTTTTAGGTAGACGAAAAATGTGGATTTTCTGGTTATACTATTCGCTTTGTGGCAAAAATCGCCGAGGCGTCGCTGACAGTCAGCATGTGTGAGCGCATCGCTACATAGGCTTTTTCGCCATCCCCATTCAGGATTGCCGCAACGACGTCTGAGTGCTCGGAGATCGATTTTGCCACTCTGCCCGGGATCTGGAATTGGGCGCTGCGAAAGGGCGCCAGTCGGGCACGGACAGACTGCGCTGTTTCTTCAAGTATTTCGTTGCCCGAGCCATTGTAGATCGCGGCATGAAACGCCCGATTGTGGACTTCATAGGCAGCTGGGTCGTCCGCTTCCATGATTTGGCTCCCTTCTTTCTGGAGCTGGGTCAGTTGCTGACGTTCGACTTCACTCATCCGTTGGGCGGCCAGTCTGGCACACGCACCTTCCAGTTCGGCCATGGCTTCGAACATCTGTGCCAGACGCTCGCGTGTCACGGTTGATACGACAACGCCGCGGCGCGGGCGGGTCTCGATCAATCCAGTCGCAGCCAGGCGTCGTAACGCTTCGCGTACGGGTGTGCGTGAAGTCTCATAGCGATCAGCGAGCGACTGTTCTTCCAGTCGTGTGCCCGGTGGAAGGCGGCCGTTGATGATGTCTTCGGCGAGGCGTTCCTCCAGATAATGCGACCATGTTTGTCCGCGGGCCGGTTTTGTCGCTCTTCGTTTCACCACTCTATTGCTCCGTCACTTACCCGCAGTCCTTCGAGGTCGGATGGACATCTTGCCTTGCGCATGCGCAATGGCAAAGTCCCGGTAGCGCCCAAATAATGGGCAGATCATGGGGCGGTGAAAGAAGGAAGCAATCGTACATGCCCAGCATACCGGCCGTTTAGATTGGAAGAGGGTTGGCACGACGATTGCTAGTTAGGGTTTGTCGCATTCCGCCGAGAGCCTCTTCGTCCAATCGTCGCCGCAGGTAAAGGAGCCATATAACGATGAAGTTCCCGAGTTCGAATCCAAGCGATAATTCTTCCTGATATGGCTGATGCGACAATTGCACTTGAGACCAAGCATCATGTTGCCGCTGACCCCTATCTCTGGCCATGGAACGGCGATCTGCGTCCGGACAACACAGCGCTTATTGTTATCGATATGCAGACCGATTTCTGCGGCGAGGGCGGATATGTCGACACGATGGGCTACGATCTCTCGCTGACGCGGGCGCCGATTGAACCGATCTCAACTGTCTTGAAGGTCATGCGGGCGAGCGGCTATCACATTTTCCACACCCGTGAAGGGCATCGTCCTGACCTTTCTGACCTTCCACCCAACAAGCGATGGCGTTCACGGCAGATAGGTGCGGGTATTGGGGATGCCGGTCCGTGCGGACGCACTCTGATTCGGGGCGAACCGGGGTGGGATATTATCCCCGAACTTTATCCTCTGAAAGGCGAGCCGATCATCGACAAGCCGGGAAAGGGCTCGTTCTGCGCCACGGATTTGGAATTGCTGATGCGGACACGCGGCATCGACAATCTGATCCTGACCGGGATCACGACCGATGTCTGCGTGCACACCACGATGCGCGAAGCCAACGATCGCGGATTTGAATGCCTGTTGCTCGAAGATTGTTGTGGTGCGACGGACTATGGAAACCACTTGGCCGCGATCAACATGGTGAAGATGCAGGGGGGAGTGTTTGGCGCGGTTGCGGAGTCCAAGAAGCTGCTGACGGCGCTGGGATGAACATGGAACTTTTTACATCCCGGGCATCTTGGTGCCCAGATGCCCGATCAGACGCAGATGTGACGATGCTTAAGATCGCAGCCCAACCCTTTGACTACGAATATCCGAGAGCTCGATTGGCGCTCGTGGTGATCGACATGCAGCGCGATTTTGTGGAACCGGGCGGCTTTGGTGCCTCGCTGGGCAATGATGTGACTCGCCTACAGGCGATTGTGCCTGCGCTCAAGGGTCTTGTTTTTGCCTGTCGTGCGGCCGGCGTGCCCGTGATCCATACCCGTGAATGCCATCAACCGGATTTGTCTGATTGTCCCCCCGCCAAACGGTATAGGGGTGCACCAAGCCTGCGGATTGGCGACCCGGGCCCCATGGGGCGCGTGCTGATTGCGGGGGAACCGGGAGCAGAGATCATTCCCGATCTTGCGCCACTGCCCGGCGAAACGGTGATCGACAAGCCGGGCAAGGGGGCGTTCTACGCAACGGGATTTTCTGGCACGCTTGCAGCCTTGGGAGCCACCCATCTCCTGATGACAGGTGTAACCACCGAAGTGTGTGTTCAAACGACTATGCGCGAGGCCAATGATCGCGGTTTCGAATGCTTACTCGTGGAGGATTGCACCGAGAGCTATTTTTCGGAGTTCAAGGCAGCGACTCTCGAAATGGTGCGTGCCCAGGGTGGGATTGTTGGTTGGACAGCGAGCGCTTCGCAGATCATCGAAAGTCTGGAGCTGTCCGTATGACGAAGTCTTTCCCCGACACGCCCCAGCCAATCATCATAAGCGACATCATGGACATGGCGGCACGTGGTGACTCGCTCGCCTGGCAGTTGTTTCGTGAAGGGGTGGATTTGTTCCAGATCTATGGGGCGATGGGTGAGGAAGGACCATCTGCTTGCATGCTGCGGTTCCAACCGGGTGCAAAGGTGCCGCGCCATCTTCATGCCGGTTTTGAACACATCATCGTACTGTCAGGCAGCCAGACGGATGACGGCGGTACGATCAAGGCCGGGGATATGCTGATCAGCCCGCCGGGGACGGACCACGCGATTGTTAGCGAAGAAGGTTGTATTGTCCTGGCGATCTATATCGCACCGGTCACGTTTGAGAACTGATTTTCCGAGAGTCTTTGTATCAGCGCTCATGCTTTCCGGCATTACTTCCCACGATCAACATTATTGGTGCGCATTTGGTACGTTTGGTGACGAATAATGACGATCAACAGTGATCGACCAGGACAAGTCGTTTACGGCAAACGTCCACTATCTCTATCGTCATTGATCCTGGTTGATCCTCACCAATCGCTCGGTCGGGACTACGGATCATGAGGTTGAGAGTTCGAATCTTCCCGGGTGCGCCAAGGACTTCAAATATCCTACCAAAGGACCGGATTTCGACTGTTGCGAGGCGGCTGTGATGACGCTCGCGCACATCGTTACGCGTAAGCGGGGCGGAAGCGCGGGGTGCGTGCGATCAGACTGGCGATGATGGCGAGGTTCCCGGCATTGAAGGCAACACCGATCAGAAATGCGGTGCGATAGGTGCCGGTCGCATCGAAGACGGCACCGCCCAGCCAGGAGCCCAGGGCCATGCCCCCACCGGCAAAGAGTAGAACCAGCCCGGTCCGACGTCCGGCCTCGGCCGATGGCAGCAATTCGCGCACGATCACCGGATAGCAGGGCAGGATGCCGCCATATCCGAGCCCGAACATTGCGGCGGCGATATAGAGTCCGGGCAGGCTTTCGACGAACGCCAGCGCACAGAGCAGAACTGCCTGGCCCGTTGAGAAAACGAAGATCGCACGCAGGCCGCCAAAGCGGCTGCCCAGAAATCCGACGCCGAAGAAGCTGGCCAGCGCCGAGCAGGCGAGCATCAGGGACAGGGTCTCGGCCCCGCGTGCCGGGTCGAAACCGAGATCGCTCACATGGCTGACGATATGCGCCAGCGGCAGGGACATGGCGACGCAGCAGCCAATCGCCGCTGTCGAAAGTGTCAGTTGCAAGGCCCGCGGCGACATGGGCGGGTGTTTCATCAGCGGTGCCGCCGGTGCGTTCTGTACGGCCGGTTTGCGCGCAACCGGTGGTGTCTGACGCAGGATCATGGCCAGCGGCAGCATCGTGGCCAGTGCAAACAGGCCATAATACAACGCGGTCTGGCGCCAGCCGACGGACGCGATCATGTGGTGAAAGATCTGGGGCCAGATCATGCCGGCAAGACCCTGGCCGGAACCGACAACGCCGACGGCAAAGCTTCGATTGTGTTCGAACCAGCGGGTGATATTGGCCGTCAGCGGCGCAAACAGGGTCGAACGCCCGAAGAACCCCAGCATCCCGCCATAGATCAGGTAGAGTTCGAACGGGCTGGAGGCATAGCTGGTGAGGATACCGCCGAGACCAACCATGCTGGCACCGACCATGGCGGGAACGCCCATGCCGCGCCGGTCGAGGCACCAGCCCATGAAGATGCCGCCGATTCCTGCACCGGCATATTGCAGCGCATAGGCGATTGACGGTACGGCGCGGGGCCATCCGAAGTCGGCAGCGATGGGTTTGAGGGCTATAACAATGAAATAGATGCTGCCCGTCCCGATCAGCATGAACAGCAACGAGGCTGCGAGCACGGTGGTCCGTCGGCGGATGGTGGGATCGGAGAGAGAGCGCAGCATGGTCGTCCCGGTTGCGGGCTGAGAGAAGGCAGCTTGCGGTGGCCGCCGCGCCTTTTTTGAATTTGGCGTGGTTTTGATGAATAGTAAACATGACGCTCTCTCCGGCCGGGTTTTCCCGGCGTAAAGCGGGACACCAGCGAGGAAACCGGGACGGGATTGCAGGATTTGATATGACGAAAAAAGAGCATCACGAACACGATCATGCCCACATGCTCCTGCCATCGGATCCGACCTTGCGGGCAAAGGCGATCGAAACGCTGCTTGTCGGCAAGGGGCTTGTCGATCCGGCTGCGGTGGATGCGATCGTCGATACGTTTTCTAATGACATCGGGCCGCGCAACGGCGCGCAGGTCGTTGCCCGTTCCTGGATCGACCCGGAGTACCGGGCGCGGTTGCTGGCTGACGGCACAGCGGCGATGGCTGAGCTTGGTTTTTCGGGTATGCAGGGTGAACACATGGTTGCGGTCGAGAATTCGGACCGGGTCCATAACGTCGTCGTGTGTACGCTGTGCTCCTGTTATCCGTGGCCGGTTCTGGGGTTGCCGCCAGTCTGGTTCAAATCGCCGGAATATCGCGCTCGTGTGGTGCGCGAGCCGCGCGCCGTCCTCACCGAATTCGGTCTCACGCTTGCTGATGATGTGGAAATTCGCGTCTGGGATTCGACAGCGGAAATTCGCTATCTCGTGATTCCCCAGCGCCCGGACGGGTCCGAGGCTCTGGACGAAGCTGGTCTGGCCGATCTGGTCACCCGTGATTCCATGATTGGCACAGGTCTCGCCAAAAGCCCGGAGGCCGGATAATGGACAGCGTTCACGATCTTGGCGGGGTTGAAGGTTTCGGGCCGATTCCGATCGAAGCCGATGAACCGGTATTCCATGAAACATGGGAAGGTCGGGTTATGGGGATGCGGTTCCTCATGGGATTCTGGCGATTGTGGAACATTGACGGCAACCGGCATTCCCTTGAGCGGCTCCCACCCAGTGAATATCTGGCCATGAGCTATTACGAGAAATGGGCCGCTGGTGTGGTGAATCTTTCTGTCGAGAAAGGCCTGCTCACCCGGGAAGAGCTGTGCACCGGGCAACCAGCCGCGGATGCGGAACCACGAACCCCGCCTGTGGACGCGGCGGGTGTGCTGGCGTTTTTGCCGAAAGGCCGCCCGGCGGATCGAGACCTCGAAGCCGCCCCGGCTTTCGCACCCGGAGATCGGGTACGTACCGCCCGACATATGCATGGCGGGCACACACGATTGCCGCGCTATCTGCGCGACCGGGTGGGTGAAATCGTGCTGCATCACGGGGCTCACGTGTTCCCCGATGTCAGCGCGACCATGGCTGGGGACGCGCCGCAGCATCTTTATGCGGTGCGGTTTGAGGGCGGTGAAATCTGGGGTGAAGCAGCCGAGCCGGGTCATTCGGTGACGGCCGATCTCTGGGAAAGCTATCTTGTCTCAGCCACCTGAATCGCAGCCACTTGAGCCCGAACGCCCCTTTGCCGAGCCCTGGCATGCACAGATATTCGGCCTGACCCACGCGCTGGCCAATGCGGGCATTTTCACCTGGCCGGAATGGGGCACCCATTTCGGAGCTGCTCTCGATCAGGCGCTGCAGGCAGGTGGTCCGGAGGATGGATCGGATTACTACGATGTCTGGCTAGTGGCGCTGGAAACCATGCTCATCGAACGCAATCACGCGGACCGGGACAGTCTGAATGATCTGCGTGCTGCCTGGACGGAGGCCTATCTGTCGACGCCCCATGGTGATCCGGTCGAATTGGGCAGCGAGGCCTTTGTTGACCGGGGCAGTGGTTGAGGCCGAAATGGACCGAAGGTCTCGGTTAGAATTTCCCGTTGTCGTTCTTCCAGGCGCTGTGCGGTGGGATGTCTTCGATGGTGCCCCAATGTTCGGCGAGCTTGCCCTTGCTGAGTCTGAAGAGATCATAAAATGACGAGTGGACATCATTCCGCGATCCTTCACTAACACTGAGGACGAAATTGCCTTCGGCCAGCACGCGGTGGAGGCGGGTGTATTCGATTGTAAAACCTGCACCGTTGCGTTCTTCCAGGGCCGCGCGAAATGCTTTTACCCCGTTGGATAGCTGCGGGTTGTGCTGAATAAGTTCTGATCCTTCGAAATGGTCTTCCAGTTGCGCGAACTGTCGGCGCACAAGAACTGTTTCGACGAAGGCACTTACGGTTTGTCGATTGGTTTCGGTCAGGTTGTGATCTGTCGCCTCGCTCGGCCCCTCGACCAAGGTCAGGCCGGAAATGTTGGGGTCCTGGCGCGGTTGAATATTGTCCCAGTGTTCAACGACGTGATCATTCTCAAACCGAAACACCCCAAATCCGATATTGGACCGGACGAAGTCGTATTCGGTATGGGCGAAGACATAGTCGCCGTCTTCGAAGGCGCGCACGATGTTGACCCGGGGAGAGGTCTGAGACAGGCGCTTGAACAATTCCTCCAGCCCCTCACTGCCTTCCTGGGTATGCGGGTTGTGCTGGATATATTGTTGCTGATTGAAGACAGCGATCGGTTCCGGCTCTCCGGTTTCGATGCTTTTGAGCAACGCGCAGATCTGGGCTTTTCGGTCCTGAACCACAGGCATCATCAAGTTTTTTTGTTCGCCGCCATTTCCGGTAGCCGGATCAGGCTTCATCCCAGACGGGACGTCGCACTTCGGGATTTATAACCCGCAGATTGTTGTCCTGCAGGGTAACGATACGGGCCATTTCGGTCTCGCTGAGGGCAAAATCGAAGATGCCGATATTTTCCTCAATCTCCGAAATCTCAAGCGCTCGCGGCACGATCGCGACATTGGACTGCTGCACCAGCCAGCGCAGGGCGATCTGTGCCGGGGTCTTGCCGTGGGTGCTGGCTATGTCGACGATCACCGGGTCGTCGAGCATGGCGCCGCGGGCGAGGGGCGCATGGCACGTCACGAGCAGGCCGTGTTTTCGGCAGGCCGTGATCAGCCGGTCCTGGCGGATATAGGCGTGGTACTCGATCTGGTTGGTGATCAGCGGTTCGGGACATTTGGCCATCGCTTCGTCGAGCAAGGGGATGGTGAAGTTCGAAACGCCGATATGCCGGGCCAGACCATCGCGTTTGGCCTTGGCGAGCGCACCAAGAGTTTCCTCCAAAGGTACGCGAGGCTGGGGCCAGTGGATCAGCAGCAGATCCACATGGTCGAGGCCGAGGGCTTCCAGGCTCGTATCGACCGAGCGGGCGAAGTCATCGGCCTTGGCGTTTTCCTCGGTCACCTTTGTGGTGACCCAGATCTCGTCGCGCGGCAGACCGGATGCGCGCATGGCTTCGCCGACCCATGGCTCCGAGCCGTATTTGCGGGCGGTGTCAATATGGCGGTAGCCGGAATTGAGGGCGTGAAGGATCAGTTCGATCGCATGCTCGGGTTCGGGAAAGAGCATGGTGCCGTAGCCAAGGGTGGGCATTTCGGCGCCGTGGGCTGAGAGTTTCGGCGCGATGGGGTTTGACATGATGATCCTCGAAAACCGGTTGTAACAGAATGGTAGGGGCCGCAAGCGAGCCCCTCAAGTCTCAAGCGACCATGGCTGGTTATTTGCGGCGGGCTCGCGCATTCTGGGTGTCATTTGATGTTCCTGCCGGAGACCGGGTCCATGACCAGAGAGAGAAAATCCCCTGAAGACCTGCGCACCCACCGATGGTTCGGCGGCGAGAGTATGCGCGCCTTCTCCCATCGCGGTCGCTGGCGGCAGCTTGGTTTTGAGCCCGGCGACTATGCGGGCAAGCCGATCATCGGGATCGTCAACACCTGGTCGGAGATGAACACCTGCCACGGGCATTTCCCCGAGCGGGTGCAGGCGATCAAGCGCGGCGTGTTGCAGGCGGGTGGCTTCCCGATCGAGCTGCCGGCGATTTCGCTGGGCGAGATCCTGATGAAGCCCACCACCATGCTCTATCGCAACCTTCTTGCGCTGGAGACCGAGGAGTTGCTGCGCAGCTATCCGGTCGACGGTGCCGTGCTGATGGGCGGCTGCGACAAGACCACGCCAGCCCTGCTGATGGGCGCATCCTCAATGGACATCCCGTCCATCTATGTGCCCGCCGGACCGATGCTGCGGGGCTACTGGAACGGTCAGACCTTGGGCAGCGGCACCGATCACTGGAAGTATTACACCGAGTTTCGCGCCGGCAAGGTCTCGGCGGAAACCGTCGATCAGGTGCTGGCCGGTACCGCACGGTCGGCGGGCACCTGCATGACCATGGGCACGGCGGCGACGATGATGTCTCTGGCCGAAACCCTCGGCATGACCCTGCCGGGCGCGTCTTCCATTCCGGCACCCGATGCCAATCACGCGGTGATGGCGACGGCGACCGGGCGACGGATTGTCGAGATGGTCTGGGAGGATGTGAAACCCTCCGACATCATGACCCGTGCGGCCTTCGAGAACGCCATCACGGTCGATATGGCCATTGGGGGCTCGACCAATGCGATCATTCACCTGGTGGCGATGGCCGGACGTGTGCATGTGGACCTGCCCCTGACGCGGTTCGACGAAATCTCGAAGACCACGCCCTGGCTCGCCAATATCCGCCCCTCCGGTGAACATCTGATGGAGGACTTCTATTACGCCGGCGGGTTGCGGGCGCTGATCGCCGAGTTGGGTGATCTGATCGACGGGAGCTGTATGACGGTTGTTGGCACCACGTTGGGTGAGAATTGCGCCGGTGCCGAGATCCACAATGATGATGTGATCCGTCGGGTGGACAGCGCCCTCAGCGCTGATGGGGGCACGGTGGTGCTGTTCGGTAATCTGGCCCTTGATGGCTGCGTCATCAAACAGAGTGCGGCCGACCCCGCCTTGCTGAATCACACGGGTCCGGCTGTCGTCTTCAAGGACCGGGCAGATATGGAAGCCCGGGTGGATGACCCTGATCTGGAGGTCACGCCGGATTCCGTTCTGGTGTTGCAGAATGCCGGTCCTGTCGGGGCACCGGGCATGCCCGAATGGGGTTTGCTGCCGATCCCGAAGAAAATTCTCGAGCAGGGCGTGCGCGATATGGTGCGGATCTCCGATGCCCGTATGTCGGGCACCAGTTACGGCACCTGTGTGTTGCACGTGGCACCGGAAGCCCATGTGGGCGGGACACTCGGGCTTGTTCAGGATGGCGATCTGATCACCCTCGATGTGCAGGGCCGGATTCTGAACCTGCAGGTGGATGAGACGGAACTGGCGCGCCGGCGCGTCGACTGGACACCGCACCGGACCATCCCCGAGCGTGGCTATGTGTCCATGTATGCTCAGCATGTGACTCAGGCCAATAAGGGATGCGACTTCGATTATCTTCAGGCGGGCGCGGTGATCGAGGAGCCTGAGATTTTTTAGGATCAGACATGCCGGGGCAGTCACTTGGAATTGTGTTGACCCCGACGGTTCAGGGCTTGCAGAACTGGGGCATCAATTAGATGAAGGCGCAGCGAGCGCTTCGGTTGGGGGATGACACATGGCTTTCACGCCGATTCATTTTACCGAGGATGACCGGATTTTCCGGGATCAGATTCGGCGGTTTGCCGAGCGTGAGGTTGCGCCGATCGCTGATGAGATCGATCATGAGGATCGTTTCCCCGCAGAAGTGATTCCCAAATTTGGAGATATGGGCCTGCTGCAATGGAGCGTGCCCGAGGCCTATGGCGGGCCGGAAGGTTCCTTGACCAAGCTCTGCATCGCGCGGGAGGAGCTGGCGCGGTTTTCCCTGTCGCTTTCGGTGATGGTGGGCGAGAACGGCAATGGCATGGCCTTGCCTCTGCTGTTTGGCGGCACCGAAGCCCAGAAGCAGAAATATTTTCCGATGCTGGCCGAAGGGCGGACGATCGTGGCCTTTGCCCTGTCCGAACCGGAGGCCGGATCGGACGCGGCCGCGCTGCGTACCCGCGCGGTGCGTGACGGCGATGACTGGCGGATCACCGGCAACAAGATTTTTGTCACCTGCGGTCCGGTTGCCGAATATGTGCTGGTCTTTGCGCGCAGCAATGATGCGCCGCGCGCCAAGGGTGTATCTGCCTTCATCGTGGACACGTCTCTGCCGGGTGTGACCCGCGGGCCGAAGAACAGGAAGATGGGCTACAACGGCGCGACCCCGAACTGCGACTTCTTCTTCGAGGATGTGCGCGTGCCGGCTGATGCGATGATCGGTGGCGATGGCGAAGGGTTCAAGATCGCCATGAAGTGCATGGAGTTCAACCGGCCGGCCATGTCGGCTTCGGCGGTGGGCATCGCTCAGGGGGCGCTTGAACAGGCTGTCAATTTCGCCAGGGAACGTGAGCAGTTCGGCAAGCCCATTGCCGAATTTCAGGGATTGCAGTTCATGATGGCGGATATGGCGATGCAGATCGAAGCGGCGCGTTCGCTGCTTTACGAGGTCACGGCGCGCTACGACGCCGGCGAGATGGAGGGTTATGGCGGGCTGTCGGCCATGGTCAAGACCCTGGCCAGCGATGCGGCCATGAAGGTCACCACCGATGCCGTCCAGATTCTGGGTGGTTATGGCTATATGAAGGAATTCCCGGTGGAGCGCATGATGCGGGATGCGAAGGTCACGCAGATCTTCGAAGGCACCAACCAGATTCAGCGCATGCTGATCGCACGCGATCTTTTGAAATAGCGCAACACCATGCATGACGACGGAGATAGCGGCGTGACCACAGCGGGTTTGCTCGACGGCGTTCGGGTTCTCGATTTTACCACGATGATGGCGGGCCCCTACTGCACCCGCCAGCTCGCCGATATGGGGGCGGAGGTCATCAAGATCGAATCCCCCGGCGGCGAACAGAACCGGCGCGCCATTCCGATCCGGGACGGGGAAAGCGCCGTCTATGGCCACCTCAATTGCGGCAAGCACAGTCTGGCGGTGGATCTGAAGTCAGCCGAGGGTCGCGCGCTGGCACTCGATCTCGCGCGCCATTGTGACGTGGTGGTGGAGAATGCGCGTCCCGGTGTGATGGCCCGTCTCGGGCTCGATCATGCTGCCATTCGCGCGGTTCGCCCGGACGTCATCTATTGTTCGATTTCCGGCTTCGGGCAGACCGGGCCGGCATCCCGGAACCCGGCCTATGCGCCGGTGGTGCAGGCGGCCTCGGGTTACGAGATGGCCTATATGCAGCAGCAGCCCGAAATGACCCGGCCGGGCTCGATCGGCATCTTTCTGGCTGATGTCATGGCGGCTGTGCAGGCCTTTGGCGCGATCAACGCGTCGCTGTTTGCGCGTGAGCGCACGGGGGTTGGCCGGTTCATCGATGTCTCGCTGCTCGAAAGTGTGATCTGGCTGCTGGTCTATGAAATGCAGACGGTGCAGGTCGGCGCCGAACATCTGCGCGGATACTATCAGCCGGTACGCGCCCGTGATGGCTTTGTCATGGTGGCGCCGGGCGGGCAGGTCACCTTCGAGAACATGGCCCGGGCGATGGGACATCCCGAATGGATCGAGGATCCACGCTTCCTGACCCATCCCGATCGCAACAGGAATTATGCCGATCTGATGGCGCTGGTCGAAGCCTGGACATCCACCCGCGATGCCGATGAGTGCGAACGGGTGTTGATGGCGGGCAAGGTCCCCTGTGCGCGCTACCGCGAACTGCACGAACTCTTCGACGATCCGCAGCTGGTCCATCGGGAGGCTTTCGCTACGGTCACGGACGGGGCGGGCAGTTTTCAGGTGCCCAACCCGCCCTTTGCGTTTGGTGATGCACCTTCAACCGCGCAAAGCTGGGTGGCGCCGTTTGGTAGTTCCGCGCCCGGTGTGCTCGGTGATCTGCTTGGCATGTCTGCCGAAACGGTGGATGACCTCTATGCGCGGAACGTCCTGTTCGGGCAACGCGGCTGATGGAGGGTCCCGTCACGGAGCTGGAAACCGGAATTCTGATCGTCGGTGCCGGTCCGACGGGACTGACTCTGGCCAATCTGCTGGGGAAAGGCGGCACACGGACCGTCCTTGTCGAACGCAATTCCAGGACGGTGGACGAACCGCGGGCGGTTTCCATCGATGATGAATCCATGCGCACCATGCAGGCCGCCGGGCTCGATGCCGCGGTGGAGGCCATCGTCGCGCGCGGCTATGGCTCGCGCTATCTCGGGCCCCATGGTGATTGTTTCGCGCTGGTCGACCCGGTTTCGAAAACTTTCGGTTTCGACAAGCGGAATGCCTTTCAGCAGCCCGAGCTTGAGCAGGTTTTGCTGGATGGTCTGGCGCGGTTCGACGATGTGTCGTGCTGTCTCGGGTATGAGCTTGTCGGTTTCACGCAATCTGCCAACAAGGTCCATGCCGAGATACGGCGTGATGACGGGACGATGGTGCAGGTAACGGCGGACTACATGGTCGCCTGTGACGGGGGGCGTTCGGATATCCGGAAGTCACTGGACATCGAACTGGTCGGTTCGACTTTTACTGAGCGCTGGCTGATCGTGGATATGTCCGCGACGTCCAATCGGTTCCGCCACACGGAAGTGTCGTGCAATCCGCGGCGACCGAATATCTCCCTGCCCGGACCTGACGGGATCCGCCGTTACGAATTTCTCCTGCGCGCGGAAGAAGACGAGAACCTCGCCACCAGCGAAGAGTTTGTGCGTGACCTGTTGCGTGACGCGGGGCCGGACGGGGATGCCCCCATTCGCCGCAAGCGGGTCTATACCTTTCATGCACGGGTTGCCGAGCGCTGGCGCGAGAACCGGGTCTTTCTGGCGGGAGATGCGGCACATCTCTCGCCGCCCTTTGCCGGTCAGGGCATGAACAGTGGCCTGCGGGATGCCCACAATCTGTCCTGGAAGCTGTCGGCGGCCGTGCGCGGTGCGGTCTCGGAGGATTTCCTCGACAGTTATGAAGTGGAGCGAAAGCCCCATACCCTGGCGATGATCCAGCTTGCCCTGACCCTGGGCCGGATCATGATGCCCACATCCGTGCTGCAGGGCGCTTTGGTGCGCGGGGCGTTTCGGGTGCTGGGAATCGTTCCGCGGGTGCGGGATTATTTCGCACAGATGCGCTTCAAGCCACCGCCGCGTTTCGAGGCCGGGCTGATCTGGCCGGATGCCGGGGATGGCGGAAACTCCATGGTCGGGCGCCTTCTCCCGCAACCGGTTGTCGAGATGTCGGATCGCAGCCCCCAATTGCTGGATGCGGTTCTGCCCGAGGGCCCGGTCGTGCTGGTTTTCTCGGAATACCCCGACCGACTCTTGGACACGGCACTGGCCGACAGATTTGCCGCGGCGGGCGCATCGGTTGTGGGGCTCACGCCGGAATGGATGAACCCGGTCAGCGATGAATTTCCGGTTGTGCGGGACGTGTCGCGCTATTTCAGCGATCCGCCTTTGTCGGGTTATCTCGATCGCGCGATATTGCTGCGCCCGGACCGATATGTGGCGGCGATCCGACTTGCCGCCCGCGCCGGGGAGTTGCTCGACCATGTGGTGCGGTTGACGCGATAGGGCCGGGTTTCAGAGGTTGTTGGGCGCGCGCCCGGCTTTTTTTGATCCCGAGGGAATGATCCGGCGCGCAACGGTGTTTGTATCCCAGAAGCGGCCGCAGCGTTTTCTGGCCCCACCTGCCGCGGAGGATACACATGACCGAGACGGTTTCATCGGCAGTTGAAACGCCTGAGCCGGCGTCCCGCGAGGTCATTTATCGTCATAAGATCACCACCCGCGTGACCCACTGGATCAATGCTGTCTGTTTCACCGTGCTTCTGATGAGCGGTCTGCAGATTCTCAACGCCCATCCGGCGCTCTATTGGGGCGAATTCGGCGCGGATAATGATCGGGCCTTCATCGAATTCTTTGCCAGCCGTGACGGTGATGAGCTGGTCGGGCACACGCGTATTGGCGCGCTGACCATGACCACCACCGGATTGTTCGGCGTGTCCAAAGGCAGTGAAGGGGATGCCCGGGCCATCGCCATGCCCGCCTGGGCAACGCTGCCGAGCTTTCGTGATCTGGCAACCGGGCGGCGCTGGCATTTCTTTTTCGCCTGAGTCTTTGTGATTAACGGTCTGCTCTATGTTGGCGCCAGCCTGGTCAATGGTCATTTGCGGCGCGATCTTCTGCCCAAACGCGACGAGATCAGACCCCGGCATATTCTGCAGGACATCTGGAATCACATGCGTTTGAAACTGCCCAAGGGGGAGGCGGCCAAGCACTACAATGTACTGCAGAAGGGCGCCTATCTGGGCGTGACCGTGCTCATGCTCCTGATGGTGCTGACCGGGCTGACCATTTCACCGGGCTTCAATGCCGCGGCGCCCTAGCTGCTCGATGTCTTCGGCGGGCGTCAGTCCGCGCGCACCCTTCACTTTATCTTCGCAAGTCTGACCGTCGCATTCATAGTCGTGCATCTGGCAATGGTCCTGCTGGCCGGTCCCATCAATGAAATTCGCTCCATGATCACGGGCCGCTATGTGTTGCCGCCGGAGGAAAAGTCATGACCAGAAAGCTTCTCACCCGTCGTTCCCTGCTGACCGCCGGTACGGTTGCCGCGGTGGGTGGCCTCACGGTGTCCGGGTACCGCACGCTGATCGGACCGAACGCGCTGCGCATTCTGGAATCGGCGGAATACGCCACGCTCAATGCCCAGCGCGCCCTGCTGGCGAACCAGCCTCTCGCGCGTGAGTTCAGCGCGGCCGACATGTCGCCCACCTTCAAGGCCAATGGCACCACCAATCCGGAGAACCAGGCCTATCAGGCCATGGTCCGGAATGGCTTCTCGAACTGGCGTTTGACGATTGATGGACTTGTGGCAAACCCGGTCAGCCTGTCCATGGCCGATCTGAAACGTCTGCCGCAGCGGACCTAGATCACGCGCTATGATTGCGTCGAAGGGTGGAGTGCCATCGGCAAATGGACGGGTGTTCCGCTTGGACAATTGCTGGAAAAGGCCGGTCTGGCCGACAATGCCCGCTTCGTCGTCTTTCATTGCGCCGATGACTATTACGAGGCTGCGGATGGCTCGGCGCAGTATTACGAAAGCATCGATCTGTTCGATGCCTTCCATCCGCAGACAATTCTGGCCCATACCATGAATGACGCGCCGCTCAAGGTGGCCCATGGCGCGCCGCTGCGTCTGCGGGTCGAACGACAGCTCGGATACAAGTATGCCAAGTATCTGATGCGGATCGAAGTGACAGACTCCCTGAGCCATATCGGGCAGGGCAAGGGCGGCTTCTGGCCGGATCGCGGATATAAGTGGTACGCAGGGATTTAGCGTCCCCCCTTCCGGGTGAGCCCATGCGGTGCTAGAACCCGCCTATCGACGCAGCGCGCTGCGGGAATATCAAGAGCGCAGCGTTCTCCATCGCAGGCTGGGTAGCCGGAACGAGACACATGACAGATT
>Ga0055584_100001241_pt1 | contig 25016 bp, 25 predicted proteins | sample OSDHelmetaG_FD_58716 | JGI IMG/M metagenome (GOLD analysis project Ga0055584, IMG submission 58716) | Pelagic marine sediment microbial communities from the LTER site Helgoland, North Sea, for post-phytoplankton bloom and carbon turnover... | ecosystem: Environmental > Aquatic > Marine >...
CGCCTTGGGCATAAAACACGGTTTGATCGAGTTCGACGCCGGCGTCGTGGACGGCGGTGACCGTCGCGGTGCAGTCTTTGAGATAGGCGTCTTGCGTGAACAGGTGTTCGGTCATTGCGCTACGCCAACCAGTGCGGGACGGGTAGGCCCTTTTCGTTCAAGAAAGCAGGGTTAAACATTTTGCTCTGATAGCGCGTGCCGAAATCGCACAGCACCGTCACGATGGTGTGGCCTGGGCCGAGGTCTTTTGCCAAGCGCACCGCGCCCGCAACATTGATCCCACTGGAACCGCCAAGAACCAGCCCCTCTTGTTCGATCAAGTCGTAGACAATCTCTAGCGCCTCAGGGTCGGGGATTTGATACGGCAGGTCGACCGGCGCACCTTCGAGATTCTTGGTGATGCGCCCCTGGCCGATGCCCTCGGTGATGGAGGAGCCTTCCGATTTGAGTGCGCCGTTCGCATAGAAGTTGTACAGCGCGGCGCCCATCGGGTCGGCAAGACCGATCTTGATGTCGGTATTCTGTTCCTTGAGATACATGCCCACGCCCGCCAACGTGCCACCGGTGCCCACGGCGCAAATGAACCCGTCGACCTTGCCGTCGGTCTGCGCCCAAATCTCGGGGCCGGTCGTCCTGAAATGACCCTGCCGATTCGCTACGTTGTCGAACTGGTTGGCCCAAATCGCGCTACCAGGCTCATTCTCGTTCAATTCGTCGGCCGTGCGGCCTGAAACCTTCACGTAATTACCGGGGTCCTTATAGGGCTTCGCCGGAACCGGCCGCAGATCGACACCGCACAGCTTGAGCATGTCCATCTTCTCTTGGCTCTGCGTTTCCGGAATGACGATAATGGTCTTGTAGCCCTTGGCGTTGCCGACGAGGGCGAGACCGATGCCGGTGTTTCCTGCGGTGCCTTCGACGATGGTGCCGCCTGGCTTCAAGGTGCCGCTCGCTTCGGCGTCCTCAATGATTGCGAGTGCCGCGCGGTCCTTCACCGAACCACCGGGATTGAGAAACTCCGCCTTACCCAAGATCTCACAACCCGTCGCGTCCGACAGGCGATTGAGACGGATCAGCGGCGTGTTGCCGACGCTATCAAGAAAGCCGTTGCGAACGTCCATGACATCTCACAGTTTTTGGAATGCGAACCTCGAACTTAAGGACCGCCCGCTCAGGCTTCAAGCAGCTTAGCCGGGCAGGGCCGCCATCAGGCCGCCGTCGACCGTTAGTGCGGTGCCGGTCACCCATTCGGCATCGTCGCTTGCCAGATACAAGAAACCATTCGCGATATCGCGGGCAAAGCCAAGCCGACCCAGCGGATGGAGCCCTGTGGCGAAGGCGCGGGCGGCGGCCGGATCATCTTGGTCGTCGAAATAGCCTTGAATCATCGGGGTATCGATGAAACCCGGACACACACAATTGACCCTGATCTTGTCACCCGCGCCGTCCTTGGCCATGCAACGCGTCAACATGATGACGGCGGCCTTGGAAGCGCAATAGGCGGCGTCTTGCGCAATGCCAATCTGTCCCGCGATGGACGCCGTATTCAGAATGACGCCACCTTTGCGGTCCTTCATGTGCGCCCACACGGCTTTGGACATCAGGTAGATGGACTTCACGTTGATATCCATCTCGGTGTCCCACTGTGCTTCGCTCAGCTGCTCCACGCTACCGACAATCGTAATTCCGGCGTTGTTGACGACGATGTCCAGCCCGCCCGTCTGGTCGACGGCTTCGGCGATGACCGTGTTCACCTGGTCGGCGTTGGTGACATCCAGCGTGACGGCGAAGGCTTGCCCGTCGGCATCTTTGATGCCTTTCGCAGTGGCGGTCGCGCCGTTACCGTTCTTGTCGGCACAAACCACGGTACAGCCCTCTTCGGCGAACCGTTCTGCGGTGGCTTTGCCAATCCCCGATGCGGCGCCGGTGACGAGCGCCGTCTTGCCCTTAAGACGCATGTTCTTCCTCCCAATGAAAACGAATAATCAGTTGTGACGGTCGCGCGGCACGTAGGTGCCGTCGCGAAGTTCGGCAAACAAGTCTTCAACCAGCGGGTTGTGAATGTCGGTTTCGTCGTCGCTGCGCTCGAGATGACGCTCAGCGACATACGTTGTGTGCTCACCGCCATCGACCAAGACGCTATACCAGGGCTTATCCTTGGGCGGCCGCGATCGGGCCATTTCATCGTACCAGGCCTCGTCCAGGCTGAAGGTCGGGTCGACGTCATACACCACGCCGCGGTATCCCGCGCGGCGGTGCGAAACGATCTGACCAACATTGAAACGGGCTCTTCTGGCGCTCACGGCGGGAACTTCCTTGGCGGGTGCGTTGGCCCCTGGGGGGCCGGTTCAGGTAGTCTTGAGATCACCCAGAATGGAGAACATTTAGTATGAAGAAAGGCTACAAGCAATTGGTCGACGAGGCCAACGCCGCAATCGAGACCATTGCCGTCAAAGACGCTCTATCCCTGGTGGGTGACGATTCCGTGACCCTGGTGGATATCCGCGACGTTCGAGAACTTTGGCATGAAGGCAAGATCCCCGGTGCCGTCCATGCCCCCCGGGGCATGCTCGAATTCTGGGTCGATCCCGATAGCCCGTACCACCGCGACGTCTTCGCCAGCGGCAAGAAATTTGTGCTGTACTGCAAATCCGGCTGGCGTTCCGCCCTGGCGACCAAACAGCTCCAAGACATGGGTCTGGAGCCAATCGCCCACATCGACGGCGGCTTCGGCGCCTGGGTCGAGGCCGAAGGCCCCACCGAGAAGGTCGAACAGAAGAAGCCGAAGGGGTAGGGCGATCTCGGCACGGACTCTGGCGTCCAGTTGGCTAGGAGCACAAACCGATGCGAGGTCTGAGGCCATCGCCCGGACGATGCTAGGTTTCGACAGTCGCTGAAAGTGTCTTGGGCGCGATCAACCGGTAGCTTTCGGCCATCCATTGGGTGAGAAGGCCGACGGGTATTTCTTCGCCAGCCTCGAACGAGGCCGATACCCAGCCAGCTTTGCCGAGGTTGTAGCCCGTTGCTTCAGTGAACGGCAGGTGCATCGCCTCGGCATGGGACTCACGCAGCTTGGCAGATAGCTTTAACGACGTGGGCTCGCACACCAGAAATGTGAATGACTTCTTGCGCACCTTGAAGGCGCGATGTCCCCATGGCCATTCTTCGACAGAATCAGGCAGCGAAAGCCCAAATGTGACCAGGGCGCTCTCAGCTTTCTTGATCGAGGCCGGGAGCTTCGGGCGAGGTGGCGCGGACATCGCTACTCGGCAGCGGCGCTTTGCTTTGCTGTGGCGATCAACCGTGCTGCGGCTTCGCCGCCAAGACGGCCTTGCGTGGTCGCCGTGAACAGCCCGGCGGCAGGGATGTAGCCCCAGTCCGACGGGCCCGACGTCGACCGTGCCGTGCCGCCCGCTGCAAACAAATTCGGGAGTGGCGATCCGTCTTCGCGCTGCACCTGCGCGTTGCCATCGATCACCAGCCCACCCTGGGTATGGAACAACGCGCCGACTGATTTGACGAAGTACCACGGGGGGCCTTCCAGTGGTTCTTCACTGGCAAAGTCGCGGCCGTGGACGTCGTTGCCCTGGCCGTTCTGCATCGCGCTCACGCCATCCAGCGTCTTCTGTAACGCATCCGCGGGCACCTTAGTGATTTCTACCAACGCCTCGATGGTGTCGGCCTTTTTGACCGCGCCCACTTCCATCGCCTCTTTGTGTTCTTCGTATTTCGAGACGAAATCCTGACGCTTTTGGTCGAAGATGAACCACACATAGTGTTCGGGCTGTGCCGTCACCTTGCGCCCCATCCCGGAGATGTCGTTCGTTTCGTCGGTAAATCGTTCGCCGTTCACATTGACCACAATGCCGCCATTGAGAATGGCGTTGTAGTGGATCAGCACGCGCGACGGTTCGGCCAGCGCACCAAGACCTTGAAAAGCCGTCATGTCGGCCGTCGCGGCGCCGAGTTCCATGCCCCACTGGATCCCTTCGCCTTCATTGCCCTCATGACCGTGATACAACGCATCCCCCATTTCGGGGATGAACTTGCGGATCATTTCGCGGTTGGCGCCAAAGCCGCAGGTCGTCAGGATCAGCGCGCCACAGCCAACTTCTTCGTCCGACCCGTCGGGTCGCTCGAACCGGACGCCGCGCACCGTGCCGTCGTCATCGGCGTAGACATCAACAACATGCGCGTCGGTGATGAGGTCCACACCTGCGGCCTCACAGGCGTTCATCAGGCAACTCATCAATTCGGTACCGGTCTTGCTCGGCGTCGCGTGAATGCGCGAGCGCGAATGACCCAGCTTCGCGCCCCAATCGAGATCAACTTCCAGCGGGACGTTGTGCGTATCGGTCAGCCAATCCACCGTTGGCCCCGATGCAGCGGCGAACACGTACGCAAGATCGGTGTCGGTTTCGCCGCGCGCCAACGCCACGATGTCATCGCCAAATCGTTTGCCTGAATCGTCGATGCCGGCGGCCGCTTGGCTTTTGGTGCCGGCCGCCGCGATGTTGCCTTGCGACATTGCGGTCGACCCGCGTGGCGTGTGGTCGCGTTCCAACAACAACACCTCCGCCCCACCATCGCGCGCGGCAAGCGCTGCGGTCATACCACCCGCGCCAGCGCCCACCACAACAACGGGCACGGTGTATTCAAAGGTCTTTCCGGCAGCAGGTTTAACGGGCATGGCGGCTCCTAGTTGGAAAGATCAGGCTAGCACAGCAGGTGCGGGATTAACTCGTCACCATCTTGGCGGCCTCGCGACCGGCAATCCGACCCAAGACGGTCGCGGTCAACAACCCGTTGCCCGACAAATACCCCCAGCGCGAAGGGCCTGAGAGACCGCGGGCAGCGCCACCGCCCGCGAACACGTTGGGGAGGGCAGTACCGTCTTCGCGCAGCACCTGGGCTTTGTCGTTTACCACCAGCCCACCCTGGGTGTGAAACAACGCGCCCGTGATCTTGGCGAAATGATACGGCGGCTGCAGTGGTTTCGCATTGGACCAATCGCGACCCCAAGGGTCTTCCTTCGTTCCGGCGTGAAAGGCCGCGACATCTTCGAAGGTCTTCTTGAGGGCATCGAGCGGGACCCCCGTTTGCTCGGCAATGCCCTCAATGGTGTCGGCGGACTTATGCGCCCCCATTTCGATCCCGTTGCGGTAGTCCTGGAAATCCAGTCCCAGCTTGTGGCCGCCTTCATCCCAGATTTCCCAAGCGATGTTGTCCGGCTGACCGATCACCTCGACAGCCTGCTCGGAATAGCCGCGCACCTCATTGGAAAACCGTTCGCCGTTGGTGTTCACCTGAATCCCACCTTCGGTGAGCAGACCCCAGAACAGCAATGTGCCGTGCGGTTGGGTGACGGCACCGTGGCCTTGATAGCCGCCCATGTCGGCGACCGCGCCGCCGAGTGCCGTGCCCCAATGCACCGCATCGCCTTTGTTGCCGGTGTGGCCGAAGTACCAGGCGTCCGCCATTTCTTCGACGTATTCGCGCACCATGTCCGGATCGCCGCCGTATCCGTTGCAGGCCAGGATCAAGGCGTCACAGCCGATATCCTCGGTAGCGCCGTCAGGGCGGGTGATGCGCACGCCGGTCACCCGACCGGTTTCTTCTTCGGCGAACAAATCGGTGACCGGCGCCGAGGTCGCGATATCGATCGCCTCGCGCCCGATCGCGTCGTTCAGCACGGCCATCAATTCGCTCCCGGTGCGGTTGGGCGAGCCGTGCATCCGGTAAACACTATGGCCGGGATATTTGAATCCCGTCACAAGGGACAACGGCAGCCCGACCGTGTCGACCAGCCAATCAACGGTTGGCCCGCTCGCCGCGGCCACCCAGTACGCCATATCGGGATCGTTCTTGTTTTTCGCCTTGGCGATGAGATCCTCGGCAAAAATCTCGACCGAGTCCTCCACGCCCGCTGCGGCCTGAAGTTTGGTTCCTGCTGCGGGGATGAGGCAGGTCGACAGCGCTGATGATCCACTGGGGGTGTCGTCGCGTTCCAGCAACATCACCTCGGCACCGTTCTCTTTGGCGGTCAGCGCGGCGCTGATCCCGCAGGCCCCGGCGCCAATCACCAATACAGGAACGGAAAGCTCGAACGTTTTACCCTTGGCGGGGAGAATCATGGCGCCCTCATGCGGTTGTTTTGCCCAACACTAACGCGGCACGCCGGTGTGACAAGACTGTCAGGCTATGCCGCGCCAGCCCTTACGAGGCAGCCAGGCAGGGCACCGGTCCAATCGCCATCCCGCCGAGTGATTTCACCAGAGACAATCGTGGCGCGGTAGCCCGTTGCTTGTTGCGACAAGCGCATCGCGCCCGTCGGCAGATCATGGGTCGCCCGTGCCGCGTGCAATCTCAGATGATCGTGGTCGATCACATTGATATCGGCCTTGAGGCCGGGCTTTAGCAAGCCGCGGTCGGGCATACCCATCACGCGGGCATGATCGCTGGTCAATGCTTTGACGATCCAGGGCAGGGGCAGTCGTTCGCCCTCGCGATCGCGCGCCCAGTAGGTCAGCAGGAATGTGGGCATACTGCTGTCGCAAATTCGGCCGACATGCGCGCCGGCATCGCCAAGGCCGATTTCAATTTCGGGTCGGCGGAGCATTTCGAGGCAGGTATCGAGGTTGTTGTAGGCAAAATTCCGCGCGGGTAGGTACAGCACACCGTGACCCTCGTTTTCGAGCATCACATCATAGGCGACGGCAAGGGGGCTGGTGCCGTCCCGTTCCGCGATTTGGTCGAGCCGTTCCTCCATGGGTGGCGAGTAGTTGGGGGGATCGCCCATGCGGTACAGCATGTTCGCACTGCGCGACATCATTACCACCCGATCGTCTGGATTGCCGGGCGGTTCGCTGAGCAGGCGTTCGCGCAGGTCGTTCTGACGCAACGCAGCAACCTGCTCGGCGAGCGGGAGGTGCGCAATCGCTTGGTATGATGGGCAAGTCGTGAACGGGTTGTTGGTCATTTCAAGGCCAAAGAGAACCCCCACAGGCCGCGGCACGACTTGGCCGATCATCGTCGCGCCGTTCTTGGCAGCCTCAGCCGCTCCATCGACCACATCGCGCCAGCGATCCGGCGCATCGGGTGCCTGCAATAGGGGAAAGTGAACGGGTCGGCCGGACGCTTCGGCGATACGGCGCAACATGTTGAACTCGGCCGACTGGCCGTTGATTGACTTGAACTCAGAGGCGGACATGAAGTGGCCGCGGCCGCGTTGCTTCATCACCATCGCCATAGCGAGCAGTTCATCCTCGTCCGCCGTGGTTGATGGAATGACGTCGCCGCTGCGCGCACGATGACCCGTGGCGCGCGAGGTGGTGAACCCAAACCCACCGGCCTCAATGCCCTCATCCAGCAAGGTCGCCATGTGTTCGATGTCCGCACCCGATGCCGGCTCGCGACGAATACCGCGCTCGCCCATCACAAACACGCGGATTGGCACGTGCGGCACGAAGGTGCCGAAGTCGATATCGACATGCCGTGTCGCAAGGCTGTCCATGAATTCAGGAAAGCTCTCCCAGGTCCACGGCAATCCTTCGTTCAATACCGCGCCCGGAATGTCCTCCACGCCGTCCATCACATCGATCATCACCTCTCGGTGCTCGGGCTTGCAGGGGGCGAACCCGACGCCGCAATTCCCCATCAAGGCGGTCGTGACGCCATGCTCCGAACACGGCGTCATATGGGTGTCCCACATCACCTGCGCATCAAAGTGCGTATGAATATCGATAAACCCCGGTGTCACGAGGTGCCCTTTGGCGTCGATTTCCTCGGTGCCACGGTCATCAATTTTGCCAACTTCGGCGATCTTGCCGTCGCGCACGCCGACATCGGCGTCATGGGGTTCGGCGCCACTGCCGTCGACAACCGTACCGCCGCGAATGATGAGATCGAATGCCGCCATAGTGGTTTCCTCCCCGGAACGGGCGTTCAGACCTGCGCCCGGATTGATCCTAACCGACGACGGCGCCGGTCTGCCCAACAAAGAAAAGACGTGCCCCGCAAAGTCTCCTGACACAAGGGTGTCAGGAGGGGGTCGCTATGGTCTTAGGGCATCAACGCAACAACCCACTCTAGGAGACACCCTCATGACAAACCCATTCGCCTACATGGAATTGCATCCCAGCAACCCGGACACCGCCAAATCGTTCTACGGCGACCTGATGGGCTGGAAATTTTCGGATATGGACATGGGCGGCGCGACCTACACCATGGTCAACAACGGCGCCGAACCCTTCGGCGGCATCGCGCCAGCCAACGGCGGGTCACCGCATTGGTTGCCGTATCTCGGCGTCGAGGATCTTGATGCAACGACCAAAAAGGCGGAATTACTCGGTGCTAAGGTCATCCAGCCTCGGGTCGATATTCCGGCCGGCAGCTTTGTTGTTCTGCAAGATCCCATGGGTGCAGCTGTTGCGCTGTTTCAGACCCAAGCGTAACTGGGCATGTTCAGGCGGGGACGGCATGGTCGTCCTCGCCCGAGCGCTCTTCTACCGGCACCATTCGACGCCACCAGTTGGGCGCACTAGCATTTGGCTCGGTGGCCTACACGTCGAACCCCACAACTCATGAGCATTCATGCGCCGCGCCGATCGTCTTTTCGAAATCATCCAGATGTTGCGGTCCCGCCGTTTCATGACGGCGGCCCAACTGGCCGAAGAGCTCGAGGTTTCGGAACGCACGATCTATCGCGATGTCAGCGACCTCATCGTCACCGGCGTCCCGATCACGGGGGAGGCCGGCGTTGGCTATACCCTCGATCGCAAGTTCGATTTGCCGCCCCTGATGTTTAACGCTGAAGAGATCGAAGCCCTGATTTTGGGTTCCCGTATTGTTCAGAGCTGGGCCGATCCAGATTTGGCGTCGGCGGCACATAGCGCGCTCACCAAAATTGAGGCGGTGCTCCATGAACCATTACGCATAAATATCGTTGAAAGCGCGCTGTTTGCACCGCGCATGATGCCCGACACAGCGGTCACGTCGAACTTGGCAATCGCAAGGCGTGCGATGCACGACCGGCACAAGGTGTTGTTTCGTTATACGCGGGCTGATGGAGAATCGACGGACCGCGTTGTACACCCACTCGGCCTTTTCTATTGGGGCTACGCCTGGACGCTTGTCTCGTGGTGCGAGACGCGCGACGACTTTCGCAATTTTCGGCTTGATCGAATGGAACGGGTGACGCGCGGCCACGAGACCTTCGAAGAGGTGCCCGGGCATAGCCTCGACGACTTCATGCGGCGTCATACCGACCGCGGTGGCTAACCGGCGTCGAACTCGACCAACTCATAGGTCGATTCCAATTGCGTCGACCGCACACGCACCGGCACGAAATCCTCCAGAGTCGTCCAATAGTCGATGGGCGGCCGGGACGGGAAGATGTATTGGGTGTGGCGCGTTTCAAAGGTGCCTGCCGGTACGGTGATCCTTTCCTCGCCAAGGTAGGCTTGGGTCAGGTCGATACGGTTAAGGTCGGGTCCCGTACTGCCGTCAGGTGTTTGCGAGCAGACGAAACCGCCAACATTGGTATGTCGCTTCGAGTCACCGCGGTCGCGGTCGAACGCGGCGACTAGCCAACCGTCGTTCAGCAACGCATGGGTGCCGAAGAGCGGCGGGCGGTATCCGATATCGCGGCGGTAGCGAGTGCGCCCGGTAGCTTCTGTGAGATTCTCGCACGCCGCACTGTTGGAATCGAAGCTGTACCATGCGGCCCCGACGAAACGGTCGCCGAGCGTGAGGCGGATGTAGGCATCTGTCGGATACCAGTCGCGGTCGACGCTTTGGGTCGAATCGCGCAGCAGGTCGCGGTCTTCCATTTCGACCATAGTCCGAGCCGTGCGGCGGCCGTCCTGATGGACCGTGACCGTGAACCACTCGCGGCCGCGTTCCTCCACGCCGTTTTGCAGGTACGCGATCCGGCCGCTATAGGTTCGGTGCTGCATCGGAAAAGCGATGGGCGGGCGCCCGTCGAAGAGGGGCCCGCCCAAGAAGGCTTAGCCGCCCAGTTCGATCTCGTGCCAATTTACCGCACGATTGAACAAGCGGTAGTTCTGAACATTGGCGCCCAAACCGTCGATGACGGTCCGTTCGTACATGTACGAAATCAGCGCTTCCTCGTGGTAGTGCTTGACGACGTCGCGCACCAGTTCAGCCCGTTTCGCGGGGTCAAACTCGACATTGGCCGCGTCAATGGTCGGCTGAATGGCTTGGTCGCAGATAAATGCGCCAAAGAATGCGCATGAATCAGTGGCGAACGGACGCATCACATCGCCGGTCGGGAAAGACTCAACCAATCCCATCCACATGTGACCGTCCCAGGGTTTTTGACCACGCAACTTGCCAAGAAGATCAGCCAATGCGATTTGCCTGAGTTCGAGATTGATCCCGACCCGTTGCAGGCTGGTGGCGACGAATTGCGAGGTGTTGGTGTAATCCGTCGATGTCGGAATCAACTCCATCACCAAATCCAACCCGTCGGCATAGCCGGCTTCGGCCAGCAGCTTCTTTGCTTGTTCGGGATCGTAGGGGTAGGGCTTGATATCGTCTTGGTGGCCGGCGACGGTGCTGGCAGCGGACTGCCCTGCAGTGACGTAAAGGCCGCCCAGTACTTCTTCGACATACTGATCGCGGTTGATCGCATAGTTGATCGCCCGCCGTACCCGCCGGTCGAGGATCGGTGAGTTGTCCGCGGTCGTGCGGTCGGGAATCGTATTAAACTTGAACGAGACAACTTCGAAGTTTTGCGTAACGTTGACTTTCTTGCCGGCAGCGTCGAGCCCTGCAATATCGTCCGGGCTTAACAACCAAGCGATATCGACTTGGCCTGACTGCAGCGCCGCGACGCGTGCGGCGGTTTCTGTCAATGCAGTGATTTCAAGCCGGTCGACCTTGGCGGGGCGCCAAGCGTCAGCAAAACGTTCCGCCTTCATGGACTCCCCGGTCCAGCTCGTGACCTTGAAGGGGCCGGTACCCACAGGCTTGATGGTGAAGCCTTCGATACCAACATCCTTTTGGTAGTCGGCGTCCATGATCCGAAGTAGGGCGAACCAGCGATCAAGAATTGGATTGGGCTTCTTAGTTGTGATCTCGACCGTGTTCGCGTCGATCTTCTTGGCGCCGGCGAGGCCTAGAAAGCGCGAAGAAATACTCGTCTTGCCGGCATCATCGTTCACGAGAAACTCGACGTTCTTCACGATTTGCTCGGCCGTCATCGGTTCGCCGTTATGGAACTTCACGCCCTGACGAATCTTGAACACCCAGGTCGTGTCGTTCTTCACTTCCCAGGATGTAGCCAGCCCAGGGTCAACAGTCCCATCGGTATTGAGGAACGTCATGCTGTCGGCGAACGACATCAAGGGCAGCGTCGATTGGGCACCAAATGCCATCTCGAAACGCCCTTTTTGCGGATTGAACCCGTAGTGCGCCACGCGCAGCACTTTGTCTTGCGCCTGCGCTGCCTGAAGGGCCCCAAAAGCTCCTAATGCACCGACACCAACAGATACGGCGAGCGCCGCAGCGCTCGCACGTCTGAACAATTGTTTCATAGAATCCTCCCTAGAGGGCGGCACGCCCCGTCAAGACAATTCTAGGCTGAGACTCGGAAGGGGAGAAAGGGGCTTTGGGCGGGACGTGCGAACAGTGAACAGGTCTTTCTGTCTCGGTGGGTCAGTAAGTCAATCCTTGATCCCGCCATAGACCATGAAAGCGCCGACGTTACCGAAGTCGCCAGCGCCGAGTTCTGCTCGGTCCTTATTCTCGTTGTCGCGTCGTGCACTTCGAGCCGTTGCAAACACCACCATCTCACGTGAAAACCCGGCATCGGTGGCGAGCTGCGGGAGGTCGAGATCGTGCAACGTGCCGATAAACGGTTCGTTGTTGTAGTAGGTGTCCCAGTCCGGGACGAAGGCGTCATAGGGGTCAAGACCGGCCCAGTCCACACCGTCCATATGAATCATCAGTCCACCCGGTTTCAGCAACCGATGGCATTCGCGCAAAATATTCGGCAGGGCCTGCCGTGAGGTCTCATGGATGATGATCTGCGAAATGACGAGGTCGAAGGATTCATCGGCGAAGTCGGTGCGCTCCGCATTCTGCTGGGAGAAATGTACGGTCTCGTCCAGCGCGCTGGCCCGCGCCTGGGCGTAACGCAGCATCGGTGCGCCGACGTCGATGGCATGGAGTTCGGCATTTGGAAAGGCGCGCGCCCAAGGCAGCGTGCCATGCCCGACCGAACACCCCATGTCGAGAATCCGGTGCGGCGCGAGATCGGGATAGGTCCGGCGCACCCACGACACCAAGCTCTGTCCGAAGTCATCGTTGAGGTCGCCGCGCAAGCCCATCGAAAACAAATAGATACCGCGGTCATATAGGGCGCCAGCAAACAGGTCGTCGGGCCCAAGCTCGCTGTGATAACCGCCCGGCATGCAATGGATGTCGACGGCACTGTGATAGCGCGGAATGCGCAGATCTGGGTCTAGCCGCAACGTGCTTCGGCCATTCGACTGGCGTTGCGCACGTGCCTTGAGATCGTGCCATGCGCGTTCCACGGGTTCGCCCACTGCATCCCACATGATCTCCTGTGCGGTCCGTTTGAGGGCACTCGCCGCCTGGTAGTAGGGGTCGGCCGCCAACGCGCGGCGCACGTCGTGCCGGGTAGTCGGGGGATGGCCGTTCGCGTTTTCATATGCTGGTTTCACACGGTCCTCATAGACCGCCTTGGTCCCGTTGCCGACGTGCGCCGACAGGTGAGATTTCAACCCTGCAGCAAACTGCTGGCGCGCGTCATCGTCATGGTCGGCCTCGACCAACATCGCATGGCGGGTTTGTGGCACGGGTTCTCCTCCTGCTTGAAAAGAAGTGTGGCGACAACAATACGCGATCGCAAGGTATGGACGGACTTGCGCGCGCGGGCCAGCATCGCGACACTGCGCCGCGATGACCCGATTCGATATTCCGACCATCTTGGTTCCAGAACACATGGCGCTCCATGCCCGGCGCCACCCCGAAAAACCGGCAGTGATCTGCAACGACGTTGTTTTGTCATGGGGCACGTTCGAACGGCAGCAGAACCAAGTCGCCAACGCGCTGGCGGCCATGGGTGTTGGGCGCGGAGACAAGGTCGGCATCCTGACCGATAACAGCAACGACGCGATCGCGGCTTACTTCGGGACCCTCAAGGTGGGGGCCGCTGTTGCCTCTTTACCGACAATCGTCACTGCCGATAGTTTATCCACGATGATCGCGGACTGCGCGGCCAAAGTGCTGATCGTCAGCGACGCCTATCTTGAACGGATCGACTCCATTCGAGATCAACTTGCTCTCAACGCCGACGCGTTTATCGCGATCGGTGCAACATCCGCGGGGTGGCGGGCGTTCGAGGATTGGCGCGATGCGGCAAGCGACGAGGCGCCGCCGATCGTCAACCAACCCGATGATGACGCGTGCCTGATCTATTCGTCCGGCACCACCGGTGTCCCCAAAGGGATCGTGCTCACGCACCATTGCCGAGTGAACCATGCCTACCTGATGAGCGCAGAGCAGCACTTCAATACCGATTCGGTCTTCATCGTCACGACAGCGCTGCATTCGAATACGGCGTGGACGCTTTTGTTGTGCGCTTTCTTGTTCGGCGCGACGGCCGTCATCATGCCGAAGTTCGAGGCCGACGAATGGTGTCGCCTGGTCGAGCAATGGAACGGGACCGCGACCGTGATGGTACCCGCGCAATACCAAGCCATTCTCGATTCGCCCGCCGCCGAAGCACGTGATCTTTCGTCGTTGAAAACATTGGCCACCGTGGGCTCGCATATGCGCGAAGGGATCAAACGGCGCATGTTGGAAAAATTCCCATGCGGCTATTACGAGGTCTACGGCCTGACCGAAGGCTTCGCGACCATCGTCAGGCCCGAAGACCTGCCCGAGAAGATCGTTTCCGTGGGCCGCGGCATGCTGGGCAACGACATCCGGATTATCGACGATGCAGGCGCCGAATTGCCGCAAGGTGAGGCAGGTGAGATCGTCGGCTACAGCCCCATCTTGATGAAGGGCTACCACAACAATCCCGAACAAACCGCCGCCGCGATGTGGCGCGAACCGACGTCGGGCCGCACGTTTCTACGCTCGGGCGACATCGGACGTCTAGACGAAGAAGGCTTCCTCTATTTGCTGGATCGCAAGAAGGACATGATTGTGTCCGGCGGCTACAACGTTTTCCCGGCGGATATCGAGCGCGTTCTTGGTGCCCACCCCGATGTTTACGATCTATGTGTGATCGGTATTCCGCACGAGCGTTGGGGGGAGACGCCACTGGCGCTCATCGTAGCCACGCCCGGCGTGACGCCGGATCTCGAGGTCATGCGAACTTGGGCCAACGATCAGCTGGGCAAACACCAACGGATCGCCGCCATCGAGGTGCGCGACGAACTCCCGCGCAATCCCGCCGGCAAGGTGATGAAGGCAGACCTGCGCAAACCTTACTGGGAAGGACAATCCTGAGGTGGCCTACAAAGACATCAAATACGCCGTCCGCAACAATGTCGCGACAATCACCATCAATCGGCCGCGCGTTCACAACGCCTTTCGCGGGCAAACCTGCGAGGAAATGGTCGATGCCTTCAATAAGGCCGCATGGAACGACGATATCGGCGTCATTGTTCTAACCGGCGCTGGCACCAAGGCATTTTCTTCGGGAGGCGATCAAAGCGCGCATGACGGCGCGTATGACGGGCGTGGCACCATCGGCCTGCCGGTCGAAGAACTCCATGCCATCATGCGCGATGCGCCCAAGCCGGTCATCGCCAAGGTGCGCGGCTGGTGCATCGGCGGCGGTAACGTCTTGGCAACCCTATGCGACCTCACGATCGCGGGCGAAAGCGCGGTGTTCGGCCAAGTCGGCCCGAAAATGGGCTCGATCGACCCCGGTTTCGGGACCAACCTTCTGGCCCGCCATGTCGGCCAGAAGAAAGCCAAAGAGATCTGGTTTCTCTGTCGCCAGTATTCCGCCCAACAGGCCCTCGAAATGGGGTTGGTCAACGCCGTTGTGCCGGACTCGCAGCTCGATGCCGAAGTGCGCCGTTGGTGCGATGAGATCTTGCAAATGAGCCCGACCGCCATCGCGCTCGGCAAACGTGCTTTCAATGCCGAAACCGAATCGATTCGCGGACTGTCAAACCTCGGTAACATCGCGGTGCGTCTGTACTACGATTCGCCCGAGGGCCGGGAAGGGGAGCGCGCCTTTCGCGCCAAACGAAAGCCGCAATTCCGCAAAGCCGCCGCCAAGAAAAAGAAAAGCTAGGCATCCGCCAGCAGCCGCTGTGCAACCTCGGGCACAACATTGCCGCCCGTCACCAGCGCAAGGGTCTTGCGATCTTGCGGAACGCGGCCTGCCAGAAACCCTGCGGCCGCAACCACTCCCGCCGGTTCGCCGAGGACTTTGCCGCGAAACAGTATCGTGCGAAACGCGGTCGCGATCTCGTCTTCGCTGACCAGCACGATGTCATCGACATAGCGTTGCACATGCGCGAACGGAAACGCCCCAGGCCGCACGGCCGACAGCCCGTCTGCCATGCTGTCCCAATAGTCGATCGCGGTCGGTTCGCCGCGTTGACGTGACACGTAAGCAGCATTGGCCCGTTCGGGCTGCACCCCTATCACCCTGACATGGGGGGCGGTTTCCTTGATCGCCGTGGCAACGCCGGCAATCAGTCCGCTGCTGCTTACCGGTGCCAGAACACACTCAACATCCGGCATCTGATCGAGGAGTTCCAACCCGATGCTGCCATGGCCTGCGGGGATCGGCCGTTCTTCCCACGTATCGATCACGGTCATGCCGCGTTCTGCAGCGACACGTTCAGCTGTGGGTTGTCGCGCCAACGCGTCGTCACCGCAAAACACAACCTCCGCGCCATAGCCCCGCGCAGCGTCAACCTTGAACGCACTTGTGCGGTCCATCATCACGACAACGATCGGCACATCGTACATTCGTCCCGCCAGCGCAAAGGCTTGGGCGAAATTGCCCGACGACGTGAGCACCAAACCGCGTTTGAGATTTTCCGGGCCCAACACGCGGATGGTGTTAAATGCCGCCCGCACCTTGTAGGCGCCCGTCACTTGCAGATTCTCGAGCTTTAGAAAAAGAGACTCGATGCCAACCTCCGCCGGCTCTCGCGCCAAGGGAATGATCGGTGTCCGTCGAATGACGGAAGGAAGCTTGTCGTGTGCCGTTTGGATGTCGGCCAGTGTGATCAAATCGGTCACGCCGCAAGGCCGGTGATAGCAAAGGCCTCGATCACGCGCACGCCCGCTTCCTTCATCGCTGTCAGCGCATCGTTGACGCTGTCATCGCCGAGGCCGCGACAGGCGTCCACAACAAGGACCGTATCGAAGCCTTGATTGCGCGCATCAAGCGCGCTGAACCTGACACAGACATCGGTCGCGAGACCGGTCAAAAACACCCGATCAATGCCGCGCTCGCGAAGATATCCGGTGAGACCGGTCGGCGTGGTGCGATCGTTCTCGAAGAATGCTGAATAGGAATCCACGGCGGTGCGAAATCCCTTGCGGATAACCAACTGCGCTTGGTGGCGGTTGAGCTCGGGGTGAAAGTCGGCACCTGTTGTGCCCTGCACACAATGGTCGGGCCACAACGTCTGATCCCCATAGGCGACCGTCACGTTGTCAAAGGGATCCTTCTTGGCATGCTGGCTGGCGAACGACGTGTGTCTCTCTGGGTGCCAATCCTGGGTCAGCACGACGTTGGCGAAATGCGCTTGCAACCGGTTGATGATTGGGACGATGTCGTGCGCCTCATCCACGGCGAGCGCGCCACCGGGGCAAAAGTCGTTCTGCACATCGATGACTAAGAGAGCATCGGTATCGCTGGGGCTCAGCCGCATGGCGGTCTCCGCTAGATGAGCATTGGTGTTGGACTACCTTCAGAAATAGGCGGGTGCTGCCTACCTTGTCCACCGAAACCGGGACGCACTGCGAACCAGTTCGCGACGGTGGTGGTGAACCCCTATCTTGCACCCTACACTGGCCGCCGCCGTTCCCTCGACGCCTTGCCCCAGGAATACCCATGACCGCACAGGTTCTGCCGATCGCGCACGCGATTCTTGATTCGCCCGCATTGCGCGATCGCATCGTCGAGGCCTTCGACCTACCGCAGCCTGTTCAATGCGAGTTGCTCACCCGCGGGATGAACGACGTCTACTTGATTCGCAGCGGCGGCGCGCAATACGCGAGTCGCGTTTGGCGCAGCGGGTTTCGCAACGAAGCCGATGTTGATTACGAGACCAGGTTCCTCAAATTTCTCGATGAGGCGGGGATTCCGGTACCGGCACCAATTTCGACGCGGGACGGTGCGCTCTACATCCCGCTCAATGCGCCAGAAGGACCCCGCTACCTTTCGCTCTTTCAATGGGCCCCGGGCAATCCATTTGCCGACGACCTCAACCCGGCCATGGCCAACCGGCTGGGGGCGATGTTCGGCCGGATGCACCTTGTCGCCAAAGATTTTGCGCCACCAACGGTGCGGTCCATCGACAGCGGTGGTCAGTTGCGTGACGGCTTTCCAGCGCTACAACGCATGGTCGCCCACCGCGATGGGGATGATGCCTGGTACGCCCAAGCCGTCGAGGCGGCGGCCGGCGCGCTCGAATCGCTCCCCGAGACGGTTGCCCCTCAGGGGCCAAGCCACGGGGATTTCCACATCTACAATGCGTTCATCGAAAAAGACGACATCGTCTTGCTCGATTTCGACAATTGCGGCGTCGATCATTGGGCGGCCGAACTCAACAGTTTCATTTGGGCCAACCACTACATCGGCAAGGTTGACGAGACGATCAACGAAGCCTTCCTCGCGGGCTATGAAAGTGAACGACCGCTCAGCAATGAAGAGCGCGAGATGATGCCGCTGTTCTATGCCGCAAAGGAATTGAGGTTCCTGATCGGCTTTGCCGCGAATGTAAACGCCGTCGGGCATACACCGTTGCTCAACCCTGACCTGGATTGGTTTGGCGAGCGCACCCGCCGCCACATCGGGGCGCTGGGTATCCTCTAGGCCCATCCGATGACGACCGAAACGGAAACGTCGCCTCCCGCGGTGCCCGACAGTCCCTACCGATGGGTCGTTCTCAGCGGCATCTGGCTGATTTACTTCTCCTTCGGCCTTCAGATCAACGCGTTAGCGCCACTCGTTGCGCCCGTGACCCAGGACCTCGGCCTCAGTTACGCCCAAATGGGCATGATCCTCAGCGCTTGGCCGCTGCTGTACGTTTTTGCCTCGATCCCATGCGGCGCTGCAGTCGACCGATTGGGCGCACGGCATGCATTGCTGATTGCAGCCGCGATCATGTCGGTCTCGGCGATCACCCGCGGTCTGGCCACCGACTTCTGGAGCATGTTTTTTGCTATTGCGCTGTTCGGCATCGGTGGACCGCTTCTCTCTATCACGACGCCAAAAGCGATTACTAAATGGTTCACTGGGCCGCAGCGTGGCTTGGCCATGGGCATCTACTTCACCGGGCCGTCGCTCGGCAGCATCGCGGCGCTCGCCAGTTCCAACACGCTCTTGATGCCGCTGACCGACGGCAGTTGGCGCTTGGTCTTGATGATCTACGCAGCATTCATGGTAGCAGGTGGTCTTTATTGGTGGGTTCTCAGCGGGCGTGCCGCTTTTCACGCGGTCGACAAAGGCGCGGATCCCGCCGGGCGCGGCACCGTTCGCGAACAGATCGCTGTCTTCGGCTACTTGCTCAAAATTCCTGCTGTGGTTCTCGTGCTCGGCATGAGTATGGGCATCTTCTTTTTCTATGACGCCACCACGAACTGGCTGCCCGAGATTTTGGCCTCCCATGGAATGGCGGCAGGCCCGGCGGGTCTGTGGGCCTCCGCGCCGATTGCAATCGGTGTCGTCGCCGCTTTGATCGTGCCACGGCTGGCAACACCCGAACGCCGTCCGGCGGTGCTGCTTGTTTTGTTCGTCTGCATGGGTCTCGGCGCGATGTTTCTTTTGTCGTCGAACCCCGCCGTGCTCGGCGGATCGTATATCGCGCACGGTATCGCCCGGGGCGGCCTGATGACCGTTGCGCTCATGACTTTGATGGAAACCCGTGGTGTCGCCAGCCATCAGATGGGTGCCGCCGGCGGACTTTTCTTCACCACCTCGGAGATCGGCGGTCTCTTCGGCCCTCTATCGTTCGGTGTGTTGTTTGATGCGACCGGTAGCTTTGCTGCGCCGCTCTACGTCCTGGCTGGCGTGAGCCTCTTGCTGATCGTGCTCCTCGCCTTGCATCGCCGCGCAACCGCAGTGAGCGATCTGAAGGCTGCGTCACCTCAATGACCGCCGCACCCCAAGCGCCGGCGATCACGCCCTACGAGCATCCGTTCCGATGGGCCATGCTGGGCGGCGTCTGGCTGATCTATTTCTCGTTCGGCCTCTTGGCGGCCTCGATGGCGCCGCTGGTCGCGACCATCAGCACCGATCTCGCGATTTCCAACACAGCCATGGGCAGCATTCTCGGCGCTTGGCCGTTGGTTTACATCGTGGTTGCCATCCCGTGCGGCGCGTTTGTCGACCGCGCCGGCCTCAAGTGGGCGCTCTTTTTGGCCGCCATCCTGATGGCCGCCTCCGGCGCCCTGCGCGCAATTGCGCCGGACTACATCACGATGTTTCTGGCGGTTGGTATTTTCGGAATCGGCGGGCCGCTCATTTCGATCGGCGCACCGAAAGCCATCGCTCAATGGTTTCGGGGCCGCGAACGCGGTATTGCCATGGGCATCTACATCACGGGCCCGTCGCTCGGCAGCGTGCTCTCGCTTTCCCTAACCAACAGTGTGTTGATGCCGGCGGTCGACAACGAATGGCGCGCCGCCCTGATGGTTTATGCCGTCATCGTCCTGGTCGCCGGTTTCGCGTGGTTCGTCCTGGCAGCGAATCCCATCAACCGATCAGTGGAGGCGGCGGCGAAGAAGGGCGGCACCATGGGGGATCAGATTGCCGTGTTCGGCGCGTTGCTGCGCATTCCATCGGTTCTGCTGGTCCTCGCGATGAGCATCGGCATCTTTTTCTTCTTCCACGGTATGGGAAATTGGCTGCCCGAACTCTTACGACACGGCGGCATGGGACCGGCAGAAGCGGGACTCTGGGCGAGCATCCCGGTCGCGGTCGGGATCGTGGGTTCGCTCATCGTGCCGCGCTACGCCACACCACCCCGCCGCTTTGCCATTCTGCTCGTGTTGTTTGCCAGCATCGGTGTCGGGGCGGTCCTACTGTTCAGCACACAAATGCCTAGCATCATCGCCTCGTTGGCCGTTCAGGGATTGGGCCGTGGCTCCCTTATGGCGATTGCCCTCCTGGTCCTAATGGAAACCCGCGGCGTCGATGCGGGTCACATGGGGGCCGCCGGCGGCCTGTTCTTCTCCGCCGCCGAAATCGGCGGCGTCCTGGGGCCGATCTCCATTGGCGTGGTGGCCGACCTGACCGGCGGATTCGACGGCGCGCTGTGGATGATGATCGCGGTCAGCGCCTCACTCGTCTTGCTTCTTCTCGCTCACCGCAATGCCGAGCGGCGTGCTGCAATCGCGGCAGGCGACCTTACTTCGTGAAGTGGGGGTTCTTGATCACCCCAAAAGGATTGCCGAACGGGTCGCGTACCGCCGCAACGATTATACCGCCGCCGACTTCATGGGGCGGTTCAAGCGCCGTGCCGCCGAGCTCGATCAACCGATCATACTCGGCTTGGGCATCGGCAACGCCGAAATAGCAATACATCCGAGGCGTTTCCGGCCCATCCCCTACAGCACCCGGCATCAGCCCCAACTCGTACCCCGAAACGCTAAAGCCGATGTAAAAGGGTTCGTCGAAATAGGGCGGTGCCCCAAGCACTTCTGTATACCAGGCCTTTGCTTTGTCGAGTTCTGTCACCTGGTAAACGCAGGTCTGCAGGTTGAGGAAGCGGGCAGGGGTTTCGGTCATTGCGGCTCTCCTAGATGCATTGCGCCAGCCTATGACGCGCGCCCCAAAGAGTCTGCTTGCAAGACGCCAGCACTAGGTCTCACTCGGTCCGCCCGCTAGGATGCCGTCTTTCGCGGAGGGGTCATGAATCAACACATCGTACCGGCAGCGCACACCATTCTCGATGCCGTCGCATTGGGTGACGAAATCAACGCGCACTACGGCCTCGGCCAGCCGTTCAATTGCGAACTCCTCCATCGCGGGATGAACGATTTCTATCTCGTCCGCGCAGCCGGCGCGAAATACGTCGCGCAAGTGTGGCGCCCGGGCCTAACCCCGGTCGACAAGGTCGATTACCAAATGGATTTCATGCTGCACCTCGACGCCGGTGGGGTGCCCTTGCCGGTACCGCAGCTCGGTACCGACGGGTCAAGGCATTTGATGGTCCACGGGCCGGAAGGTGAACGTCCGGTCGCGTTGTTTCGCTTCGTCGAGGGCAGCGCGTTCTCATCGAATCCGACCGAAACGGTGTCACGCAAAATGGGTGTGATCTTTGGCCAAATCCATACGCTCTCGTCGGCGTGGTCCGAGACCAAGAAGGCTCGCCTCATTGATCGTGAAGCCGGGATCACCAACTCTTTCCCGTTTCTCGAAAAACTGGCCGCGCACCGGCCGGACGATGTCGCCTATTACCGCGATGTCGCAGACGCCGTCGCCGGCGGTTACCGCGCGGTCAAGGCGGCTGACGAGGTGCCCTCGGGCGCCATTCACGGCGACTTTCACATTCACAACGCTTTCGTTCGTGCCGGCGATGACGTCACCATCATGGATTTCGATGCCTGTGGGCTCGACTACTTCGTTCAGGAACTGATGAGCTACCGTTGGTCCGTCGAAAAGAATGATCTGCCCTTGGCCCTTTGGGACGTGTTCCTTGAGGGCTATGAGACCGTGCGCCCATTGTCTGACCTGGAACGCGCGCACATTCCGCTGTTCTTGGTGGGCAAAGAGTTTCAATACTTGTGCGGCTTTGCGCGGGGCGTGAACGCCATTGGCCACGTTGCGTTCCACTTTCCAGGCTTTGATTGGTTTGCCGAAAGTGTGCGACGTCATGTGGACGAGGCAAAGCTCCTCTAACGACGCGTCGCCCGCAGCAATGTCATAAGCGTTGCTGCATACCCCGGCGCCGGATCAATCAGGTGGGGGGCGATTTCATGGTGCAGATCGGGCAGGGCGTGAAACGGAACCCAAGGAAACGCATGGTGTTCGCTGTGATACGTCATGTTCCACGCCAGTAGACGAACCAACGCGTTGCTGTGTGTCGTTCGGCTGTTGCGCAGCATGTCGGGCACCTCCGGCCGACCGCCGTGCTCCGCCAGCAAAAACACGCGCAAAAACGGTTGGCCCAGAATCATCGGCACAATCCAAAGCCCTAACACGATCTCCCCCCAACCCTGCGTCCACGACATCGCGCCAACCCCGGCGTAGAACGCGAGCGTCACGCGCGCTTCGATGGCAACGGCGCGTCGCCGGTGCCCCGGTACGAACGATTCGTCGACACGCCCCAAGGCATTGCGACACAACGTGGTGATCCGATCGCGCCACAGCGGCCAGCCCAAAATGTGAATGATGTAATCGATCGTCCGGGTGCGTTTGTCCTCGGCCAATTCCGGATCGCCGGGGACGTTGGTGAGGCGATGGTGAGCCGCGTGGAAATGCCGGAAATAGCCCGCAGGCAGGAGCAGAAGGGTCCCAAGTATCGTGGCAAGCCACCGGTTCAGGACTTTGGTTCGGAAGGCCGTGTCATGAATCGTCTCGTGGAGTGGGGCAAACAAAAACACCAACACGATCCCATGCAACACCAAGCTTGGCGCTAACCAGGGCGTTTGGGCCGAGACAACGACCCATACACCGGTGGCGAGCAGCGCCGCCAGATGCACCGTAAGGCGGCCGATCGCTGGCACGTTGGTGCGCACGCGAAGGCGACGCCGGGTCGTATCGTCCAATAGGTGGTTGGGAAAAGGCGTAGCGGCCGTCATTTCATAACTATAGGCGACCGTGAACGAGCGTGCGGCGTTTGACCTCGGGACAATTGGATGTCACCCGAGAACAAATCGGCGTCCTCCCTGTCGCGATCCCGCCAAGCGCCCTAAACTGAGGGGATGAACGACAAACCGAAACAGCAGGTGCAGGTCAACGGCCTCTTTCAGACGCCGGTCCTCCTGACACTGCTCCCCGACCATGAGGCGCTCAATGCAGCGCTCCAATCGACAATTCTGGGGTATGAGAAATCCAATCCGTCGACCCAACACAGCAATCTTGGCGGCTGGCAGTCCGATACCGAGTTTCTGACCTGGGGTGGTACCGCCGTCGAAACATTGCTCGGGCACGTTCGTCCGTTGGTCGATCGAATGACGGCCAACCGTGAGGGCAAACCGGTGACCGTCGATTGGCACATCAACGCTTGGGCCAACGTCAACCGCGAATCCAACGGCAACGAATTTCACACGCATGCCGGCTGCTTCTGGTCGGCCGTCTACTATGTTGCTGATGGGGGCATTGGTCAGGACCCGACACTCGGTGGCGCGCTTGAATTTGCCGACCCGCGCGGCGTTGCCCCGGCCATGCATGCGCCCTTGTTGGCGTACAATTTCTCCGGCGGGCTGTCAGCCGGTGCAAGCGAGGCGATCTCGCCGCAGGCCGGCATGTTGGTGATCTTCCCTTCATTCGTCAGTCACGCGGTGAAGCCGTATTTGGGCAAACAGGTGCGCATCTCCATCGCAATTAACTTCTCGGCGACACCAACGCTGAACCCGCGCCTCGCGTAAGCCAGCGCCTGAGGAGCTTGCTGCATCAGCGCTCAACAAGAAAAGGACGTTCCATGCCGTTGCCACTCGTTGCCATATCCTTTGAACCTGAAGAAACCGCCGTCCGAGACGTCTTCGTTGAGGTGTTGGGTCCTGAGTCGGAATTGGTCTTTCTGCCGGCTCTCGACGATGCGGACCGCGAAAAGGCGCTCTCAAATGCAAAGGCGCTCGTGGTGCGTGGCTTTGCGGCAGACATGAAGAGTTTGGACCCTGGCATGTTTGCCGGGAAACTCGTTCAAACCATGATCGCCGGCGTCGAACAACTCCCGTTCGACGCGCTCCCGGATGACGCAATGATCGCGCATAACGGCGGGGCGTTTGCACCACAAATGGCTGAGCACATTCTCGGTATGGTTCTGGCCGCCAAGAAGGACCTCCTGGGTAATCACACCGCGATGCAGCAAGGCGGCTGGCGTCAGATGGAACGGACGCGCGAACTAAGCGGCAATACCTGCCTGATCATCGGCTTTGGCGGCATCGGCAAGGCGACGGCTGAATTGATGCGGGCTTTTGGGGTGCGGATCGAAGCGCTAAATCGCAGTGGCCGCACCGATGCCGCGGCGGACTTTGTCGGAACACTTGACGATCTCCACAGTGCCTTGGGCCGGGCGGATGTGGTCGTCCTGTCGTGCGGGCTAAATGCCCAGACCCGGGGTCTTATTGACGCTACTGCCCTATCGCACATGAAGTCGGACGCCGTTTTGGTCAACGTCGCCCGTGGCGGAGTCATCGCCGAGACAGACCTCTTTGCCCACCTCAAGGCAACGCCAACATTCTGGGCGTGTATCGATACCTGGTGGGGAGAACCTTACCGAGATGGCGAGTTCGTCGCCGACCATCCCTTCATCGACCTGCCCAATGTGCTGGGATCGCCGCACAATTCGGGCATTACGGTGGGGTATTTCATCGATGCCGCGCGCCATGCCGCAACCAACGTACGGCGCTATCTGCGTGACGGGGCCGCCGACCGTTTGGTCACCGCCGCGGACCGTCCCTAGAGTTTGGATGCACATACCCCCCAGAATATGGGGGGTTAGGGAGTACGAAACGCCGAAAAACGTGATGGGCGTCACAGATGGCTTGAAACCAATATGGAATGATTAGGTTCTTGAGTACACGAGCTTAGTAAACGTTTTGTAAGGCGGTCCCCCCGCTGGCCCTGGAGGGGGACCGCCCTTTACCTT
>Ga0055584_100001242_pt1 | contig 24998 bp, 16 predicted proteins | sample OSDHelmetaG_FD_58716 | JGI IMG/M metagenome (GOLD analysis project Ga0055584, IMG submission 58716) | Pelagic marine sediment microbial communities from the LTER site Helgoland, North Sea, for post-phytoplankton bloom and carbon turnover... | ecosystem: Environmental > Aquatic > Marine >...
CCGCATTGAACGACGGGTGAAAGATTCGAGATGAAGACGGAGTCAGGTCGTGCGGAAAGAGCGGAAGATGCAGTAGATCCCATAGAGAGAATTGGCAGGTTCGCCGCTAGTATCGGGCTATCAACGGTTCCGCCAAGTGAGTTTTTGCGTCGAATAAGAAAAGCTGGAATAGGCTGATCTTAGTCTCGCACTCGCCCGCGCATCTTTTTCTTGTCCGAGCGAAACTGCTTATCCTTGCGCATTTTTGCCTTGGTCGATTTTGAAGGGCGACGCTTGCGATAGCGTTTCAGGGCACGTTGGCGGGCACGCTGCTGGCGCTGTTGCAGATCGATTCGTTCGAAGTGCTCGCAGAGGCGACGTCGCGCGATCTCCCTGTTTTTTTCCCGTGAACGGGAATCCTGGCAATTGATCTCCACGCCGGAGGGAAGATGCTTCAAGTAAACGCAGTTCGCCGTTTTGTTGATTTTCTGCCCGCCGCTGCCGGCGCCGAGCACAAAGCGTTCTTCCAGATCCTTTTCGAGGATTCGTAGTCTTGCCATGCGTTGTTGTAACGAGTCTTCCATTCCTAATTTTGGAAATTCCAGTGCTTTCAGAAAGGTCTACAGAAAAGCAACTTGCTCGAAGCGAGCAAGCAGGGTTGGCTCAGTGACCTAACCCTGTTTAGTGACAGACTATACCCTGTTGCGCCGCATTATCCATGGAAGCTGAACTCAGCGACGCCGAAAAAGGCTATGCCGTATATACACGGCGAACGCTTTCCTTCTACGATAGATTTGTCCACGGCATTTCGAATTGCCACATCTGGAAGTGTCCCACCGACGAGTTGCTCGATCTGTATCGAGAGCATATCTCGACGAATCATCTGGAAGTTGGAGTTGGCACGGGGATGTTGCTGGAAAATACGCTGCCCGACGTGGAGCTGCATTTGGCCCTGCTTGATGCGAATCGTGACTGTCTCGATTTTGCGGCGGAAAGGCTGGAGAAGTTCCGCCCGGAGGTTCATCAAAAGGACCTTCTCGAAAAACTCGAATTGCCGGGGGCCGGGTTTGATTCGATAGGGCTCAACTATGTTCTGCACTGCCTTCCGGGAAAAGGGGAGGAAAAGGTGAAAATCGTTTTCGACAACCTCTGCGGCTTCCTTCACGAAAAGAGAATCCTATTCGGATCGAGCATTCTCGGAACAGACATCCAGGCTCCCTGGCTTGCTCGCCGCATGATGAAAATCTACAACAAGAAGGGGGTTTTCTCGAATGAGGACGATTCCCTTGGGGCGGTGATGGAAGGTTTGCAGCAGCGTTTCAAGACCTTCAACGTCGAGGTGCGAGGCTGCGTGGTGATCTTCTGGGGCAAAGGCCTGCGCGATGGTTATAGTGAGAGGCTGCTCGGCAGATAGTGGAACTATTGGATCGGGTTTTCGAACCAGACAACGTTTCGACTCGTGTGGCCAGCAATGAGCACATCGAGATCCCCGTCCTTGTCCATGTCGCAGAGCCGGGTGTCGTAGGAGCCCTGATTGGTTGCAATGTCGTGCCGAGTGAAAGTTCCACTACCGGAATTTTCGAACCAAGCGGCGTGTCCGTCGGGATCCTTGCTGCAGGTGATGGCGTCGATGTCGCCATCTCCGTCGATGTCGGCGAGGTCGAGTGAGTGGGGATTTTTGAAATCAGGATCAATCTTAATCATTTCAAAATCAGGGCCGCGAAACCAGAGAACTCCGTAGGCATGTCCCCGGGTGGCGAACCAGTCAAGATGATCGTCACCGTTCAGATCGGCGGGCATGATGTTGGATGCTCCGATTTCGGGAGCGGAGAGAAGGTGCTTTCTCCAGGGGGCTTTTGCGTCTTCCGGCTGTTCCCACCACGCAAACCAGCCGCCGGAAAGAGGATCGCCGTTTCCTTTTGCACCGTAGGCGATGTCGGGGCGCCCGTCGCCGTTGGCATCGCCGAAGCCTGCGTAGTGTGAGTTGTCGGGTGCTTCGCCGGGTGGGGCGAAAACGTGACGAAACCAGTTTTTCGCGTCGTGGGGATCGGTCGGAACCTCCAGCCAGGTGAGAGCCTGGGTAAATTCGGTGCCCTTGCTGCGACCGGAATTCGCGATCAGGTCGACTTTGCCATCCTGATTTACATCGCCAGTGATGAGACAATGGGTGCCGAGGATTTCATCATCGACGACGCGGTATTTCCACAGGCCATCCGTGAATGGATCGTCAGGACATTCGAGCCAGAAGACAGTGTTGTTCGATCCTGCAAAATCCAAGTCGCCGTCCCCATCAACGTCCATGAGACAGCTGTGCATGCAGCCATTGCGAACTTTGTTTCGCGATCGACTTTGCTCAATCTTGTCGATGATATGTTCCGTCCAGTCGGGGCCTCTGAGCAAGACAACGCGATTGTCGAATGAAGTGAGCACGTCGATGTGCCCGTCCTTGTCCCAGTCATGAGCCACGGCACTGTTGATCATGCCGAGTTTCGCTTCGGCGATAGTGTGCTTTTTCCAAACGGAATCGTCTGCAGTGGCGGCGATTGTCAATGCTGCGAGCGTTACGGTCAACGCTGAGGAGGAAGGACGGAACATCACTTTGCTCCCCTCACTCCTTCACTGCTTCCGCTCGCACGCGATCCATCAATCCGGTGGAGCGTGCGGAGATCAAGAAGGTCCGCTTCATCCTTTTGCTGGATCGCATGGCGCGACTTTTCGGCTTTACCTTGAGCTCAAAGCGTTCTTGCTCGCGGGAGTTAAGCTGGAGTTGGATGCCGTTATTGATAAAGGCAGCGGTGACGTTCTGGCGACCTGCCGTTACCTGGAAGTAATTGGCTTTAAAATAGCGATTCCCGTTGGCTCCACGGCCACCGATTGAGTTTGCCTCTTCGCCGTCGTTCTGAGTGGTAAATCGGTAGGTCAGGAATTTTTTTCGGCTCGTGACCTGACGGTGTTTTTGTCCGGCTCCGCTGCGAGTGTAAAAGTCGTTTCCTCGCTGACTGGAAAATGTTTTCCCAATGGTAGCATCAGGTCGGTTCGCGACGTAGGGAACGGCTTCGTAAAAGAGATCGTAGGTTCCCGTCTGATTGTCGCCGTCACCGGTTACCGCGAGGTAGCAAGTGCCTCCTGCAGGAAGAATATACTCGATGCGAAAGTTGGTGCCGTCTCCGTTGTCGCCGTCGGCAATGGCATTGTTGAGAGGGGAACCCTCGGGGGAGAAAAGTTCACCAACCGTACTTGTTCCTCCCGTGGTGTAGAAAACGACACGGGTCGGACCGCTGACGCCGAGCGCGAAGTAATCGATGTCGCCCGGTTCCAACTCTCCGGGCACAGCAAGATTTGCCGAGGTAAGATTGGTTGCGGTGTTCCGAGTGTCACCGTGATCTTCGCCGCCGACTGAAGCGTTATCGTAGGTTTCCCCTCCACCGGGATTGCCGGGGTCGAAGTCGCCTCCGCTCGCGGCAACGAGGGTGGATAGCACGTAGACTCCGGAGTCTGCGGGAGCTTGAAAAGGGATGTCGCCGCCGCTCCCTCCGACTGCGGAATTGCGATACCGAATCACATTATCGCTTTCCTGAACGGGATCGCCTGCCTGTGCGAGTTCGGGGAAAAGGTAGAGAATGAGTGGAGTTCCTTCGCTGATTCTGAGGCCTTCGTAGTCGATGCGCTCAAAGGTTTCAGCGATTCCTGCTCCGTTGGCCCAGTGGTCACCGGCATCGGCGGAGACCACGGCAATGATGACATCATCGCTGAGGCCGATCGTTTCTCCGGCTTCAATCGTAGTGCCGGGAACGGTAGGGTCGTCAAGGTCAAGAAAACCGTCTTGATTCGCGTCGGCCACAAGTGCGGCAACGGTTCCATCGGCGATGTTCCCGTTATCAAAGTAGATTTCCACAGTGATTCCGGCAAATAGGGGGAACGTTCCCAGCACTGAGATAATTCCTGAAAGAAAGATATTTCTCAGCTGCAGAGGGGAAGATGAGAGCTGGCGTGCGGTCATCATCAGTAGCGGGGGAGATTCAGCCATCGCACGGAGGCTCCGGCAGCAGTGGAGGATTTGCGAATGAGGAGCCCGGTTGTGGAAGGTATCTCTTCGTCGTCACTGGCGGGGTAGGAGTTGCCATCGTCGCGACGCCATTCTCCGCCGACGCGGAAGTAGATGACAGAGGGTTCTTTGTTAAATGCGGCTGTCAGATTGTCGTAGAGGACAAGTTCATCGCGTCGGTTACCGGATGAGTTGGAGGAGCTGTCGGTAAAGGAAACTCCCAGATCGAGATCGGATAGTTTGACAGCGACGGGACGAAGGAGAGCCACTGTCGTATCCTGACTCTTACCCTCGCCAGACAAAGTTCGAAGGGCGCTGGAGTGGCCTTTTGCGTGAACGTGCCAACGAGCTGCGAATTCGGTGTTGGCAGCACTGTCGGGGTGACGAATCACGAAGGCCTTGCCAGGAGGAATTACGGTATCGTCAGCAGCGGGAAATCCACGATCAGAGCGAAACCAGCCTTCGCTTGTCAGGAAATAAATGCGGTCCGGAGCGAGATTGGTTCCGTCGCCGATTTCATCAAAAAAGAGAACGCGGCTTTCCCGCTGGGGAGCAAGCTTTCCGGTGGAGGGGTGGACGGCGGTTTGTTCCGCCGGGGGGAATAACGTGGCGAGAGTCCAGTATGGAATGACTTCGAAAATGTCGCCGTCTCCGACTCCAGCAAGATTGTCATTCTCCAGATCAATTGTGATCGAATCAGCATCATGAGAAGTGACGGGATAGATCCACCCATTTCTCGATCCGCCGGTGAACTGCAAATAGTGCGGCTCGTCAGTGAGTTCGCTGGTAGGGAGCTCACGATCTGCTTGGAAGCCGAGAGAGGCTGTTGTCGCGCTGACGACGGGATTTCCACTGACTGCTGAACTGAAACGGACGGGACGATGAAAGGGAATGCTGACGACGGTGTCCGATCCGCCGGTGCAGGTGACGCTCGTGTATCCTGCCGCTCGCGACACCACTTCCGCCCGGGCGGATTGAATCGTGCCGGTCATCAGCAACGCCAGAAAAATGGCGTTGAAGCAGGAATTAGAGGAAGGCATAATTACAGACTGTACAATACGATATTTGCAAGGCCCGTGGCAAGTTGGGAATCGGACTATTTGACGGGAAACTCATTTCTGCAGCGGCGCCTTTTCGCTGTGGACACGGAGTAGCCGCTGGGCTTCATTGAGCAGCGCTTTTGGTTGAGAGAAGGGAGAATGGCCGATGTCCTGCCAAAGTATTTTTCCACCGGGTGAGATCAAAACCGTTCCATGCATAGGGCCGTTTTCCAGTTCATCAAAAATGCGATAGTCACGAAAGGTTTTGAGTTCGGGATCGGCGAGAACGGGAAAGGGGAATTGCTCGCGGAATCCGGGGTTCTTTTCTTCATCCGTTCCCAGCATCTGCCCAAGAAGCTCGGAGGAATCGAGACTGATAGCGACGATTTGGATACCTGTCTTTTCGAAAGCCTTATAGTGAGGTTGAAAGATGTCGAACTGCTTCAGGCAATAAGCGCAACTGGTGCCAAGAAAGAAATTAAGCAGGACAGGACGGTCGGAGAATTGGGCAAGCGTGACGGTATTTCCACGCCGATCGGAAAGTTGGAACTTGGCAGCCCGAGGTGGTTGCCAGCTATCTGGGCCGACACTTTCCTGACCCACTTCAAGTTTTGCGGTAGGCAGCTTCCAGTCTCCCGGCAGGCGCAGCTTTTGTGCGATTGGGGAGAGTTCCATTAGGACGGGGATGTCGGCATCGGCGTGATTGCTATCTGCCCGAAAGCGCCGGTCGAAGGGAAAGAGGGCTTCCCTTTGTCGGCCGGCTTCCATTGCGTAGTGGCAATACAGGGAGGTTGGCAGCCAGCGGTAGGGCGTGTTTTTTCTTTCTGCTTCAACAGTTTGAAAAGCCGGTCCGGTATGCCCGGCAAGATGGAGAAAATAAGCTTTGACCAGGGGCGGTAAAACCACCTTTTTCAGCAGGTTAGCCTCAATGTTTTCAGCTTCGAAAAGGGAGAGAATTGTCTGCGCGGTTTTGACAAAATCAGTGATCTTTTTTTCTTCGCTGTTGGAGATTCCCGTGATCAACGCCTCCTGCTGATCTCGGAGCATCTGGGCGAGGATGTCGTCTGCACGATCCTGATTTCCGAGTGCGAGGTGAGCGAGGAATTGCCAATGCATACGTTGGATTCTGTCCTGCGGAGTGATTGCCGCGAGAAGGGGCGGATGAGTTTCAAGATCGTTGGCGAGACGTTCCCATTGCCCGGAAATCATGAGGGGCTCGACTCGAAGGGCTTCCACCCCGAAATTCGAATCGGCTCTCTTTCGAGACAATGCGATGGCAGCGTCTGCCTCCTTAAGGGCTTCATTGATTCTCCCAGACTCGGTAAGAATGCGAATGAGCGCGGCATGGTTTTCCGCGAGGCTCTGCGACTCCCAAGGCATTCGATTTCCCGAGGCGAGATCGTCGTGGTCCGTTTGAACGGCTCCTTTGGCAAAGATGGCTGCCTCGTTTGAGCGCCCGGCGGCAAGGAATGCTTCGGCTGCGTAACGCCAGATTTCGGCGGCATTCGGAGATTTGGAAATCATGTTTCTGGCCTCTTCGAGAATGTGTTCCGGACGTCGGTCCAGCCAGAGAAAAACCCGGTAGTGACGCGAAGGGTGTTCGGGTGCGATTTCGAAAAATTCTTTCGCAAGCGTGTCGACGGCGAGTCGGGAGGAAACGGGAAGTCCGGCGATGTACTGGTCGAGAGTGAGACGTCGGATCAGAAACGCCCGAATTTCGTTTTCTCGTGGAAATTCGAAGAGAAGATCGTCCAGTGCGCGGATGCGACCTGCGGAGCGGGCAAAGAGATCACGCTCATCGCCTTCCTTGTAGAAATCGGCGAGAAGAGCCGTCCATTTCTGTTCGAGGAGGGGGCGATTTCGGTCGCAGCGATCGCGGGCTGCCTGTGCGTAGACACGGGCGACAGAAGGGCGCCGCTCATTCGCTTGCGCGAGTCCCCAATATCCCATCGGGCAGTCGGGATCGAGATGAACGATAGTTCGAAAGGCACGCTCGGCTTCCTTGTAGGAAAGGGTGTGTAGCAATGCGATTCCCTGGCGGAAAAATTGTTTCGCCTCTTCGGATTCGGTGGAGATAGGAAAAGAGATGGCTTCCGCTCCGATGCCGTCGATGGGTTCTGCGAGGTATTTGGGTCCGGACAAAAAGGCTTCATGCAGAGTTTTCGGCGCGTTCGGATCCAGTTCCGCCAGCAGCGGGGCGAGGCAGCGGAGCGAGTAATTGCGATACTGTGCCTTTCCGGGAATGGCGATACAGAGCTGCATGGCAAAAACGGCAATGCAGAGAGGATATGCCGTTTTTCGAAAGAATGAGAGCTTGATGGAGCTACGGTTTGGCATCCAGTTGGTCATCTTCGATTTCTTCCCTGCCGGTAAGCGGTTTTCCATCGCGCTCTGCCCAGGCGATATCGTCTGGGGTGTTTAGTGTTTTATCTGGTCCAGCCGAAAAGATTTCCATCTTCGTCCCGGAAAGGGGGTGGAAGAAATACGGGGTGCCCCAGCGATCAAGTAGTTGACCTGTAGAATCGAGAGAGGGGTGATCGAAAGGAAAGACGACAAGATTCCCCGGGTTTTCTCCCAGCAGAGCTTTCATGACCATGCGATTGTCAGCAGCTACGGGATTTCGTTGAAAGGAAAGGCGGTAAAAAGAGAGAATTTGGTCGATGTATTCGAGATCTTCTTCCGGTGCGGAATCTTCGGAGTGCAGACCATTCGCGATTTTAACCGCTTCCATGACGACGTTGCGACCTTTCTTATCCTGCTGCACACGCTGATCGTTTGTGATGCCGGTTTTGTAGGGCTTCCTCCCGACGATGGAGATAGCGGGGTTGTAGACGGGTTGGGGTGCGCCGGCGTGGGAAGCGTGATCTTTTTCCTGTTCCTCGGCTGCTACCGGGTCTGTTTCCGGAGTAGTCGCCGGTGATTTTGATGAGCGGGGAAAGAGAAAGAACACCGCCAATCCTGCGATGGTGACGAGAGCAAAAATAGCGATCTTTTTCATACCCCTGCCGCGATCAGGTGAGGCCGATAAAATCGAGATTCGTTGCGGGATCGAACGGGCTGGAGAATCCGTTCGCGAGATTCGGGAAGATCGCTTCGAGATCGCCGGAGGAGACGCCGAACCACTTCGCAAGGCGGGCATAGTATTGGTCGGTGGAGATTTGTGGAATCCAGCGACCTCGATTGTTGTTGCCAGGAATGTCATTGGCTCCTTGAATCGCCAGCTCGGGAAATTTCCCATAAATTTTTGATCCGCCCGCATTGGCATCGGCTACGGCACCGCCGGCAATAAATACGTGAGTGCCCCAGGCGTGGTCCGTGCCCGAGGTGTTCGGTGTCCAAGTCCGGTTGAAGTCGGATGCCTGGAACATGGTAGCCATATTGTAGTCAAACGCGGAGTCGTATTGCGCGAGCGCCTTCATCGCTTCATTGAAGCAAGCGACGATAGCGTCGACATCAGAGAGCAATCCGGGAAGCAGGTCGTTGATGTCGGCGTGGTTGTCGAAGCCGCCTTTGTTCATGAAGAATACCTGACGGGTATTTCCAAGGCACTCGCGACCGGCGATGAGCTTGCAGGTTATGAGCATTTCCTGAACGTCGGCTGGGAGTTGCGTAGCTACGGTGAAATTCGTGCCGATGCGTCCATTGTATGTATTCAGAAAAACCGTTTCGAGGTAGTTGTCGGAGGGGAAGGGGCCGTCCGCAGCTGAATCGGCGACGTTGGTGGCCGCCCCGATGAGGGCCTCGTTTTCCCGAGCACTTTTGAGAACGTCAGCGTAGCTCTGCTCGATGATGTGCTCGTGTTCGTAGTTGATGACAGACTCGAATGCTTGAAGTCTGCGTCCCGCAGAGTTGTTGGTGTAAGCTCCCCCCTGAACGGCGGAGGAATAGTTGGTTCCATAGCCAACAAGTGAAATGGCCCCGGCCCGGCTGACCGCATATTGCGGGATGGTCCCTCCGGGAGAAACCAGCAGGTCGGTGCTGCCTGCTGCGGTGATAAGCATGGATGCCACGCTGTCCTTGTTGATTCCCTGTCCGTCCGGGGCAGGATCGCCATAGGGTGCACTTCGAAACAAATTGGCGACGCGCCCCGCCCATCCCGAAACAAATGGATTCTGGGGGATGGAAGAAAACCACTCGTTTACCTGATCGGAATGGGAGAAGAGCTGAATGGGTTTGATCGTCGCATTGTATTCATTCAGGCTCACATTTTCCGGAATGGGAACGGCTAGCGTTCCGCAGTTTGCGACCATAGCGAGTTCGCCATCGTTGAACATCTGTGCCATCGATTGGCAGGACGGATGCAGCGCATACTGCTGGTTGGCTGCAGACGGCGCATCCAGTTCCGTGCCGGCGTTGGAGATGTCGTTTTCAGAGACTGCAACAAAGCGGCGGTCGTCTTCGTAGTTGGCTCGACCGGGATGGCTTCCGATGGGGATAAGCAGATTATTCGTGTCGCAGCCTCCTCCCAGAAAGAAACACACGAGCGCCTTGTATTCGCCCATGTTCATTCCCGTGGTGGCGGCCGAGGCATTCTGCATCAGGTTCAGGTTGGTCAGGGCGGAGGCCATTCCCGTGATCCCAAATCCGGCGCTGCCGGTGCGGGTGAGAAATTTGCGGCGGCTCCACTTGGGGCTGTGAATATCAAAAGGTTTCATTGCGGGAAATTGGAAAAAAACGGAAGATCACTTCTTCACCTGGTATTCCGGGCTGATGGTCATGAGATATAGGGCGGTGCGGAACTTGTCCATGCGGTCCACATCACTGCCGGAACCGTCGCCGAAGGTGTCAGTGAGGGTGTGAATGATCCACTCTCTCGGGTTCCGGGCATCGAGATCATTTGTGAGGTCGCCGTCGCCATGAAGCGGATCCCTCGGGCTGAAGCCGTCCCGGGAGGGATCCTCATCATCCGATTCATCTAAGGGATACTTCGCCTTGAATTGTCCCGCCATGAGTCGGCGGTCGAGAAAATCAACGAGAGCCTCATCCTCCAGAGATTCGCCAGTGCGCCCGCCGGAATCGGCAATGTTGTTTCCGGAGAAAGGTGGAAGCGAATAGATTTCATCAGCCCATTGCTGGAAGTCGATGCGGATACGGTGGCTCTGATCCCAGTCTCCGCCTGACGTGCCGCCGCTGGTGAAGGCTTCGCGCTGATTTCGGGTCGTCCCGCCGAGTCGATTGAAGGACTGTCCGTCAGAGCGGTTGTCGCGGGAAGTATCCCAGGCCCAGGTGATGGTCCAGAAGAAATTGATTTTGTTAACGACATCGGTTTCTGTCGCGAGCTGTAATTCCGGAGAAACGAGAGCTGCAGATTTCACGAGACCTTTGGAGAAGTCGGGCAGGTAGTAGTTGAATACCGTCTCCTGCGCAAAAGGGGACATGGAAAGCTGTGCGTCTGTCAGGTTGTAGAAGAGGTGGCAATTGAATCGGAAGTTGTTTGCCTGGCTGGCCGGGTAGTTGTAGTCGGTCAGGAAAATCTTGTGATAGGGCCCTTGTCCGGTGTAGTTGCCGGGATCGTAGCCACCCTCCACCTCTGGCCAACTTCCGTTGAAGGGCGGTTTGGTGTTGTCCGACGAGATCGGAAGCAAACTGGTTGCTTCGAATGTCCGCAGCAACTGCATGTAGGCTTCCAGAGGAGGCTTTTTCATACCGTAGCTCTCGGTAATGAGATCCGGATTGCGAACCTCCGGGTCGAGAAGGATTGCCTTGCAGACATCGCGCATGCACCCTTCGCTGTCTTTGAAGGCTTTGGAAACGCGGTAGAGGTATGCCGAACTTGGGTTACTCGTCGTCATCCGCTGGATGAGGCGGCGGCTGATAAAGGGGGGAGTGGAGGCGTGGCTCGCATTCGCGTTTCCGGCGTTGCCGGTGAAGTCGGGACCGGCGTTTCCGTCGACTTTTCCGGCAAACCAGTCGAGCGCATCTTCAATGTCGGCTTTGCCCATATTGATGATGCTGTTGCTGCTTGATGCCGGAGGGTTGCCCGTATTGGAAAGCATGTTGGTATTGTCGATGACGCGTCCACCGGCGATCGTCTTCACACCGAGATCGTGGTAGATAGTCGAGCCCGATTTGCCAAACATTCGCATCGGGTAGTTAAACTGATGGCTGTAGTAATTTTCCCCTTCGCCGATATCGAAGTTGCTGTTGTAGAGAATGCCGTCGTCTCCGTCGTTGCCGTCGCTGTCGCCATTGGTGTTGTCGGTGTCGAATACGTTTCCTCCGTCCGCGCCATCGATTCCGAATTGGTAGGGGCCTTCACGGAATCCTATGTTCGCATAGATTCTCGTATTGCTTCGGGAGTCGTTTACATAACGGCTGAAACTCTGCCCGGTGAGAACCCGGGCGAACTCCTGAATGTCATCGTTGGTGTAGGTCGCCGATGATCCCGGCGGCACATTTGGATTACTCCCGGTTTGCAATTGTAGCGAGCCATCCGGCCAAAGATTGAACAAACCGATCGAGAAAAGCTGCATGTCCTCTCGGGCAAGGTTTTCGTCCGGGTAGACATCGATGACGCCATCGGCGTTACTGTCGTAGGCGGCACGATTTTTGAGACTGGAAAGCCATTTCCCCATGATCGGGCTCCAGTTGACGTAGCCGAAGAGATCGCGGAAATAGACCTCCTCGTTCCCGTCGATCTGCCCATTGTTGTTCCGATCAGTCGGCAGGGAGTAGTAGTTCAGCATATCCTGGTAGTTGGCTGCTGAAAGGTTTTTGGCTCGAATTGTATTGAGCGTGTCAGCGACGACGAGAATTTGCTGAACGGAATACCCGAACTTTTGCCGTAGTTGATCTTTTCCATTCACCATCAGGGCCCAGTGACCACGGCGGCGATTGTTTTGGTTCGGTTGCCCCAGCTTGCGAACGACTCTGGCGCCTTCACTGGCGCCAACGTCATCGGCCCAATTGATCCAGTCGCGGTCGGTCGGGTAGCGGTTGACCGGATACCATTGGTTCGCCCAGAAATGCGGGTGAGTATTTGGCATTCCCGTGGCGGTTCCGTTGGTCAGTGATCGATTGACGGAAGGCCAGTTGGTTGGAATCGGTTCGACATCAACTCCCGGGTTGTTGTTGTCCCAGTCGTTCCATTCGCCAGGATCCCACATGCCCCGCAGGTTCCATTCCATGTTGTCGGCGGCAAGGGTATAGTCGACGAGATAGGTCTGCTGGGTTCGACACTGCTCGTCGATCCACTTCTCGTATTCTTCGATACGACCGTAATTCGCATTCGACTGCCGTTCCGTCTCGATCGCTGTTTTGATTGCCTGCACATCTTCCCAGGCCGCTCCGAAGGTGGCCTGATTGAGAAAGCGGGTGATCTCATTTTCCAAATCTGCACCACTCAGCAACGGAACGGGATCAGGGTCAGTTGGTGGATCAGGTTCGTTGACCGAACCAGTCGCGAGTTCCAGCATTCCCATCACTTCGCCGGCTGCGTTGCTGTCAGTATGAAGGTTGACGTAAATCTGGGTCTCTCCGTTCTGATTGAAGAGGGAATCGATCACCACTTGGCGGGATGGTGCTCCGCCACCCGTTGGCAAGACAGGATTCTGACTCGTCAAATCCCAGTCGTAGGTCAGGTAGTGCCCTAACAAAGCTTCTGAACCTTCTTCGTTCAGGATATCATGGATGGGCGGGCCGCCGACCGGATTGCCACCGCTGAGAAGGACTTTGTGAAAGTGGGTATCGCTTTGGGGAGAGGAAAGGTTCGCGAAACTGTCGTTTCGCATCACGAAGGTGCGCTTGTCGCCTTTGAGGTAACCGCTGACCGTTCCGTTGGCGCGTCCCGTGCCGGGGGAAGCATTGAAGTCTTCCTGGTAGGCACCGACGAAGAGGAAATTCACATTGCCAGGCATGTCGACGATTTCTCCTTTTGCCACCGCTGCGCCTGGAGCAATCTCGTAGTCAGAGTGAGGATCAAGGGTCACGCTGACCGTTTCGGGATACTCATGCGTGTCGTCTCTCGCGATCGTCACTTCGATTTCGGCATGAGCTGCTCCCGCCGGAATCTGGACAGCGCCGTCGGCGGCTCCTTCCTCCTCGGACGCGAAAAAGTCGACGCCGTTTGTTGCGCCGACTTCTTCCGCGAGAGTTCCCCCTCCAAGAGTGTAGAAAACTGTGATCGGATTCAGCCCTCCGCTCCGCTCGATGTGAAAGCGAATTTTATCAGGAGAATTGCCGCTTTGACTGCCGAGGGTGCCGACATCGACGATGTTTCCTGGGAGAAGGGGAGGGTCTTCTAACTCGATTGATTCATCATCCACCGCCGTGACCGAGATCATCTCATTTTCAGCAGACGGGTTGAAGTTCAGCAGATCAGCCAGCTTGTCGGCATCGTTGCCCTCTCCATGCCCGGGGCTGGCGCTCGAAAATGGGCTGAAACCGTAACCAAGAAGCAAATTCTCTGTCGCGTCATCAATCCCGTCTCCATCCGAGTCGAGAGCTTCGGCGTCGAGGAAATCGTAGGTCGCCACGCGAACGAAGTGATCACCGGCATTGTCAAAAAGGGCGCTGCCATTGAAACTCGAAAACGCCCTGATTGGTCGCAGGCAATCTCCGGGAACGACCTCGATGCTGCCGGAGGAAGGCGTTTCCCATCCCACCGCGATGTGATCCGCGCCGCCTGGATCTGCGTGGAAGATTTCAAAGTAGTAGGCCGTTCCCGCAGTGAGGGAAAAGACCGACGACTTCTGCGTGTCGGTGCCGCCGAGACTGGCGACATGATCCCATCCTTCTTCTGAGATGCCGGCAACTTCTGCTTCGGTGTCGATTTCCGCTGCGAGAGCCGGGGTGGGAGCGGATCCGCTTGCGTTGATGTGAAACTCACAGACACCGCGTCCCGCAATGTAAAAGGTGTAGTTTCCGGTCTCTTTCGGCACGATGAATCCCCGGTAGCGGGCACCGAAATTATCGGAGTAGTTGGATGGGCCCTTCAGTGATGATCGCCACTCGCTTCCGTCGGGGGCGCCGGCTCCCGCAAAAAATGATTTCAAATCACTCGTGCCTGAAGGCGGTGCCTGCAGCCAGACATCCCGAGTGACCGCACCCGTAATCGTTGGGTTGGCTCCGTCACTGAAGTCCACAGTGAGAACGCCGCCCGAACCAAAGAGATCTAAATCAGTTCCTGCCGACTCTTCGACGCTGGTCCAGTTGACGAGATCGGTGCTGACGTCGAGTCGATAGCGTTTGCCCGTTATTGTAGTGAAAGAGACGGCCTTGCTGTCGAGGATCGATTGAGGATCCAGCACACGAAGATGGTCGGAATCATCGGTCGGGTTGGTTCCGGCTCCAGCCTCGGCCTCATTGTTTTCTCCATCGCCGTCGTCATCAGCAGATTTGTCCTGACCTTTTTCACCAAAGTAAAAGATTTCCCAAACATCAGACAGGTCATTGTCATCCGTATCGAGATTGAGTTGGCCGAAAGCCGGGAGTGCTCCGAAAAAAAAGAAAATCGAGAGCAGGCAAATGCCGGGAGGTACTGACGTATTTTCAAAGAGTTTCATTAAAGCTGGAAAGCGAGATGTGCCACTGAACGAACATCATTACTTTACCGAAATTCAGGAGTGATGACAAAAAAAAAAGCCAGAGTTTGCAGACTCTGGCTTTTCGTATTTTTCGATTTAACGAGGTCTATTGCCCCGGACAAGTCAGCGCACGGCCGTTGCTCGAAGCATCAAGGGAATCGAGAAAGGGGACGGCTGATTGGGCCCATTCTTCCGGCCCGTAGTGATGTGCGGCTCCTTCTCCGAAACAACTGCGTAGCATTTCGGTGTCAATGATACCGGGATTGAAGGCGACTGCGGCAAGGCCCGGCGGCAACTCCTGGGCGAGAGACTGGGTCAATCCTTCGATAGCCCACTTGGTCGCGCAGTAGGGGGCGACATCGGGAGAGGTCGAGCGACCCCATCCGCTGGAAAAATTTACGATGACGCCGCGGCCGGACTCGATCATGGCCGGGGTGAAGTGGCGAATGACGCTGGCGGTTCCGTCGATATTGATTTTTGTGAGAGCGGAAAATTCCTCTGCAGATATTTCCCAAAGAGGCGCGCTGCGATTGATTGCCGCTGCGCAGTTGATGAGTAGATCCGGCGCTCCGAATTGCGAGAGTGTTGCATCGGCCCACGATGCTATGGCATCGTCATCTGTCACGTCCACAGGAGAAAGCACGTGGGAGTCGCTGAGTTCGGATTGAAGCTCGGTGAGAGAATCGGTAGAGCGGGCGCAGCCGATCACGCGATGGCCTCGACTGGCAAAGCCTTGAGTCATGGCTTTGCCAAGACCGCGGGAGACTCCTGTGATGACTACTGTTTTCATTCGGGCCGTCACTTCTTCTTCGGTGGTTCCTCAGCTGGCTCTTCCTCCGCCACCGATCCGGCGATTTCTTCCTGCTCCGCTTTTGGAATGCGTGAGACGCGATCAACAGGGTGTTTTGTCAGGATATTTCCTTTTGCGCCGCGCCCTTTGATTGCGATTTCTCCGAAGTTGCAATCGATCTGAAAGTTCCGCAGGCGGAGGTCGGACCGAAGATGAACGCGGACGATGATGTTGGCGTCTTCTTCGGTTTCGTGTTCGCTCAGCCAGAGGACTCGTGTGCCAGCGGTTCCCTTGGTGAGGTCGTAGAGCTTGTCTCTCGTGACACCGCTTACCTGAAAGCGTTTCACCATGGCGCGACCGCCGCGCCCGTCTTTGTAAATCATATTGTAGGTTTTCGGCTCGTCTCGCTTAAAGACACTGCAGACGAGATTGTCTTTCCCGATGAAGACTTTGTCGGCGATTTTGACGACGCGCATCGTGCCGTCGCGGGAGAAGGCGATGACGTCGTCGAGGCGGGAACACTTCTCGATTGCCTCGTCGCGCTTCATGCTCCAGCCAGCCATGCCCTCTTTGCGGTTTACGTAAAGTGTGTCGTTGGCGACAACGACTTGCTTGGCTTCAACCTTGTCGAAACTATTGAGCTCGGTGCGACGGTCTCGATCTTTTCCGTAGCGCTCCTTGATGCTCTCGTAATACTTGATCGTGAACTTCGTCAGGTTTCGAAGGTTGCGTTTCGTTTTCGCAATCTGGTCTTCGATCCCTTTGATGTATTCATCAGCTTTGAAAGCGTCGTATTTCGAGATGCGCTTGATCTTGATTTCCGTAAGCCGAACGATGTCTTCCTCGGTCACTTTTCGTTGGAGGAGCTTCAGAAATGGCTTCAACCCGATCCAGATCTCTTCGATCACAGCTTCCCAGGTTTCGCATTCCTCGATGCGACGATAGATGCGTTTTTCAATGAAGATTTTTTCGAGGCTGGAGAAATGCCACTTTTCTTCCAATTCACCGAGTCGTATTTCCTGCTCCTGTTTGAGTAGCGCACGAGTTTGCTTTGCGCTGTGGCGCAAAATCTCGGAGACGCCGAGAAACCTGGGTTTGTTATCCTGGATGACGCAGGCGTTGGGCGAGATGCTAACCTCGCAATCGGTGAAAGCATAGAGTGCCTGCAGCATCTGGTCGGTGTCGACCCCGGCAGGGAGGTAGACATGAATCTCGACGTGCTCGGCGGTGCAATCTTCAAGTCGGGAGACGCGTACTTTTCCCTTCTCGTTGGCTTTGAGGATTGAATCGCAGAGACTCGATGCGGTGGTCCCGTAGGGAATTTCCCGTATGATGAGATGCCGGGCTTTTGCCCGCTCGACCTTTGCGCGAACGCGAATTTTTCCTCCTCGCAGTCCATCGTTGTATTCGGAAACATCGGCGATCCCGCCCTGCATGAAGTCGGGAAAAATCTCAAACTCCTCTTTTCGGAGAACAGAGATACAGGCGTCGATCAGTTCATTAAAATTGTGTGGGAGAATTTTGCAGGCGAGGCCGACTGCGATCCCTTCGGCCCCGTGGGCGAGAACGAGAGGGAATTTGGCGGGGAGAGAGACGGGCTCCTTGTTTCGCCCGTCGTAGCTGGCTGCCCAGGTCGTGGTTTTGGGGTTGAAGAGAACTTCGTTCGCGAACTTCGAGAGACGCGTCTCGATGTAGCGAGGTGCGGCGGCGGAGTCGCCGGTGAGAACGTTTCCCCAGTTTCCCTGGGTATCGACGACGAGTTCCTTCTGCCCCATGTTGACGAGAGCGTCTCCGATCGCCTGATCGCCGTGCGGATGATACTGCATCGTGTGGCCGATGATGTTGGCGACCTTGTTGAAGCGCCCGTCGTCCTTTTCCTTGAGGGAATGGAGGATGCGTCGCTGGACTGGCTTCAGCCCATCATTGATGTGCGGGACAGCGCGTTCGAGAATGACGTAGCTCGCGTAATCGAGGAACCAATCGGAATACATTCCCTTGAGGGGCTGCTGGGTCGGGATCGGTTCGGTGTGTTCTGGGTCTGGCATTTTGCTAGTCCTTTTCTTTATCGGCGGCAAGATCTAGATGCATAATTCACGCAGCGTCTTCCGTCCCATTCTCTTCCTCCACTAAGACCGCCTCAAACCGCAGATTCCGGATAATAAACTCCTGCCTCTGTGGCGTATTTTTCCCCATATAAAAGGTCAGCAAATCCTGAACCATTTTCGGCTTGGGTGGCATTGCCACAGGCGAAAGTCTGACATTGTCTCCGATGAAAAACTTGAACTCATCAGGAGAGATTTCTCCCAGGCCTTTAAACCGGGTGATCTCCGGATTGCTGATTTCATTGATCGCCGCGATGCGCTCTTCGTCCGAGTAGCAATAGCGCGTCTCCTTTTTGTTCCTGACCCGAAACAGGGGTGTTTCGAGAATGTAGAGATGCCCATCGCGGATCAGGTCCGGAAAGAACTGAAGGAAAAACGTCATTGCGAGCAGGCGGATGTGCATGCCGTCGACGTCGGCGTCGGTTGCGAGAACGACTTTGTTGTAGCGGAGTCCCTCAATGCCATCCTCGATTCCGAGGGCTGCCTGGAGCAGGTTGAACTCTTCGTTCTGGTAGACCACTTTCTGCGACATCCCGTAGGAGTTGAGCGGTTTTCCGCGAAGCGAAAACACGGCCTGGGTATCGACGTTGCGAGCTTTCGTGATGGATCCACTCGCAGAGTCCCCCTCGGTGATGAAGAGCGTCGATTCGTCGGCGAGCTTGTGCTTGGAGTGTAGGTGCGCGCGGCAGTCGCGTAGCTTCTTGTTGTGGAGCTTGGTCTGTTTGGCGCGCTCGCGAGCAAGCTTCTTGATGCCCTTCATCTCCTTGCGCTCGTGCTCGGAGCGTTGGATTTTCTCCAGCATGGCATCAGCGGTTTCCTTACGTCGGTGGAGAACGTTGTCGAGCTGCTGGCCGATGTAGTTGCCCACGAAAGTTCGGATCGTTTCTCCGTCGGGCGCCATGTGGGTGGAGCCGAGCTTGGTCTTGGTCTGTGACTCGAAAACGGGATCTTCTACCTTCACGCTGACAGCGGCGACGATTCCAGAGCGAACATCAGGTGCGTCGTATTGCTTTTTGAAGTGGGTTCGAATTGTCGAGACGATCGCTTCACGAAACGAGGCGAGGTGCGATCCACCCATGGTCGTGTGCTGGCCGTTGACGAAGCTGTAGTATTCCTCGCCACTCTGTTCCGTGTGAGTGAAGGCGATTTCGATATCTTTGTCCACGAGGTGGATGATGGGATAAATCGGCTTTTCAGCACCCTCTAGGTTTTCCTCAAGAAGATCGAGCAGGCCGTTCTTGGATTTAAACTTCTCTCCGTTGAGGGTCAGGGTGAGCCCCGTATTCAAGTAGGCGTAGTTGCGGAGCATTGTCTCCACGGTCTCCATGTCCCAGGAATACTTTCCGAAGATTTCCCCATCTGGCTCGAAGCAAACCATCGTCCCGCTGGGTTCGGATGATTTGGCTGCCTTCTTCATCTCGTCGGTGATGAGTCCCTGGCCAAACGTGATCCCCTTGGTCTGCTTGTCGCGGAAGGCGGCAATCTCGAAAAATTCAGAAAGGAAGTTCACTGCTTTGATGCCGACACCATTGAGGCCCACGGATTTCTTGAATGCTTCGCTGTCGTATTTCGCGCCCGTGTTGATGATTGAAGCGCAATCCTTCAATTTCCCGAGTGGGATTCCGCGTCCGTAGTCCCGAACGCGTACGAAGTTCTCGTCGATTTCGATATCGATTTGTTTCCCGTTCCCCATGACAAACTCGTCGATGCAGTTATCGATCGTTTCTTTCAGCAGAATGTAGATTCCGTCGTCCGGCGAGGTACCGTCCCCGAGCTTACCGATATACATTCCGGGGCGGAGGCGAATGTGTTCACGGGGTTCCAGCGAGCGAATATGCTCTTCAGTGTAGTCGGCAGCCATGGCAGGGGCAGGGGTTGAGGGAGATTCCAGTATTTCGGAATACTTAAGTAATTTCAACCCTAGAAATGGATATATCGCCCTAGAAACCCCGATTTTTCGGGGTTTTCGCTGGTTTCGAGCAGGACTCAACAGGGGTGAGTCGTTGGCCTAACCCTGTTGGGGATGGGATTGAACCCTGTTGGGTTGTCTTTGATTCAAGGAACTTAAGATGGCTGAATCCAACTTGGGTGCTGGAAAATGGGTATTCTGAATCAGCTTTATTGCGGGGTTGGCGCTGGAGTTGAATTTGGAAAATCGGGAATGCAGTGGCAGGGATATCGATGTCACTAAGTTTCTGGAAGCGCCAAATTACTATGTGAGAATATTCATATCCAAGACGGGAATCGCTTTGCTGATTCTCTTTTCATTACCTGTATTTTTACCCCAGGTCGCTTTTGGAATTATTGGTGGGGAAGACGCGGGAGAGGAGGAATTTCCTTGGATTGCTGCTTTGATTAAGAAAGGCAACTTCAGCGCACCAGCGGTGATTGGTGGAGGGGTTCTCGTCGGCGATCAATGGGTTTTGACGGCGGCACATAGCATGGAGTCTGAATCCACCACTTCGTTTGAGTTGTGGTTTCAAACTCCCGATTTGAATGATGCATCTGTCCGCCTCCGGCGAAATGTTCTGGCTATATTTACTCATCCGGATTTCACGACCGCGGGGGGCTTTTCTACTCATGATCTCGCGCTGCTTTTGCTGGATCGGCCTCTGAAGGAGGTTCTGCCGATCCCTCTAATCGCTCAGGATGATACCCTTTTTGCAGAAGATTCCGTTACAACGGCAGGGTGGGGAACGATTTCATCTGTTTCACAAGTTGCCCATCCGGTCTTGCGGCGTTCTGCTCTTGAATTGGTTACGCGCCAGTTTGCCAATTCGTTTTTTGGAAATGCGCTGTCTATTGCGCATCTTCCGGCTCGTGATCCGAATACCACTTCGACTCCTTGTTTTGGAGATAGTGGGGGGCCAATGGTGAAAGAAATTGACGGTGTAGACACATTAGTTGGCTTGGTGAGTTTCGGTTCGTCGGATTGTTCCGATGCGGCAGTCCCGGCGATATTTTCCAACATTTACCAGTATCTGGGATGGATTAGCGAGCATCTCGAACTCACGGCAGTTCCGTCTGAGCTTTAAATTTCCGGCAAGGGCAAGAACATTTCTCCTGGTGATTCTTCCCCTCGAGAGGGCGACAAAACAAATTTAGGAACGATTTCGGATCGGAAACGGAAGGTCACGAAGTCATTCAAAGCTCTGAATGCGGGCAATGGTCTGTTGACGATTCGTGCCGCTACTTCTTCCGGCTCAAAATTCAAGGTTCGGCGGGATCCAGCGAACTTGATTGGCACGAATGGAAGCTCGACTTGGAAAATCCAATTTCGTTCTCCTCGACGCAAGTCCCGGCATCGATCAACTGTGCAGATTTATTCGAACGATCCCACCAATCCTGTATATCGTTTCAAGGTCGAGGTTCGAGTTCGATAGCCTGAATTGGAGCGGTAGGTCCTTCTTGCCCAGACTTACTCTCCTAACAGCTTGGCAAAGAGAAACTCGTGGGCGTTTTTGTATTTTTCCGATTCCGAAACGCCCCGGATGAGAAGGTGGCATTCGACGCTCATTTCATCGCATTTTTCCTTCATTTTCACTCCGTAGACAGGATGGTGAATGCCGTGCCCGGCATTTTTTGAAGGAAGAGTCATATCGCTGCCATAGGTCATGAGGAGTGGTGGATCGCCTTTGCTGACGTGGTTGTAGGCGGAGAATTCCTTGTAGTGGGCCTCGTGCTTTTCGTAATTGGCGAGCGCTGCTTCGGCATTGGGTTCGCCGACAGCATTCGCGATCATGAGGTGGTCGAGCACTTTCTTACCGAGCCAGGGAACGATCTGTTTGGGATCAATGGATGTTTGTCCACCGGCTACGGCAGCTGCAGTGACGCGGGTTGATTCGCGGAGGACAGGATCGGCGTTATCGGGATCGGCGAGGTCGTCGTGCATCAGGAGCCACATGGAAGTGCAGGCCCCGGCACTGCCTCCGGTGAGGACGATCTTATCGGGATTGATATCCCACTCTTTTGCCTTGGTCCGAATGAACTGAATGGCACGAGCAGCGTCGTGAATGGGGGCGGGAAGGGGGTTTTTGGGAGTGAGACGGTATTCGACGGAGGCGCAGGAAATACCTTTTTCGAGGAAGGGCTCCATCTGCCCGGCTTTTACATTCTTCGATCCGCCGCGCCATCCTCCACCGTGAATGTAGACGTGGAGTGGGCGCGGCCCCTCGCCATCGGCTTTCCAGAAATCGATTACGTTCTCCGGGTGAGGGCCATAGGAAACATTAGCATGAGTTGGCACGGGAGGCTTCGGCTTGGCCTTGGCAGGCTTCTTGTCATCGGCAAAGGCGAAACTCGAGGCGATAAGGATGGTAGCGAGCAGAGAGGAAAATTTCATGAACATGAGAATGCTCCCGATGCGAGGCAAGTGTCAACGCCGCCGAAGGCGCATTCAGGCAGCGGCCTTAGGCAGATGCCTAACCACGCAAGCTATCACGGAGCCATCGCAACTCTTCGAAGAGGGTATTCCGATCACGGTGACCATGTTCGATACACCACGGGCCGTGAAATCCTGCTTTTTGTCCGATTCGAAAGCAACGCTTCAGGTCATAGGCCTTGTGTTCACGATTCGGTCCGAGTGTTTTGACTTTGAAGTCGCAGGTTACAGCGAGAGGGAAACCCTTTTGCAATCCGGCGTAGCAAATTCCGCGCTACGCACGTGGTTCGTTTGAATCCAGGTGGGAGCGATTCCAGCCCCCAAATGCAGGATGTGGCGTCGCGTTACTGGCTGCATGATTCCGAAATCAAAAAGTCGGAAGTTTCTCGATTGCCATGTCTTCGATTGCTGGATTGACGTAGGAAGCCGCGAGCTGATCGTTTCCAGTGAAGGAAGCAAGTCCCTTTTCGTGCGTCACTCGAACGACGTAACCGCGATAGCGAACTTTACTCTGCCTCCTCTCGGCTTTGCTCAAACCATCGTGATCGTCAGCTCTACCTTTGTAGGAGCTTTCCGGTTTGCTGTACACATCGAACTCGACTGACTGACTCTGTCGCAATTTGAATGTCTTTTCGGTTTTCGACATGATGAAGTGGTCGCGTTTTTTCCATGTGTATCCCATCTGCCAGAACTCGACTTTCACTTCGGTTGGATGAGGTGATGTGTTGAGAATCTCACATTTGGAGCGCCAGCGAAATTTGGTAGCGTGTGTCGGGGTCGCGTCCGACCGGGCAAAAATTCGTATGCTCGGCAGTTTTTTGCCGGCCTCGCCAGCAGCATCCATATCTTTTTGCCACAAGGCAGTCTCCTGAGCCTCCGTCCGCCCAAGGTCATTCATCTTGTGGGCTTCCCATTTTTTCTGATCAGCAATGTTCGTTTTTTGCTCAACCATTTTTTTCAACTGCGCCATGGTCGCTCTTTCCCGGTCGGTAATCGATTCCTCATCAGTTCGGCGTCTGTCTGCGAGAATGAGACGAACATTGGCAAGCTGGTTGGATCCTGGTGGGTAGATCTTGCCGGGCACAATCAGTTCGAACATCATCTTGTCGCCTACTCCGCGGCCACGCGATACTTCGACCTGGTAATTTCCATGCTTGTCGAAAAGACCTCGTCCGCTGGCCTCCCGCCAATTGGTGATCAGGGCGTTGGTGAGCATTACTTTTTCGTAATCACCCATGTCATTGCGAAAAGATAGTGCGGTCGCGACGAGGCTCTCGGGTGCAGGGCCACTGGTGCGATGGGAGTTTTCCAGAACCTGAATCGCGGCAGCCATTCTTTTGCCTAGCCCAGCAATATCTTCCTTGCGAAAATTTTTGGCTGGTGGGTTAGGGGCGAGTTGTTTTGCAAGAGCCTGAGCTTGCTTGTTGTAACGAGATGGGCCGCGGTCAGCTGCGTCCGTCATGGAACTTACGAAAACGAGCAGAGAAAGAAAAACCCAGATAAACGGGAAATAGGGCAGGCGATTCATAAACAGAGACACACTAGCGGGCAGGTATCCCTTCCGGCAATGCAAATGTTACAGACTTCCGTATTCCGTTTCGAACGCAAAAAGCTTGCTTTCGCCCGGAATCGTCGGTTCCAGTGAAAATATGATACGCATTCTCCTATTTTTCATGATTGGACTTCTGACCTTTTCCGAGGCAGAGGAAAAGCCGAATCTTCTTTTCATCTTTCTCGACGATTTTGGCTGGAAAGACACGAGCTACATGGGGTCTGATTTCTACGAGACTCCCAACCTCGACAGGCTCGCGAAAGAGGGAATGATTTTTACCAACGCCTATTCGGCAGCCGCGAACTGTGCTCCGGCCAGGGCTTGTTTGCTCAGCGGGCAATACACGCCTCGTCACCAGATTTTTAATGTGGGAATATCCCCGAGGGGAAAGGCAACTCACCGGCGACTGGAGCACATTCCGGGTGTGAGCACGCTCGATCTGGAAATCTCGACATGGGCTGAGTGCATTCAGGGGGAAGGATACAAAACGGCAACAATGGGCAAGTGGCACCTCAGTGACGATCCCATCCCCTACGGATTCGATGTCAATATAGCGGGAACCCACTCGGGCAGTCCGCCGAGAGGATACTATCCGCCGCACCCCAAAGTTCCCAACCTCGGTGAAGTGAAGGACGATGAGTATCTGACCAATACGATTATTGGTCATGCCGACTCATTTCTCAGGGGAAACGAAAGCAATCCCTGGATGCTGTATCTGACGCTTTTTGCAGTCCACACTCCGCTTAATGCCAATCGTGAGTTTATCGAAAAATACGAGGCCAAAGAGTCAGGGGAATTGCATGATCATGTCGCCATGGCGACCATGATTGAAACGGTTGATCGTGGTGTCGGCAGGCTGATGCGAACGCTGGAGGAAACTGGCGCAATGGAGAACACCATCATCGTGTTTTTCTCGGACAATGGCGGCTATGGCCCTGCTACGGACATGGCCCCGCTCAAGGGCTACAAGGGAACCTACTATGAAGGGGGAATTCGAGTTCCCATGTTCGTGAGGTGGCCGGGCGTAGTTGAGGGAGGGCAGAGCAATGATACTCCCGTTTCCGGAGTCGACGTGTTTCCTACGTTTTGTGAAATGTTAGGAGTTGATCTGCCCGAGGGGCAGCCGCTCGACGGAGTGAGCCTGGTTACGCTGCTGCGAGGCGAATCGCACGATTTGGCGGAGCGGGCTCTGTTCTGGCATTTTCCTGCCTACCTCCAGAGTTACGGTCCTTCCACAAGCGATGAGCAACGTGATCCTCTGTTTCGTTCTCGCCCCTGTTCCATTATCCGGAAAGGAAAGTGGAAGCTTCATGAATACTTCGAGAAAGGGGAGTTCGAACTTTACAACCTTGAAGATGACATCGGGGAGACTCAGAATCTGGCGGAAAAGGAATCTGATGTTTTATCCGAGTTGCAGGCCGATCTCGTTTCCTGGCGCAAGTCGATTCAGGCGCCGGTGCCTGCGAAAGCCAATCCGGAATTCGACGAGCAATCAGAGGCGAAGGCCTTTCAAGCCATCCTGAAAAAGCGAAAGAACAAGTGAAGAGAAACAGCGGTTTCGATCAGTCGATTTCGTCGATCAGTC
>Ga0055584_100001243_pt1 | contig 24991 bp, 14 predicted proteins | sample OSDHelmetaG_FD_58716 | JGI IMG/M metagenome (GOLD analysis project Ga0055584, IMG submission 58716) | Pelagic marine sediment microbial communities from the LTER site Helgoland, North Sea, for post-phytoplankton bloom and carbon turnover... | ecosystem: Environmental > Aquatic > Marine >...
CAGCTTCTTTAGCCGCTTTCAATTCAGCTTCTTTAGCCGCTTTAAGTTCAGCTTCTTTAGATAGCTGATATTCTTGCCTTTCTAGTTTCCTTTTTTCTTCCCGAGCTAAACGATCTTTTTCTTTTCTTTCCAGATGTTTCTTTTCACTTTCAACTTGTCTTAACTTATCTGCATCAGCTTCTTCAGCAATCGATTGCCCAGCCGCTGGTCTAAAATTACTAGTTCCAATAATACTTTGTTTAATTATTGAATTCGTCGAGAATTTTGGTAAATCCATTATTTCTAGGCTGCTAAGAACAGATAGCTCTCGACGCTTTATCTCTTGTTTCAAATACGAATTCGGCAACGACTTTCCAATAATACATTTTCCCATTTCACTCAAAGAAAATAAAGTATCAGTAAATGCTTTAACAATCCCTATTTGAGTAAGATCTAAAATGCATTTTTCCAAATCACTTTTGGAAGTGATTTTTTTAACATTTTCAAAAATACTCTGAACTGGAGACATTGGCTTTTCAAATAAAAAGCACATAACCTCCAATTCATCACTCTTTAATACCCTACTCATATAAATACCTCAACCACATTGTCTAGTGGTAATCCTTAAATTTTAAATTTTAAACTTTAAACTTTCCCTGAAACAGCATTAATACCAATACCAACCGAGCGAATAATAAGACCAACACATTGGTTGAATGCATCGTAATTCAGGGATACAGCGAAAGTATATCTTCCACCAACCTCGACTTTTTCAACCCAAGGTTCTTTTTTATAAAAAAAACAAGTCGCCTTAAATTCATTTCCTAGCGAATCTTCAATAAGTATATTTTGGTGAGCATCTTGATTCTCACCTTTTCCAAAAGATTTAGTCCCAACTATTGTAGCATTGATTCCAAAAATAGGTTCAGGAAATTTCAAACCATATGGACCTAAGCGATTTATCTCTTCTAGTGTTGATAAATTTATATTTTTAAGTTCATCACTTTGGAACAAATGATCTATTAATACAGTTGGAGTAAATACTCCTTTGTCATAATTATTTTCATCAGCTATTTGGCAGACAACTCTCTCAAACTCATCTTTAAATAAATCCAAATCTTTTAGTTTTATCTTTAAACCCATAGCTGCTGGGTGACCGCCACCAGTTAAAGTAACTTTTTTAGCCACTTCATCCTTAACCATTGATATCAAATTAAGTTCGTCAATACATCTTCCAGAACCAGTTATAATACGATCGTCATGATCATCTTCATTTTTATCAACAGGACTGAATATTATAGTTGGGCAACTGAATTTCTCCTTAACTCTACTCGCTACTATACCATGAATACCATGGTTACCATCTTTAAGATAAACAACTATCGATTTTTTATCTTTTTCATAGTATTGATTTGAAGCATCTAACAAAGCTGATTCCTGCATTCTTAAATCGATTTTTTTACGAGTGCTATTGCGTTCCTTTAGCCTTTCGTAATAATAAATAGCCTCTTCATTAGTTTTAGACATCAAAAAATTAACAGAGTCACTACCATCTCCGCCAGTCCTACTATCTGCATTAATCGCCGGGGCAAATATAAAAGCCAATTCAGTAGCTGTAATTTCTTCGAGTTTATTTTTTCTAAACTCTTTCCAGGCCACCCAAGCAGGTATAGAGCCAGCATTCATATCTTGAAGACCTTTACGAACAATACATCTGTTATAGGTGCTTCTCAAAGAAACACAATCAGCAACGGTAGCCAAGCAAGCAAAAGTTAATAAAGGGGTTAACTTCGGCGTGTCGCTCGCGATAACTCCATTTTTTATCATTAATGCACGGGCAGACGACATAACTAATAGTGCTACAACGCAGCCGCAAATGGTCGGATCATCAAAATCACAATCTGACTGCTGGGGATTCACAAACGCATAAGCTTCATCACCACATCCCTCACCCTTATCTATATGGTGATGATCAGTAACAATCACAGCGGCATTATCAACCCCATGACCTTTCATTATTTCCTTGTAAAGTCTAATAGTAGAGCTGTCATTAGAACCTTGATCCGCTGTTATAATCAGAGTTGGTAATCGATCACCACATCGTTCAAAAACAGCATACAGTGCTTTATCATTAAAGCCGTACCCCAAGAGAACCCTGTTGTTCACACATATAACAACGTTTTCATCTTTAAACCCCATGTAGTCAACCATTGCTTTTTTCATAACAACTGCTGAATTAATTCCATCGACATCAAAATCTGTAACTAAAGCAACAACTTCATTATTAAGCTTAGCTTCCATTATTCTTTCTGAAGCCAAATCAACATCTTTCAACTTCCAGAAAGCCATATTACTTAGTGAAGGGCGTATTATCGCCGTATACGCCGCGTCACTCGTATCCTGTATTCTTCCACTTAGAATTGCCGCTGTTAATGGGCTCTCGCCTCTATTTATTATCGATTCATAAACATTCGGCTTTCTTTTTCTGAAATGAAGTTCCATATGAGGAATTTTTGCAATCATGACACAACCTTAATTACTATTTTATATTTTATATCTTTTATTATAATACAACTAAATATTGATTCAAAGTTTTATTTGCATTATAGTACCTGAAAGTACAATCCAAAGAGCTAAAAAATGACTGAAAAATTCAATTTAAAAGAACTTAGTTGCGCGACAAGTCCTGTTTCTTCGACTGCATCAATATCATTATCTATTCAAGGTAAACTGGCTAACACTATTTCAATACCTACGTTTCTATATTACTCAATGAAAGCTAAAGCTTTAGCTACACTCGGCGTCGCTGATGAACAAGAGGCGATAGACCTTGGGTTTGATGTAAAAAAACACCTAATGCTTGATATTAGAGAGTTAGGAAAAACAGTTCATCGAGATTTAAACGTCTATACTGGTGAAGAAAAAATATACGTATCTTCTTCAACACAAAACAGAATTTTATCTAAAGTATTAAACGAAAAAGACGGCGGTATAAAGTCATTAGTTTCAGATAAATCAGAACCAGTAAATGCCTACAAAACAAAAAAGAATGTAACTATACCAAATCATATCTACACACGACTAATCACACTTTTTGGCACAAAAAGAACAGCAAAGAGCTATGTTCACGAAGCTGTTAGCCAAATAAAAGATGAGTTGGAAGATGGGGGGTTTCTAGTTAACAATAAACTTGTAGGGGAAGCCGCAAACTCAACTTGGTCTAAAAAATTGTACAATAAAATAATATTTGAATTTATAAGCTTAAGTGACATACCTGAGCTTGATGCTGACACAAGCATACTTGATATAAAAATGTATCGGGATTATAAAGTGGAAACAAAAGCAAAAAACGGATTAATAAAAGTTAAATAAAAAAAAGAGCCGCTTGAACAAGCGGCTCTTTTTTCCCCAGTGACCTTCTAAATCAATCTGAATTGATTTTCTCTACTCAACATCTTACCGTTAGCTGAAGGGACATTACTGTTTTCTTTTGGATAGATACTTTCTTCTACAGGAACTGAAACTAATTCTTTTTTATTTTCAAGCGAATTCGCATTCGATGACTCTAAATTAGGTTCATCAACCCCAACCCTATAATCAACATCACCAGGGGTAGGTTCAGCAATGAAATTCTCAGGAGTAGGATTTGGTCCATCTGGCACAAAGTTATTAATCTCTTTCCTAATAAATGGCCTAACATCACTAAATGCTATTTTTTTATCAAGCATAAAGGCTGTAGATTTAACAAAGAAGTCATCAATCTTCTTCAATAAATCAGGACTTACAGTATCTTTATTTATTTTGCGTGATGATAACAAAGTATTTTCAGGGTGAGTGAAATTAGACAGACCTTGAAGCAACGGTGTTAAAACATCCGGTGTTAAGTTGTTTATTTCTCTAACAGCCAATTCAAAGTTAGAAACAAGATCTTCAAAATCATCTTTTACTAACTCGTAATCTGGACTATCTTTGAACTCGAATTTATTTTTATTAACAGAATCAATTACAACTTCAAGTCCAGAAAAAACAGCTTGAGTCACATACATGACATTACTTCTACTATGCTCTTTAATGGACTCTCCATCCCTTATAGATGTCACATCGTAACTACCATGAGCCATAACGTTCTTCGAGCGAACCAAATTGGCACCTTGCTCATGAATATCGTTGGCAAAGTTAGATATCAGTATTTTTGGCAAGACAGAATCATCCCCTTTACCCACTAAATCACCAACAGTCCTAAGTATTGGAGCACAATTTCGCGCTCTTCCGTAAACACTGTAAGTTGAACTAGATAGATTATCTACAATGCTCTTTGCCATATTAGCCAGTGAAGAAAAATTATAATACTCATTTTCATGGCTCGTTATTATAGAAGACAAATCATTTATCATTTCAGTTCTAGGTCTTGGAATCGAACTTTCTGATTGTCCCACCACATAACCTAATGCAACAAGAGGAGTCGGAGCCGTCTCAACCCATGAATCTGAAGCTACAGGTTGGTCCTCACCTATAGTGCCTCGACTTCTAGCTTCGGGATCTTTGTAGCTAAGTATATTCCTGGCTGGATGTCTACTTAATTTAGTTAAAATATCACTCAAATTCTCACTAACGGATTTTTTATCATCAAAGCTCCATTTTTCCCAGTGATACTTGTCGGAAACACTAGACTTGGGTTGATCTCTAAGATCGGAAATTGACCTTTCCAAACTCAATAACGCAGACTTATCTATGTTGTACTTCGTTGTGAATTCAGAAGCTATTGAACTATAGTCAATAAGCTCTTGTTCGTAGAGACTAGCCTCAACCTTACCAACAGTAACCATATTAGTCATACCATGAACACCAAGGAGTGCTGCTTCGCGTTCCAACCCTGCATGACCTACATTAAACGTGTGATGCAGATTATCTAGGTGCCCTTTTTTTCGTACCAAGCTCTTCATTTCACTCGACAACAATGAAGGCCCGGCGGCATTTACTATTCTTTCTGAAGCCCAAGCAAGCTGAGTGTCTATAGAGGCACCTCTTAACTGTTTAGGGGTAAAAGTTATTTCCGAAAATTTTTGTTCAGAATCGGCTTTTATTTTAACGATCTCATCTAGCCTACTCTTTGGTTTCTCCCCCAAGATTGCATATGAGTTTTTATAATGAAAACTCTTACTCCCTAGTGATGGCAAACTTTTCCCGTATTCAAAACTTTCATCGGAGCATTTAACAGGTAATTGATTAAGAGAACCTACCTTCAATAGCTCACGAATAGTTATATTAAGTGTATCAACTTCACTAACAGTTGGTGATATATTATATTTTTCAAACAGAAGAGATGGAGCCCTTGATGATACTGCGTAATTTCTAATTAACTCACGCATAAACATTGCATCACCTGGCCTTTGGTCTTTATCAATAGTTTTTACCAATAAAGACATTGCATCTATTTGCATCTGCCAAAGTTCATCACTATTTGCTTTTCTTTGCTTCGAGTTACTACCTGAGCCAGTCTTCACTGTAACCTTCGTATTTGAACCGAACGTATCACCATTAAGACCAAGTTGTACTATAAACTCACCATCACTAAACACATTTTCACGGACACCAGCTCTATACGTTGCTTCTATGTCAGATAAAGACAAACCATCAAAGGCTTTTTTAACCAAGTCAACTTCACTACGTCGAACCTTTCTGGAGGCTCCTTTTTGGAATTTATTGAAAAAATTCTCACTTAACTGATTCAGCTCACCATTAGCAACTCTTTGCTCTACAGCAAGTCTCAAGCTCTCATCTGGAGAGTAAAATAAATTATGTGAATAATCTCTAACTAAAGATAACTCTTCTGGAGACCATTTCGCTAAATTGAAATACATTTCCCTATTAACTGAGTTGAACTCGGCGACAAAGCGATCTATACCTTTACTTACAGCCAAATTATAATAAAGCTGTCCTTCCAAGGCTTCTTTTTCTGGCTCTTTCGATATTCTATCAAGGAAAACCTGAACAGTTTCACCTTCTTTATACCCCAAATGATTTAGAGCAAAGCCGATTTCCCCAATCCTTGCAAAAACTTCTCTATTATCAGTTAAATAATTAACCTTACTGGAACTTAAGAATTCGGACAACAAATCACCATCCATTTTCTCAGAAAAGTGAGAAACCAACATATTTCTTAACTTATCTTTAGGATCATCATTTAAGTGAGCCGCTTCATGAATAAGTGATATTGGACTATTCTCATCCAAGCCAATTAATTCAAAATCCCCTGAAGCAAAACCAATTTCCTCCATAAACTGCATTGCAGAATTACCATCTAAGCTAGCATGGACACCAGAAAAACGATAATTACCAAGCTTTCTTATTTTTAATTCGAAAGAACGACCGGAATCAAAATTTAGGCTTTTTATAAAAACTAGCATATCATGCATTTTTTCTAAACTAGAATCCTGATCTAACTCCAAAGCTCTTAAACACTCAGTTTCATTGAATTGTTTGACAAAAAGATCAACCAATTCCTTATTGCCTTTGTGCTTAGAAGATAGCTGTTCTAGCCCATTTAATTTTGTAATATAAGTTGATTTTTTAACAACTCCGTATACAGACGTTCTTCCAGAAATAATTTTCTCATCAATAATATTTCTAGCTTCTTTAGGTAGTTTTTTTATAAAATCATTATGATTACCAGAAAGTTCCATCACTTTTTCATAAAAACCACCCCAACGCTCAGAACTACCAACACGTTGTGCATATTTAAGAGCTACATCAAAACCATCTTCTTTTTTTGGCTTTCCATCTTTTTCGATTACTTTTAGGTTGGATAAATGTTTTGAAAAATCATCAAAGGTATGTCGCTCTGCCATTTTACCAAATACGTTTTCATACAATATAGCCTTTATATTTTTGGGGCTTGACTTACTAACCATACCTGAACTCGGTATATCTACCCCAAACAATGTCAAGGTTCTAGTTGATTTATCATAATTATCAGGAAACAAAACGGACAGGTCGTTCTCATCCCCTTTAAATTCCATGGCCTTATGGTCCGCATTTGTGCTTTCCACTATAAGTGCAATACTTCCAATTAAGTTGGCTGTAGTACTTAGATCATCATTGATTGCATTAACAAGATCTAAGGAGTTACTATTCTCATCAATGTACATCATTTTATCAACAAGAAAACTCAAGTCAGATTCTTGCATAAACTTGCTTATGCGGATAACCTTATTGCTATGCCTTGCGATATCTATCAAAGTCTCAGTTTTAACTAAACCACTCATAATTACTCTTCCAATAAAATATAATGCTATAATTATATTATCACAGTACATAACAACGACACTTTATTTAGGAATAAAATAATGACTCTTGATGGACATATCAAAAGCGGATTATCAGCAACACTATTTTTATCAGCGTTCATACCAAGTATGTATAGCGAATTAAGCGATTTGCAAATGGTTATATTACTAATCAGCTTCGCGTGGGGAAACGTGGCCCCAGATTTGATTGAGGTAAGAAGCATAAATTTAATTGAGCACAGAACATATACTCACTATCCGCTTTTTTATTTGATAGGTCTGGCTGTGGCTTACTTTTTAATTGAATTTTCTCTGGTAAATGGCTATAAATTATTGATTTTCTCTTTCATTGGATATTGTCTGGGATCACTAATGCATATCATTTGCGATATACCGTATGGAAAAATACCTTATTTCAGAGTTAAGAAAGGGATCACGATATTACGCGTGCCTTTTGATAGTATTTTAAATAGAATTATCGAGCACTCTGTTTTGATAGCATTCTTAATTGGTTATCTATATTTTAGTTTAACTCCTGAAGATTTTAGAATTCTAATGCCTAGTGGCGGGACTAGTCTTTCTGATGGAGCTTTCGAGTAAATTAATTAGAACTCCGGCGTTATAAATTGCGTTCGTTTGTAAAATAAAATTTATAATTATTAGTCAATAAAAAAGCTAACATTGGATTTCAATGTTAGCTTTTTTATTGTTACTTCGAAATTTTAAAATTGTTACTTAGGTTTTTTTAATTGAACCAAAAGATCTTCTTTTGCAAAAACAGTTTTAAACGCATTGAGCATAATTACATTCTGAAGTCTTCGACTAAAGCTTGCCTGTTTTTTCCAATCTGATTCTTTATGATCTTTCAATTTCGAGAAAATATCGCGTGATATTTTTTTTACATCATTATTAATATAACGAAATGAGCTCTCTGGGTTCATTTCTTGCTTTTCTAGCAACCAGCGACATAAATAACTAGGAATTGTCGATGATGGAGCTTTATTATCACCTACAGTGTGAGCTCGATTTTTTGAGTCATTAATAACTAAATCAGAAGAGTTACTAATAAATAATTCTTCATCATATATAATATGTCTAAAAACCTTTTCTTGCAGGGTTTTGGCAACCATAACCTTCTTAGTTGAACCTTCTTTCTTAATTTGATTTCTGATACCAGATAGTAAATTGCGTAGCACCTGTTGAATTACAGGAGTTACGTCATCAATTTCTTTTTCCTGACCGGAATCCAATAGGTACTTCAGCTTTAAGCCGTAAAAAAGAACTAAGGGAATCGTAGAACCACACTCTTTACCATCTTTGCATAACGTTACTCTAACTGTGTTTTCTATATTTAAATATGGTGATGCTAGTTCTTCTAAAGTAACAAATGAACCAAGTGATTTTTTTTGAATTAAAGCAACAGTATTTTCATCTAAAGTAGGCATGTTTTTCTTAAATTTTGAAAGTAATATAACCAAAATAGCACAATTGTCGCTGTATTCAAGTGTTTTATTTCAATTCTTTTGTGTGAAAAAGAGAGGTTTTGGTAATAAACTCTCTTTTTACTGTTTTTTGAAGGTAATATAATAAAATTAATCTGAAATTGTATTCTGCAAGCATTTGTTTTTGGCATTCAAAGCATCACCAATGCTTTTTGTTTTTTGAAGCCTTTTAAATCCTTCAATCTGTTGAGAAATAAACTTACTAGTTGGCCTTACAAGAAAAACAGAATCAATAATTTTGCGCCCACGTTTAGTATTTGTAACATCAACATCTAAATCAATAGGTTGTATTATGGACGCGTCAGATAGCTCCTTTAGCGCCTTAACCATATTTTCTTTTCTTTTTGTGGCGTTAGATAATAAAGGGCAACCACTGGCTAGCGTTGATTCGTTGAGATTGACACTTCGAATTGAGCCATTTTCATTACTCATATTGGCGTTCTGCCAGTGACCAGAAAACTGCTTATACAGATACCTGGCTATAGGGCTTTTCATCGACATTGCGCAACAATCATCGTAACTTCTGTAGTGCCCACTTAAAATTCTTTTACTGGCTCTTGAATCAAAAGCAGCAAAGAAAATTCGATCACTTCTCAATTTATCGTTAACTTTTGGATTAGGAATACTATCCAACTCTTGGATTATATAACCTCGTAAATAATCACGATCCTTTGTGTTGGTGTAACGATATTTTGCTAAAGTAAGAATTTCCAGCCCCTCTCTCAATTCAGAAGATTTGTATTCTTTCCCTAACTCTTTTAACGCAAGCCTCAATTGATAGAGCGTAAAAAACACACCAATTCTACCATTTTCATAAACATAACCAGGCTCGCCCTTTTCCGCTGTAAATTCACCATTTCTAGCAAAGTAAATTAAGCAATCTTCAATCAAAGATTCTCGGGTACCGGGGTATATCGCATAAGACTGCAACACACCTTCCTTGTTTTTGCTCTTGATTGTAGCTGGAATTATTTCGTAATGCTCATTTGCATTGAGAGATATAATTCTAGGTTCTGGCTCATCAGAAAGTAATACTTTTTTTTGTGCTCGATCATGGATGAAACGAGGGTGTAAATCATAATCAAGAAGGGTATTACCCCGACCACTGGGTATTGAAAATAAATTAAGTTGTTCTTGGGTTAACAAGCAAGCTTCGTCATCAAAAACGATACCAGACATAGAACACCAACCCCTTTATTTTGTTTTGTTTAATTTTAGGAATGAGAGATTAGCATGTATTTATTTTAGCGTCATACTTTTTTTAAGAAAAACTAAGAGAGAGAATAAAAGAGTAATATATACTCTTTACTATAGTATATATATTAGAGGATATAAGAGGGGGTGTTTAAATTCAGCTAAAAACAACAACTAAAGCTCTTAACTTTTCCCTAAACCCCCGTTAACTTTTCCTTAAACCCCCCAATAAAAACACTTAACTTTTCCTCAAACCCCCGTTAACTTTTCCCTAAACCCCTGTTGAAGACGTTGTTGGTAATAATTGTCATCTAGCTTCATTTCTTTGATTTTACTTGAAAATAATGCGCTTTAATTAATTTTACTTTTCCTTAAACCCCTTAAGCAAAAATATGAACTTTTCCTCAAACCCCCGTTAACTTTGCCTTAAACCCCTCAAGGTCACTTAACCAATCCGAACAATTGTATAAACATCTTTATTTATTTTATTATTTTTGTTATTTTATAATAAATACAAACGTAAATTTAAATAACTTATGAAAAACGCAAATAATTTTTTACTAAAAATACTTGTTTTATCCGCGTTATTCACAGGGTACACATGTAAAGCAAATGACGTAAAAATACTTTCTCCAGAAGGTTATTTATCAAATGAGTTCATTAGTGATTTTGAAAAATCAAGTGGACTAAAAATCACTAACACCCATTATTTCAATGCATCAACAAGAGATAATTTAATTACGAATCCAGAAAACCTTAGTTCCTTCGATGTTGTGATAACTGATGAAAAGTCATCCGTGGACATTTACTCGCAGAATGCAAAGCAAGGAATAACGCCCTTATCTTCCGTGAACGAAGATTTTTTTTCTCGTTATAGCGTCTATACATCCAGTTATTTTTATGGGGTTGCGGCGAATAAAGATAAATTGTCAAATATTTCAAATTGGAATGATTTCTTTAACTTATCCCCAGTCGAAAAAGGCGCATTACAACTAGACGATGAATATGATGTTGTTATGCTCGCGGCCATCCGTTCTAGTGATAAAAACAAGAGAAAAATAGAAAACTTTAATGATATAACTATTGCCGGTCGCAATTTCTTCAGATTCACCCAAAAATTATCACCTTACTTTGGAGATCCGCTAATTGCCCAATCTATGGGTAAGTCCATTTACCTAACAAATTACTCAAAGTATCTTAAATTAAAAAAAATAGATGCTAAATTAGAATTTAAGCTAGTTGGCTCTTCACCTATTGAAAAAAAAATGCACGCTTTCATAACTCCAAAAAATAGTAACTCAGGAAGACTTTTTCTTAGTTACATCAATAATAATAATAAAAACATAACTGGCTCAGATGCATTCTTAAAAGAAAATGTGGATTCACTTAGTCGAGAAAAATCCGATAACCAGCTTTTCTTGTCAGAAAGAGCTATTGAAATGAGAATAAACTATGTATACGAAAGGATGATAAATGCTACGTTCTATTAGAAAATTGACACTTAGAGGCAAACTTTATATTTACCTCATCCCTTTTGTAGCGATTACTTGTTTGTCGATATCTTATTTTTTATTTTCAGATTTAAAACAAAGTCTAAGTGAGGAAAATTACTCATCAGTTAAAAAGCTATCTTATCAGGCTAAAACTAAGGCTGATAATTACATCTCCACTTCCCAAACGGATGCCGACTTCTTTTCTAGTACAAAAGACATAAAAGATCTACTGAGCGGACGAGGTTTGAGACTTGCTATTGATAGGCAAAAAAAAATATTAAGCTCTTTTAAACAATTACAAACAAGCAAGCCTCAATATAGAGAAGTGTATGTTTTCAGTATTTATAATGATTTGATAACTTATCATTCTGATGATGTTTTTTATGAACCTAATGAAATAATAAATAATCTTAGGGATTTTATTGATATAAATAAAACTAAAAATAAAGCGACTCCTAAATTTACTATTCTTCGTGAAGATGAGGGCGAGCGACTTTATATTTTATCTCCTGTTGTAGACTCCGCGAGAAATATCGGATTTGTTATTCTCGCGCAGGATCTACGTGAGTTTACATCCATGGCTTTTGATTTTTCATCAAAAGACAACGAAAAAGTGATATATCGATATGGGTCAACTACACTTCATGAACTAGGTGAAGTAGAAAGCCTATTATTAAGTGATTATTTAAAAACAAAAAAGAATACAGCTTTACTTTCTGATAAGCATTGGATCAATCACAGTAAAAAAACCATTTTTGGTGATGCTCTTGCATTTAAAGATACTACAAACTTTTACACTAAATTATCAAATATTAAAAAACAAATAGTTGTAATAACAATTTTCATAATATCAATCTTTGTACTAATCATATGGCTGGTTGTTGATAATGTTTTTATAAAACCACTAAAACGAGTTGGGGTTGCTGCGAAGCAAATATCAAAAGGCACTTATAAGAATAATTCTTTGCCTAAAAGTGGGGATGAAATAGGAGCGTTATCATCAAGTATTGACCTTATGGCCATCAGTTTACGAGAGAATACAAACCAGGTATCCAGGCTTGCATATGAGGATGACTTAACTTCTTTGAGTAACAAAAAAGCATTCTTAAAAAGCATTACGAGAAAGAGATTTGGTTTTAACACAAGTGAAAATCTGACTGTTTGGGTTTTAAACCTCAAATCTTTTAAGCAAATAAATAATATACATGGATATGAAGTCGGTAACGAAATGCTAAAAAAAGTATCTACTCGACTTACGGAAATTATCAGCCAATTTGCAAGCAGACACCACTTATTGTCTGTAGGTATAACTTTATACAAATCTTCTGCTGATGAGTTCTTAATAGAATCTTATTTAGAGGCAAGTGACAGCGTTCCTAATGCTCTATCAAAAACAATAATATCTCAACTTGCGTCTCCTATACTTATTGATGGCCGTGAGTTTTTCGTATCAGGAAATATTGGATGGGCTCAAAGTAATAATAACCATTTGGGGCTAGCCACATACCAGAACGCTAACATGGCAATGCATGAGGGGAAAAAACACAACAATAAAATTACTAAGTTTAATGAAATTATGATTAAACGAATTAAAGATAATCAAAATCTCTCCGACAATATAAAGCGAGCTTTAGAAATTGATGAGTTTGAACTTCATTATCAACCTAAATGTCACCTTGAAACACCTTCAGAATCTAATGAGTTTGAAGCTCTGATTCGTTGGTTTTCATCAGAAGGATCTATAAGCCCGGCAGTTTTCATCCCTTTCGCGGAGGATGCTAACCTTATAAATCATATTGATTTCTGGGTAACCGAAAAAGTTATTAAAGACGTCGCGGCTCTTGAGGCCATTGGTTATAAAGATTTCACTATTTCTTTCAACATCTCAGGACAGCGAATTACTGATCCCAAATTCATCGAAGTTCTAAAGTTCAATATAGAAAAGTATAAAATAGATGCAAAACATCTCCAAGTCGAGATTACAGAACATTCCTTGATTAACGATATAGATAGTAGTATTAAGTCTATAAAACTACTGAGAGAGCTATCTATAAGCGTTGCTCTCGATGATTTCGGTACTGGACACTCATCATTGGGTTATTTACAACACCTTCCGTTGGAAACACTTAAAATAGACAGGTGTTTCATACAAGATGTAGATAAAAACAAAAACAAAGAGCAATTGCTGAAGCATATTCTTGCGATCGGTAAGGATATGAATTTACAAATGGTTGCTGAAGGAGTTGAAACTGCCGGGGAACTAAGCGTGCTTAAAAATCTAGGTTGTGATTTGGTTCAAGGATACTTATTTCATAAACCGATGCCACTTTGCGATGCTATTAAACTGATGAAATAACTTCGCTAAAAAAACCGCCTAAAGGCGGTTTTTTAGTACTTCAATATCACTTCTGGCGCATTCCCCCGATTATCACCTTTACAAGATATGCTTCTCCGAACATCAAAGCTACTAACTATATCACCTTTGCTGTAATGAACATCTATAAGGGGAGACTTGTGATTTGATAGGAAAACAAGACTCCCCTTCTTTGCCCAGGATGAACATTTCTTATTTAACAAATCATGACTTTCAGGCGTAAAACCTTCTTTTGTGTACGCTGAAAATGAAGCTGTTTTTGAAAGTGGTAAATAAGGAGGGTCACAATATACTGTCACATTCTCTCCAGAATTGAATTTCAGGGCTTCGAATTTTCTTTTTTTGAAGTTAGCTCGTTTTAATTTTTTTGAAAAATTATGTATTGCATCGATAGGTAATATTGGGTTTTTGTAAAAACCAAATGAAGTATTAAAAAAGCCTGACTTATTGTATCGACTAAGACCATTGTAAGTGTGTCTATTTAAGTACAGAAAAAGTAAAGCTCTTTCTTTTGGGCATTTAGAGTGATTGTAGCGACTTCTTAATTCGTAATACTTTTCTACAGTATTGAATTCACCGGTGAATAAAGGGGAGGCTTGTGTTATTAGATCTTTTGGCTTACGTGATGCCCAGTGACAAAGTTCAACGAGGTCTGAATTTGAATCACTTAGTATTAACTTATCATAATCAGCATTAAGAGCTACATTACAAGCCCCCATGAAAGGCTCTATTAAAACAGAACCACTTCTAGGTACCACTTTATACACTTCCTCCAAGGCATTAAATTTACTACCCGCCCACTTTAGAAAACTATTATCCATATAACTTAACGCCTAAAATTAAATAACTGATTTTATAGTATCACAGCTACTTTATTTAGTACAAAAACAAAAAAATGGAGTGTTGCGAGCACCCCATTTTATTTTAAATAACAGACTTTTTATTTTCTATTTTTAAAAAAAAGAAAGCCAAAAATTGATAAAAAACTAATAAGTGGTACTGGGACATCAGATATTTCAGTACTTTCAATTAACGAGCTAACTGTTAAGTAACCAAGGTCTTTAAACGCAGCAAGTGTCGTATTACTGTACGTTACACTTCCTTCTAAGTAACCCGTCATAATATCGCTTTGTGGACCACCCCAGGTTTCATCCCAGTGAGCATCCTCAGTACCTTCCCCACCATCCAGCTCAATAGGTACATGGGTAGCGCTAGAATCAAACTCGGCTTTGTAGGCAGCTAATGCATAAGCACCTGTATACTGCCCAGTACCATCATTGTAAAGGTTGTTGTAATCGGCGCTCCAAAGTGTACCAAATCCGATAACGTGTGCCATTTCATGTATAATAACGGATAATAAAGTACCTTCAGATTCAAGTTTATCCAAATCGGATGTATCGAACACCATATTACCTTTAGATGCATAAAATAAATTATTATCTAAACTTCTGTTTTGATAACCACTCGAAGGTCCAGCACTACCAAGTATACCGCCAGTACCATCTATATCCTCGGCTTTAGCCGTTATTAGTAAGCCAGTTGGGAAGGATACATTACCGTCGTAACCGATAATAACACCTTCCCAAAAAGACTCAGCTTCTGAAAAAATAGATTCCTGGCTTTCTGATAATCCACCATCAAAATTTAAATCTATATTAAAGGGGATTATTTCCGCTTTGGCTTGCGGAATCGTAAGCCCCGTTAGTATTAACGCTAATACAATCGCTTTCATTGTTGTTTCCCAAGTTGAACCACTTGCTTTTCTTTACAATATTCATGCCAATTATTTTGTTGTGACGAATAATATGAAAATCGCTTTTTGTATACTGTGTTATTATTGCATTTATGGAAATATTAATTAATTTTGGTAGGGAAGCCTGTTGTGTTTGATGCTGTACAAATGAAAATCATAAATGCTTTGGAAATCGAAGATAAAAACATAAATCTGGATGAGGTGATAAAGGAATCACTTAAAGACACCTACTCTAAATCTCGCGCCTTTTCTGTTAAGCACGAAATAATGAGGCTAAGAAAATTATCCAACAGACCTTTTAGGGTTGAAGCCTGGGTGCCTAATGTTGATATTATAGAAGTTGAATTAGATGGTAAGTTTCATCATTTAGATAAAATAACAGAAGTTTTTTTTGAAAATCTTCTTAATTTATACAACAACAAATACACCGTTGGGTTTGAAAAAAAAATGGCGAGCTTTGTTATTGACAATAAACATAAAATAGAAAAATCTGCATCCATGAAAAATCGCAAGATTTCTCTTATTGATTTAAGCCTATCTTTCCGTCGCAAAGAACCAAGGTTATTTTTTTCAAGAAATGTTTTTGTGTTAGTACCAAAAAGAAGTAGCAGCTCTAATTTAACAAGTGAACGTGGTGAGTATAATGATTTTAAAACGGATACCGCAAAAACTATCGATATTAGCTTAGGTGGCCTGAAGATAAAAAACACAAATATCATAACAAATAAAACTAAATGGGTTTTTATCAGCTTCAATGAGCATGGTAACCCGAGTGATTTTATTAAGTATAAAATAACCCCTACAAAATACGATAAATTATATTGCCTAGAGCTTTTTGATGATGATAATAAATTAGCCTCCCGTAATTTTATTGATGAAATACTGAAAAAAGAATATTTCAGATTGAAAATGAACACAACTGATTTAGAAAAATCGATTACTAAAAATATTATCGAGCAATTTTCAATAAATAGAATGGAATGCATTTCGGTTTTTTCAAATGAAAATGAAGTTCCCTCTATTGTCTATGGTAGCTCCCCTGGCTTTGATAGTTTTGAGTATTTCATAAGCGATGAGCGTAATGCGCTATTGGGGATATTCGAAAAAGAGTCGGTAATAAAGAATACGCTAAACAAATCCTGCTTTTTAGTGGTAATAAAACCAAATAAAAATAAATGCTACGCTCGAATTATTTCGGAAGATAGGCTTGATGCCTTATTTCTTTCTTTATCAGCAAGAAGAGAGGATAGCTCTTATTTTAAAATATCAACCATTCACACCAATAACGATGACGAGTACTCTCGTGACTCAATGAGAGTTAGTAATTTGATGTATGTAACTAATATTCACAAAATTAATCGCGACATTATATGTGGTCTTGTGAAAAAAGAATTCGGAGTAGTGACTAGAAGTGAGGCAAATAAATTACTTAGTTTCGAAGTTACTGAAAATAAAGTAGGAGGCCTGGAGTATATAAAGGCTCGTAGTAGTGATTTTCGTAAAAATGAACGATATGAGTTGCTTGGGAAAATTCGGATTGATTTTGATGATAAAAAAGCTTCTGGCCACCTCATCAATATATCAAATGGCGGATGTTTAATTAGAACAAAAAATCCATTTTTAGATGGGGAAATAAATAAAAAAATAAAAATAACATTCGAGACTCTACCTCTTATTGCTGGGGTCATTAATGAGGGTTTCTACATAATCCAAAACATAACTGGTAAGTACTATCACTTGAAATCAATTAATGAAAAAAAAGTCAATTACGTGCAAATGTATATAAATAAATATATCGATAGATTAACTTCTTTTAAAAGCGAAAGTGTTGATAATGAGTTGGAAATTTATTTAAGAAAACAAGTCAATAAAGTTAATCCCAAAATAAACCTCCTACTTAATAATTCTGGTGATTTCAATGGGGTTAACTACTGCACTAAACCACTAACCAATGACGCATCAGAAAAAATCATAAACCACATATCCTTTCAAGATACTATATTAGATCCCCAGATAAGCGACTTGTTAAAGGATAAGGTAAAAACGACATCGAATTCTTTCCCCTTCCATTATCAATCTTTACTTGTTGTTTTCTCTGGCAGTTCCATTGTTGAATTCGAGCTAGTTTCTGACTCATCAGAGTTGAGTGAAAAAATTAATGGGTACTTGGATTTATCTTTTTCCATTACCGTATTTCAATTAGCAGTAACGAAAAAATCAAAAGTCTTTGAATTAGACTTTATCGATGAGTTAAAGGCACTAAAAATTATTGCTCCGCATAAAGCAAATAATTTAAGTGAGTACGTAAGAAAAGTTAGTGGAGTGGTATCAATATCTGTTGTCGCTATTATAAATAAAGAGTTGAATGCTAGTTCTTTCTGTTTTGAGGTTGGGGCAATCTCATCATTACCCTAAACCAAAGAAAATTAACCTTCGAGGCTCGTGAAAGTACCTTTTACCATTTTAAATGTTGGGATTTTCGTTTAATGTTAATTTCAGCTCTTTCTCTTGAATTATAGAGTTTTGATTCAAGTGAATTACGCTGAGAACAAAGCTCATTCATCTTTGTGTTAAGAGTGTTTATTTCATTATTTATTTTTTCAACTTCTAATTCAAGAGCTAACTTTTTTTCATTATTTAAATTTAAAACAGAGACGACATTAGCCATACGTGAACCTTTTTAAATAAATTTAAATAGCAATTATAGGCTTTACGTGCCAAAAATTGCTATTTACACAGATAGAGTGCACAACTAAACGAATTAGTTGTTGATCAGTTAGATATTTCCGCTATCCAATAATCAAATCCGCTACGCAAATCGTCATCCATGCCTTCAAAATCTAGATCTTGATAATTTTCCAACGTGACAATTTCATCTTTTTCGGAAAAGACAATAGGGTTAATCAGCACTTCTTTACAGTGCAATTTCCATTTTTCATTTTCATAAGATGGTAATTCTCCAATACCTGAATCTACCAATTTAGCTTTCATTCGAAAAAGAAGCTCGCCATACATTGGGTTCGTCCATGAATATTCTGTATTAAATATATCTTCTATTGGTGAAGAGTTTATTTTATGTAGATTACCTTCATCTGATTTAGATGGAAAACCACTAGAATAAAGGCCAATCTCTGGATCTACTTCTTTGTCATCAAATTCATTTGATAACATGTTTGATATCGTATTGCAGAAATCTTTTGCCATCATTATTTTTTCTGCATTATCATCATCGTCAGAGCTCCACTTTTCTGGAAAATGAGCCTTTATCCAATCAGAACTAAAGTATACTGGGCATTTATTTACAACCAAAGATGTTATAGGAGGTCTTTTTAGGCCCATATCATCAAGTTCTTGGCGAGTCGAAAACAACAACTTGCTTACATCACCAACTTTGTCATTAAACTCATCAGAATCAAATTGAAGTTTTTCTTTATCTTTGAAAAATAAATTTCTGTATAGATTACGTAATTCTTCAATATTACTCATTGAAACAAAAGAGCATTTATTCTTCTCTTTAGGTACAACTCCAGTAAATATAACTTTAGAAAAGAAGTCATTATCAGCGCTGTTCATCACTGAACACACAACACCGGTGTTTGAGCTTGTGATAATTTTACGTGCCTCATCTTTTAATCTTAAAGCAAATAAATAATCCCAAAGTATTGTATGTTTACTTTTAAGCAATTTCGACCACTCAATTAGAGCTAACACGTCATCCACTGCGTTATGTGCGTTTTCCTGAGTTATACCATTAGCCCCTGCAAGCAACTCTAAGCGCAAACTAGTCTTACCCTCATCACTTAAAGGCCAGTTTATTCCCTTCACCCCCAAAGCCTTGTAAGCCGCTGTAACGTTGATTAAATCCCATCGAGAGTTGTTGTTTTTAAACTCACGCTCGTATACTGGGATTAGATTTCGCCAGAAACCGAATCTGGTAACTTCTTCGTCGTATCGTATTGAGTTATAGCCAATAACACAAGTACCCGGTAGCAACATCTCACTATTAACTTCTCTAAAAAAAACAGGTTCAGGTAACCCAATACAACTGCTTTTTCTCGGGTTTATTTTTGTTATTTTAAGAGCTTCTGGATGAGGTATTTTATCTTTTGTCAATTGGCAATAAATGTCTTTAGGTAAATCAAGGAACTCATGATTCAGTGTCGTTCTAACTGCCGCAAATTGCATGGGGCTTGTTGTTTTCGCTTGTTTCCCACCACATTCGTAATCATGCCATAATAATGAAATTCTTTTCCCTAATAGAAAATCAACAAAAGTATCTTCTTGTACAAAGCTTCTATACTCTTCACTCATATTTTGATACGCAGACTTTGCATCCTCTATCTTTATAGAGCGAGGGGCATTTTCTAAAAAATCAATAAATTCTTTACTCATAATTATTCCTATTTAGTTGAGCTTCAATACTATCACTACATTTGTTTTATTTCAATAAATTACAAAAATAAGTAAATAAATCCTCTCTAAACATCTTCAACAAAACACTACTCGTTATCTTATTATGAAAATTTAAACACAAAAAAAGATGCAGCACCATTAAGTTGACGTTAACTTTAAAAAAGTTCATTTTTTTTTCGAAATTATCCATTTAATTTAGCCAGCTACAAACAGTAACTTTATAATTATTGAAAAGAAACAACAGTAATATATTAGTTTTTTTTGAAATAGTTAGTTGCAAGCTAATATTCAACACGTATAATTATGATATACCAACGAGCAAGGCAAAGAATAAATCGCTTTCTTATTGGTCATTTCATGGATGTTGTTTGTGCACCAGGGTGGTGAATTGCTTTATAATGGACAAGTGATTAATTACATGGAAACTACATAGTTTTGTAGAGTTATAAAATAATGGAATGACAGCATAGGATTTGCTAAAAAAGACTGAACTGTCTCGACATAGCTTTGTTGGTTAACTTAATAGTTATTAATTAATTGCAGTTCCTCACACAGGATTTGTGAGTATTATAATGGATATGCTAATTCGGAAATTGGCTACTTTGCGACGGAATGTACTTCATATTTATGGATTGTGATTTTATATCGACGGATTGAACCGCTCAGGATGAGCCGAAGTGAAAATGGATTTTGTTACACAAGATTTGTGTAACTAGTAAGACTAGCGACTCAGGAAGAGTTGTGATATTCAATCGGATTGAATTTACATAGGATTTGTAATCGTTTTACAAAAGAAGATCGCTTATGGAAGAGTGACTAAAAACAACGGAGTGATGAGCCATTTAGGATTTTTTGGTTATTACAATGGAATGTGTTGCAAAAGGTATTCGACACTAAAAGTTATGGACATAGATCACTACAGTGATCGCCCAATGGAATAAAGAACCTCATATGGATTTTGGGGGAATTACCAACTGGATAGGTAATTTAAACGGACAAAGTTAAGTATGGATATTTAACTAAAAAAATGAGTAGATGAGACTTATAACCTTATATACTAAAGACATCGGTAGGAAACGATGCACAGACCAAGGTGGTCAATTAGCTATAACTAGTTATTTTGGCAATGGAACTGTTTGAATGTAAAGTACGGACAAGCCTTTAGGATGAAGAGAAATTGGCGCACTAAATATAGTGCGCCTATTTTTTTGCCTAAAATAAATAATAAAAAATGGCGTTTCCTAAGAAACGCCATTTAGTGTAAGTAAGTCAGTTAATCTCTTACTTATTTGTTTTCATTAGCTTCATCATAAGTGTTTTTAAAAGTCTCACCAACTTCATTCCCTTTCTTAACGAAGCTATCCATTAACTCAAATGCTTCAACATAACGCTTCTGGCTATTTAGAGACGAACCTAATGTATCAAGATAAGCCGCATTACTAGGTTCAATAGAAACAGCTCTCCTTGCATAAACTTCGGCCTTATCACTTTGTGAATCCTCATCAAGTACTGCGGCTAGGTTATTTAGTAAAATCGCAGGAGCTTTTTCGGTTTTTGTTAATATATACTCATAAACATTTATTGCTTCAACCCAACTCGACTTAGCCGCATACCCATTACCCAGTAAGAAAGCAGTGTCCAGATTGTCAGGGAACTTATTATGAAGTGTTTCGAGTAAAGAAAGTACACTTTCAGGTCCCTCACTTTTAACAAGCGCTGCAATAAGGAAGTTGAGAAAGTATTCATCACCGGTTTCTATTACATATGGCTTCATACTAAGTGCTGCTGACGGATATTTCTTATCAATTAAGTCTGATACGCCACTTAATGTTTTTCCCAGAAGGGTTGAATTGAGGATATCTTCATCAACTCTGTGAATTGTTTCTTTGAACGCTGGTACATTAGCACTCTTTAGTTGTAATTGAGCTAAAATAATAAAACCTGGCTCTGGATTTTCAAACTTTGGTATTGCGGAAGATAAATATTCAATAGCACCTTCGTAATCACGCGATTTTGCTTTTATTTTAACAACACCCATAACCGGCATAGGTGACTTAGGTGAGATCGAACTCCATTGCTCATAAGTACTAAGAGCTATTTTTTCATTACCTAATTCTTCATTTATTGTTGAGTACAACAGAAGGAACGAAGGGATCTCTTTGTATTTACCATATAGAGGTTCCAACACATCAAAAGCCAATTTTGATTTCTTTGTAATGAAATAACTTTGTCCTAACACCAATTGAGCATCATCATCTTTGATGTTCCCGCTTTCTAATTCTGTTTTGAAAATTGTGATTATGTGTTCGATTTCTTTATCTAAACCAGAGTTTCTAAGTGAAGAAATGTAATTTTTCAACAATACTAGCATTCCTGGGTCTTTAACCCATTGCGAATAAAGCTTTCTAGCTTCCTTAATTTCACCAATAGATACACTAGTTTCTAAAACGCCAGAGCGAGCCATTGGATTATCAGGCTGCAAATCAAGAACTTTTTCGAATAGAACTTTTGCTTCACTAACTTCATTTTTACGAGATGCAACTACAGCTTTTAGCATAAAAGCCTCTACCTGTTTTCCATCGGCTAACCACTGTTCTGACAAATCATTAGCCTTGTCGTATTTTCCCGCTGTCAAGTAGGCTGATGCCAAGCTATTACCAGCAATTATTGATGTCGGATCATCTGCCCAAACAGCTTCTAAATTCTTAAACGCCTTATCATTATCATTAAGACTTAATTGTAACAAACCCAATGATGAATCATTAACACCTATCGATTCTGCTTTTTTTGCTAATTTAAAAGCTGTTTCTTTATCGCCACTACGTATAGCATCAATACCTAGACTTGAAAATAAACTCAAATCATCACTGGTTAAACCTTCGAGTTCAAGAGCTCGCTCTGTCAAACCTTCAGTATCACCAGTATTAGCCTTTAGCTTTATGTAAAGGCGTTGAGCCGAGTGTTCTTTCGGTAGGTTATCAATAACGAATTCGAGATTCACAAGAGCGTCACCTGGCCTTTCTTGTGCGATTGCAATATAACTATTGATGAGCCTTGGTGTTACTGATGATGGATCTGACGCTAGGGCGATATTGGTAGCGGACAACGCTTTTTCGTAATCACCTTTTTCGAAATTAATGATAGAACTAAACTCATTTAATTTCGGGTTGTTTTTAGCTCTTTTTAATAAAATGCTAAGTGGCTTTTCTGCATCTTCTAACGCACCCGTGGTGATCTGTAGGTTTACTAGTTGAAACAATCTAAATGAATCATTTTCATTTTCTTCAACATAATGTTCGAGCGTATCGATAGCAAGATCTGTATTTCTAAGAGAAATGGCAATATCTAATTTAATTAGTAATTTTTCATTTAAGTAATTTTTTTCGCCAATAGTTTCAGGTAACAAGTCCAGCTTTTCTTGGGCAGGTTTATCTCTACTATCAACTAGGTATTTAGATAGCTCACTAAAGGGGGTTGCGTGACTTTGCTGGATTAATGATTCTGCATAGTCGAACTTTGATTGTTTTATCGCTTCATTCACTTTATAAAAATTTACTTCATCGTTATTTGTGGCTTTTAGTTCAATTATTTTTGATGAGTACTCACCTCGATGATACGCCCTAGCTCTTATTAGCAGCTCTCTTTCCGCCTGTTTTTCAGTGAGTTTAGATTGGTCGATTTTGTCAATTTCATCCAATGCAGATTCGAAATTCCTTGTCTGGATATCTATCTCGGCTAACCCCAATCTTGCCCCAATTAAACTAGGGTCTTGTTGTAAGGCTTTTTTAAATTCAATACCAGCAACTCTATAATCATCATTAGATAGAGCTAATGTCCCTTTTCCCATTGATTCTGTTGGCGTGCTTCCACCACAACCCGAAAGAATAGCCGCTACAGCTAGAGTTAACATCATTTTTTTCATTTTTCATTCCAATTAATTTAAAGTAAAAGAACTTACTTCTTCGGGTTCTATATTCATTTGCTCTTCTATCGATAATAAGAGTTCAAAAATAGAAGCAGTTTTTTTTGATTCACTTAACCTTAAGAAATACTCAATTGCACTTCTTTCATTTCCCAATTGTATCACTAGCGGGCGGCTTTCTTTTACATCAAAGAACAAAGAATAGTTAATTTCGGGATTCACCCCGTCAAAAACATATTCTTCAATTACCATGCCCATTTTAGCCAAATCTGAAACTACTGGGATGCTAGAAAATAAAAACACATTCCTTAGCCCTACACCAGGTATATCACCCATCATTACAGATGTTGGGTATCCTTTAGATACATTAAACGCTTTTTCTACACTATCAACATGAGGAATTAGTATATTTCTGATTAATTTCCCATTCTGAAATTCCCAAGTTGGAAAAGTCCTCGTTCCATCGTCAAGTCCTAATAAGGTTATTGCATCCACATTTTTAGAACCACAAACCCTACTCACAAGACTAACTGGCTCCGAATCAATCACTCCCAGTATGTTTATTGTAAATTCCGAACTCTCCCTGTATTTACCATCAAAAACACAAGCAACTGTTTCGAAAAAATCAGATTCATTAGTTGTTACTTCGCGTTCACCAAGGATTGTGTACGGGAAAGAAACATTAGGGGCAAGGTAATTGCCACCTTTAATTTCTTGTACTGAGTTACCAATGAAATCCGGCATTAAACTATGTAGCGAATAAGGGAAGGTGTCTCCATTTTGGTTTTCTAATTCAACACTTAGTAGTTTTGAATCTTTAACATCCAAATTTGATGTCAAGTTGTTAATTATATTTACAACTAAACTTTCATTTTCAGTGCAATTAAACATAAGCACAGATAATCTAAACACAAACTGTTCATTGTATATTTTACTCATTAATGTTTCTGATAAACCAGAGTGATCGGATTTTACAACAGGATAGCCACCATAAAAAACTTTAGAACCTGTTTGAAAAAGATAAGTATTATCTGTTTTTACTTTTTCTACCACGCTTTTTTCGTTGTTAAACATT
>Ga0055584_100001244_pt1 | contig 24961 bp, 16 predicted proteins | sample OSDHelmetaG_FD_58716 | JGI IMG/M metagenome (GOLD analysis project Ga0055584, IMG submission 58716) | Pelagic marine sediment microbial communities from the LTER site Helgoland, North Sea, for post-phytoplankton bloom and carbon turnover... | ecosystem: Environmental > Aquatic > Marine >...
TTAAAGGGTCTGGCGCAAATCGCATGCCAAAGCGAAGGAAGTCATCTGGGAAATGCGGGTCATAAGAACAGCAGACTGTTTGATGATCGGTTCCCAGTTCTCGGATCATTTCCTGCTGAAAGTGGCTTTCATCGTAATCTTTATCGTTGAAATTGACAGAAAATGTATTCAAGGGAGCATTGGTATAATTTCGAATAATGGCTGCGGTGACTGAAGAATCAAGACCACCACTGAGATACGCGCCAACAGGGACATCGGCTCGCAAACGGAGCTGTGTCGCATTAATCAGAAGCGATCGCAATTCGTCGGCCCAGTCATCCAGAGAACGATTTTCTTCATTCGGGCTGTAATCCTGATGCCAATATTGCCAGATCTTTGACTGGCCGTTCTTGACGATCATGGAATGTGCGGGAGGTAATTCACAAACACCTTCGAAGAATGTACGTGGTGGAAGTGGTGACCAGAAAGTAAATAGCTGGTTCAATGCAGTCAGATCGACGCTGCGCTCGACATCGGGCAGTGTGAACAGTGCTTTCACTTCAGAAGCGAAAAGGAACCGTCCTTTTGTCTGTGTATAAACGAGTGGGCGAATACCCATTCGATCTCGGGACAGAAAAACCTGTTGCTGCCTTTGGTCGTGTATGGCAAAGGCCCATTGTCCATTGAAGTGTTGAACACATTCGGTGCCGTATTCAGCATACATATACAGAATCACTTCCGTATCGGAATGCGTTTGGAACTGATAGCCTTTGTTTTTAAGTTGGGCTCGAAGTTCAATATGATTGTAAATTTCGCCATTGAATGTGACCGTCAGCATTCCATCAGAAGACTGCATGGGCTGCAAACCTCCTGAAAGATCAACGATACTCAGGCGACTGTGTGCAAATCCTACAGAACCGGATTGTGAGACTCCAGAGGCATCGGGACCACGATGATGAAGCCTGTCGATCATGTGTTGTAATTCTTCCCGATTGACTGGTTGTCCCTCAGGCTGAATGATTCCGGCAATTCCACACATATTAAATCCGCTATGTTGTTGATGATAGACCTTGCCCACTACTGCGAGTGAGTTCTCTGCTAGAAAGAACTTAGGTCACGCTGATTTCAAGTCAAATTGAAAGTCATTGATCATCAGATTGTTAATATAAATAAACAACAGAGTCTGCCTTTTGATGATTAACCCTCATAATCGGTTTGATTAACGCGTCTGACGGCTCCCTGAATGTGGATTCAAAGCGAAGCGGATTATGTGTGGCAACTTGAATTGCGGGCGGAATTTACTCGATAACGAAAGACGCGAATTTGACTCCTGAGAAGTGTGGCCTATGCTTGCATTACGCCTCTTAAATTGTGCAATTAATCGATCCAGATCAATTTTGACAAATCTCATTTGTCTTGATCCAGATCAGGTATTCTCAGTACGGTAAACCGATTGTGAATAGAACATGTCAGCTAAAGACTCCGATTCTGATTTGACAAAAACCCTTCCAGAGAAGAAGGCTTCCAAAAAGTCAGGCAGAACTGCATCAAATGCAGTCAACACAGAAGAACTGCTTGCTTCGCTCAGTATGCTGAATCTGGCGACGAATGATGAATCAGAAGAATCGACGATAAACGACGATACTTCTGAAGATTTAGAGAGTAAGGCGGTGACGGAAATTCTGTCACAGGTTAAATCTTCTGAACCAATGCAGGTCGTTGGTAAAGATCAGCATTTGAGTCAATTATTCAACCGGGTACAGTCTCTCTTAAAAGGGGATGCTGAAGAGAATCAGGATCAGTTTATTCCTCAATGCCCTGAAACGCTTGAAGACACGGGATTGACACAGGATGAAATCGAGCGTCTGATTCTGAAGTTTCTGCTTGCCAAAGGAACTCGAACCGGGCGGCAAATCTGTCAGCAAATCAAACTTCCTTTTGGAATTGTTGATCCCCTTCTAAAATGTGCTAAACATGACCAGCTTGTAGCCTTCGGTGGTACGGCTGAAATGGGAGACTACGAGTTCACGATTACGGATTTAGGTCGTGAACGCGCACGAAGATTTTCTCAGGAATGTACTTACTTCGGAGCTGCTCCTGTATGTTTCAAAGATTATCTGCAAGCGATGGAAGCCCAGAGTATCGCCAAGCAGGAAGCGACTGAGGAAGATTTGAAAGCCGCTTTTTCAGACCTGATTATCAATCCTAAAATGCTGGATCGCCTGGGACCTGCCGTGAATTCAGGGCGAGGTATGTTCTTGTTTGGTGAAGCCGGTAATGGTAAAACCAGTATTGCAGAGCGGATCACAAAAGCGTTTGGCTCGACCATCTGGATTCCGCGATGCCTGTCGATCGATGGAGATATCGTTCGTGTGTTTGATCCAGGATTGCATGAAGAGGTCACTCAAGAAGTTGATTCTGAGAGTCTCTTTGATTTATCAGGCGTCGATCAACGCTGGGTGCAGATTGTGCGACCGACGGTGATTGCCGGTGGTGAATTGACCATGAAAGAACTGGAAATTATACAGAATCCCCAAACGAAAATCTGTGAAGCACCACTGCAAATGAAAAGTAACTGTGGAACATTCGTCATTGATGACTTTGGTCGTCAGAGAATGCCCGTTGATGAGTTACTCAACCGCTGGATTGTTCCTTTGGAAAAACGTTACGACTTTTTAAACGTTCCCAGCGGAAAGAAAATTCAAGTTCCTTTTGACCAGCTCATCATCTTTTCAACAAATCTGGAACCCAAAGATCTTGTTGATGCTGCGTTTTTGCGCCGTATTCCCTATAAGATTGAAGCGCTCGATCCTTCACCAGAGGAATTTCGGGCACTATTTGAATTGATGGCACCCATGATGGGTTTTCAATTTGACGAAAAGGCATACCAGTATCTGATTGACGAGCATTATAAAGCGGTCAACCGTCCGTTCCGTGCCTGTCAGCCACGGGACCTGCTGCTCCAGGTGAAAAATTTCTGTGTCTACAAACAGACACCAAGAAAACTTACACCGGAAGCATTTGACTTCGCAGTCGAAAATTATTTCTCAGTCATGTGAAATTGTCGGTGACAGTAACTTCAGGCCGGCCATTCACTATCGCAAGACTCACATCGAAAACCAACCACAGTAGCAGTTCCTGGTATCAGATGGTCTTTTCGATTGAGTAAACCATCCCGCAATTCCAGTGATGAGACCGCCGCACTACTGCAGGCAGGACACTGCTGATTCTTGAACAGTATGCGCGCTCGCTTTAATGTCCAATCTTCTTGTCGCAGATAATGAGGCTTTTTAAGGGGACCTCGATTGAATGGAAGAATCATTGGAGTGGGTTCTTCCAAAGAGGCAGCTGGCGGGTTGTGTGTTTCTTCTGGATAATAAATCTTTAAAATGCTCATCCATGAGCTCCTTGTAATCAGTCCCTGATATAAAATATTCCTGCCAATCCAAACGGGAATCTTTATGGGGTAGTCTCTCCTGATGTCTGTCAAAATCTATTAAGTACGATCAGGCATACGAAGAGGTAAGCAGGATAAAATTCTCTTATTAAGTTGGCAAGAGGTTTTGCTGCAAAGGTATAAACATTGTAAAAATTTCACACAGGAAAAGGAATAAATGTGTGAAAATAGGGGGAGGTAGTAGGCTGGCGCATTATTGGTTTGTGGTTGAACGAGTATAGTTGATGTGTTATTGATTTCAGAGATGCGATAAAACTAATCTTTGTCGGTTCGAATTGATACCGGAAAATGCGTGCTTTCTCAGGAGTTCTTCACATTAATAAGTCAAAATTGACCAAACTGATTTTAGGGATCATTATCACCGTCTCCTGCTTGCTGGCTGCAGTCTGGGGGATTGATCCTGAGCAAATTATGGAAAGTTTTCGTCATGCCGATTTCCGGACACTGCCGGTTATGTTCTTGTTACTGTTTCTGTTCTTCTGGTTAAAAGCGATTCGCTGGCGGATGCTATTGGAGCCGATCAAGCACCTTTCAGTCTCTCAGGTGACGCCGGCCATGATGATCGGTTTTATGGGCAATAATATCCTTCCCGCTCATCTCGGCGAGTTTTTGCGTGTTTACGTGCTCAGTAAACAGTTTCAAATTCCGAAGACAACGGTACTTTCGACTGTGGTTTTGGAACGATTATTTGATGTCGTAGCGATTCTTTGTTTCCTGGGAGGAAGTATTTATTTAGCTCCCAGTCTTCCAACCGAATATCGAACTTATAGTTTATTTCTGGCGGCTGGAACTTTTGTGGTTGTTCTATTCGTTGCCGCGTATCTGATCTGGACTGAGAGCGTAATTAGCTTGTTTCGGAAAATCTTCAGTTACATGCCTTTCCTACCGGAGAAGTTGACACATCTCGTGCTGGAAATGATGCAGGCAGGTGCCCATGGAATGGCATCGATGAAAAGCCTCCGACTGAGCTTTGGGATTATCTGGACTTCATTTGCACAGTGGATCATGAACGGTCTAAGCATCCTTGTAGCGCTCTGGAGTTTTGATATTCAAGTGACTCCTCTGGCAGCGTTTGTGGTGTTGGGTGTGACCGCATTTGGTGTGACGGTTCCCTCAACACCGGGTTTCTTTGGTGTGGTTCAACTCTGTTTCTGGATTAGCTTACAGGCTTTTGGCGTTTCCAAGGCGGATGCGTTTGCGGCTTCTATCTATTATCAGCTTTCACAATACATTCCGGTAACACTGATCGGTTTGTATTATTCGAATCGTGAAGGCCTGAAACTGAGTGATGCGGAAAAGGAAGCCGAGAAAGAACTAGAAGAGCTCGAAGGACTTGACTCACAAGAAGCATAAGTGCCAGAAATCAGTTCTAGAGTGGTTACGGTGAGACCGATACTTTTTTTCCGAGTTTTGTATTCTTCAAGTCGGCTGCTCCGAGTTCTGTCACAGACAGATCGTCGATACGATTATCAATTAATTTACAATCAATGACTTCTACCTGCGAAGTACCATTCACGGAAAGTCCACTACGACCGTTTCCTGAACAGGTCACATTTTCCAGAACAACACCTTTGCAGCGATTGTGGATGTTGATGCCATCCTGTCGAAAATTCTCGAATGTTAAATCTGATATGTAGACATCATTAACATCAATTAATGAGAGACCAACTGACTTTCCCGCGAGTGAAAATGATTCCACAGGCGGTGACTGATTTTTTAACCCGTGATAATAGATGGCGCCCTGGTACACGGCCCATTTTCCGGATGGGATGTCTTCCAGTTTGACGGGCTTTCCCTTCTCAGGCTGATATTCGGGAAGACTTTTGCCATCGAGATAGAGGTTGAAAAATCCTTTTCGATACGGGGTGACTTTCCATAACCCGTTTCGTTGTTGCCGCCAGCCATTCATCGGGATGGGAATTGCCCCACTAATGGTGGCACCATTACCCAGAATAGTAAATTTCTCTTTTCCCACACCACTAAGTCGTTTGCCCGAGAGGGTAAGTGACTCAAAGTATGGAGTATCATTTTTAATCAGAACAATTTTATCTCCGGGTTTGGCATAGCTGAGTGCCCGCTGAATTGTTTTAACCGGTCCATTTTTCCCGCCAACAATTTTTGGGGCAATTCCATTCAAGGCATTGTTACCGGCACGATTATCGACATAGATGACGCCGCAGTCTGCCAGAGGTAATCCGCAAAACAGAAAAATCAGACACAGAATCGTTGATTTCATTTCAACAAATCGGACAGCGTTTCGCATCATTGGCTCCCGGTTGAGATTAAAAGAACTGAGATCTGAATCAATGAATGGTTGATTTGGAGAATTCAGGATACATAAAAAACCCCGGCTTCAAACCGGGGTGATAGATTAAACAGGCAATGATCAGTTTAACGTTGGCCAATTGAAACGTAGGCACGCTCTTCATAACCGATATAATGGGCCTTAGGCCGAATGATTTTGTTTCCATCAAGTTGTTCAAGAATATGGGCACACCAGCCGGCAATGCGACTGGCCGCAAAAATACAGGTAAACAATTCTCCTGGAATACCCATGTAGTGTTGCAAGCTTGCAGAATAAAAATCAACATTGCAATTGCGGGAGATTTCTGCGAACACAAGTTTTTCCATTTCAACTGACATCTCATACCATTTCGGATTGCCAGTCTCTTCACCCAGACGTCGGGAAAGTTCTTTTAAATGTTTGGCGCGTGGGTCTTCTACCTGATAGACGGCATGACCAAACCCCATGAACTTTCCTTTTGCTTCACGAACTTTTTTCACGTAAGGCGCTATGTTTTCTACGGAGCCGATTTCGAAAAGTGTTTTCAGTACTTCGGTATTTGCTCCGCCATGCAGTTTCCCTTTCAATGCACCGATGGCAGCGGTCACTGCAGAATAGATATCAGGCAGTGTGGCAATGACGACGCGACCGGTAAATGTGCTCGCATTGAGTCCATGCTCTGCATGCAACGTCAAAATCAGATCCATCGCGCGAGTGGCATCTTCGCTCGGTTTTTCTCCATTTAGCATATACATGAAGTTCCCGGCATGACTCAGACTGAGATCGGGCGCCACTGGTTCCAATCCCTTCCTTACCCGATGAATGGCTGCCACGATTGTAGGAATTTGAGAAATCAGTCTCATCGATATCTGCAGACGCTTTTCAAACGATTCCGATTCCGCATCAGGATCGTAAACACCCGCCATCGATGTGATGGTTCGCAGAAGCGCCATGGGAAGCGCCTCAGTCGGAAGCTTCTTCAGAGCTTCAATCAGTTCAGGTTCTATTGCACGATATTGCTTCAGGTTGTCCTGATATTCTGTCAGTTGGCTTGGTGTGGGTAGTTCTCCATTTAATAAGAGAAAGGAAACTTCCTCAAATGTTGCATGCTCTGCCAGTTCGTCAATGTTATAACCACGATAAAGAAGCTTCCCCTCGGTTCCATTGACTAAACAGATTGAACTGTCAGCTGCAATGATACCTTTAAGCCCTTTAACAGCTTCGTTTGTTGTTTTCTCTACGTCGTCTGTGCTCATTTGAACTGATTTCACTTTCTCAACTACATCCAATAAAAATACTGTGAGATTCTCGATCGCGAACCGAACTGTTGGATTGCCACCATCCTCTCGCTGCTTTTATTTAACAAACTATTGAAAATTCGCTGTCTTCCAGTATATCAAGCCCCGTTATAAGTTCAATCAATCGAAATCCTTTCTTCAAGTGTGGATGGAATAGAGTACTTCCTGCAGTCGGGTTGTAGAGATGAAAGGAAATAGGGTTTCAGAAATGTTCATCTGGGTTTTCAATCAGGGGATTGACTATTTTGTTGAAGGTGTGAAAATAAAAGGGTATGGATGGGTGGTTTTTGAAGGCATAGAGCGGATATTGCTCTTGAAGTACTGTAATTATGTGCCTTAGTCAGATTAAACGGTATTTCATCGAATCATCAGTCTTATATATGAAAGGGAAATGATTGGCTTACGTAAGTTGTTGACTTGTAACGTCACTGAGGTTTTTTAGAAAATTTTAATTCGTCGATATGGATTTCCGTAGACGTTACAGAAAGTTGTGATAGGATGGAGCAATATGAGCTGGAGGCTTATTAGCTTTTTCAGGTTCTCGGGAGATGTAAGGATGCCTGGGGAGAGAACCCTCTTGAATAATTTTGTTGGCGAATCGGATGCTCCGACGAAGAGCGCGAAAGCGTATTTGAGCAACTTCGTATTTCAGATGCTCTACGCAAAGGCCAATCAATCTTTTATGACCAGAGTGTGCTTTCATCGATCTTTTTCCAGACCGAGTTCATCGGGAAGCGTTCTGAATCAGATTCAAAAACAGTCGACAGGTTTTGGAGTTTTTTGCAATGATTTCATTGCTCTATCGCTATAGGAATTGCGGTATGAAGAGTAGAGTGACATTACATAACAAATTAGCTGAGAATACTTTTGGAAAAGGAAGTGCGAGGAGCAACTGCGATGCCTTCGACGAAGACTCTCCTTTTATACTCATAAACTGAAACGCCGTGGTTACACACGGACGTGTGGCCATAATTTATTTGACAATCAAATTAAGGGAGTGACCAGTGCACCGTTTCGATGCCAATCTGAATTCACTATTTCAGGAAGCGGAAAAACAAGGTTTTTTAACATTTCAACAGGTTCATACTTTTCTCCCTGATGAAGGGGGCGATCCTGCCTTGATTGAGCACATTGTGCTGGGTCTGGAAGGACGTGGTCTGGATCTGATTGATGATCCCAACGCAGATATTGATGATGAGGAAGTCACTGTCGTTGGTGAAACTACTACTACAGAAACAGAATCTGCTCCGGACTCCAGCGAAGAATCCGATGGGCCAACCCCCGCTATCGCTGAACCAGAAACTTCTCTCTCTTCGCGCGATCCAATTCGCATGTATCTCAGCCAGATGGGAAACATTCCTTTGCTGAGCCGCTCACGTGAAATCTTTCTCGCCAAGAAGATAGAGATCACTCGTAAGCGATTCCGCCGTACCGTGCTGGAATCTGATTTTGCGTTGAAAATTGCGATCGACACTCTGGAGAAGGTTTATGCAGGTGAACTTCCATTCGAACGAACCTTGCGAACCTCAGATACGGAAGATGCAACCAAGGATCAGATTATGGGGCGTATGCCTTATAATATAGAGACCTTGAAAGCGCTTCTGCAAAAAAACGTAGTTGATTTCGAGTCGATCAATTCTGGTGAGCTCTCAAAGCCTCAGCAGCGTGAAGTGCTAAAGCGAATGACGATACGCCGTCAGAAAATGGCGACACTCTGTGAGGAACTTTGTTTACGTACTCAGCGTCTACAGCCAGTACTGAAGCGAATTCACCAGATTGCCGCACGAATCAGAGAAGTTCAGGAACAACTGGACGACTTTAAACAAGTCCGGCACAAATCAACTGATACGAGATTGCTGGAGCGCGAGCTGGCAGAATTGACGGTAATGGTTGCAGAATCATCCGATGATTTTCAGGCTCGTTCTCGCGAGATCAGCCGTCGCTTTGATGACTGGACCGAAGCCAAACAGCAGCTTTCAGGAGGCAACCTGCGTCTGGTAGTGTCCATTGCCAAAAAATATCGAAACCGTGGCCTGAGCTTTCTGGACCTGATTCAGGAAGGAAATGCCGGTTTAATGCGAGGCGTCGAAAAGTATGAGTATCGTCGCGGTTACAAGTTTTCGACTTATGCCACATGGTGGATTCGTCAGGCAATTACCCGCGCCGTAGCCGACCATGCCCGCACCATTCGAATTCCCGTTCACATGTTCCAGAGCATTTCTACATTGAAAGCCCGGAGTGAGCAAATTCGTCAGGAAACGGGGCGTGAACCCACGATGGAAGAACTCGCTGATTCGGTAGGTCTGGGTGTAGAAGAGACCGAACGGATCATGAAAACCTGGAAGCATCCCATTAGTCTGGATACGCCCGTTGGAGAAAGCGAAGACAGTAGCTTTGGTGATTTTCTGGAAGACGGCCATGAATCTTCACCCGCCGATGCCGCCATGCGTGAGATGTTGAAAGACAAAATCGAACATGTTCTCAAAAGCCTGACTTATCGCGAGCGTGAAATTATTCGCCTGCGGTATGGTTTAGGTGATGGTTACAGCTATACACTTGAAGAAACAGGTCGAATTTTTAAAGTGACTCGTGAGCGTATTCGACAAATTGAGTCCAAGGCTTTACGTAAGTTACAACATCAGACACGCAGTGCCCATCTCAGAGGTTTCGTCGATGCGATCTTCCCGAATAAAGAAGATGAGGAAAATGAAGCCGAAGAAGGAGCTGAATCAGAGCAGGAAGCAACAACAATGGTTGCTGTAGTGGAATAACACCTGCATTCCTGTCGTATAAATGCTTTACATCCAAGGCGGTTTGCTGTTTTCACGAACAACAAGCCGCCTTTGGCTTTTCTATTTCGGACAATTCGAATAGTTTATACGCTCTAGAATTCATCCTGACTTAAGAAACTAATTGAACGTTCTCTGGGAACGTTCATCTTCCCAGATCTCATTATCATTACGGAGTACCACAGTATGGGGCTTTTTGAAGGCAAAAAAGGTCTGGTTTTTGGCATTGCCAATGACCACTCGATTGCATGGGCCATTACGGAAAAACTTTATGACGAAGGGGCCGAAATTGCTTTTACCCACCTTCCCGATAAAGACCCCGAACGTCCGCGTATGGAACGTCGATTAAGGAAACTTGTCGAACCCAGGGGGGCAAAAATCATGCTCCCTTGCGATGTTACAAAAGATGAAGACCTGGATCGGGTTTTTGAAACGGTGAAACAAGAGTACGGCAAGATCGATTTTCTGCTGCACTCCGTGGCGTATGCACCGATGGATGACCTGAAAGGTCCCGTTTATAATGTGAGTCGCGATGGTTTCAAACTGTCGATGGAAATCAGCGTTTACAGCTTGCTGGCTATTGCTGGTCGTGCGAGAGACATCCTGAATCCGGGTGGCAGTATTCTCACACTCAGCTACCTGGGTGGGGAAAAAGTGATTCCCGGCTATAACATCATGGGTGTCTGCAAATCGGCGCTTGAGAATTCCGTGAAGTATCTATCAAATGAGTTAGGGCCGGAAGGCGTTCGTATCAACAGTTTGAGTGCAGGGCCGCTCAAGACGCTCAGTTCCTCTGCCGTTGGTGAATTTGATATGATGATGAAGCTTTATGAATCCATGTCACCCCTGCGTAAAAATATCACTCCGGAAGATGTCGGCAAATCAGGCATGTATCTATTGAGTGATCTCTCAAGCGGCGTGACAGGCGAAAATCATCATGTCGATTCGGGATACCACGTGATGTCTGCACCACCAATTGAATTGCAACAACAGCAGGGATAATCATATCGATTCCTGCAAACGATAGTTCCATTTCATGCCACCTGTTGAACACAACCGTTACAACAGGTGGTTTTTTTGCGTACTGACGACCTCAAGTACTTACATCGCACATTCAATATCTTGAGCAAAATTTAGCTCACACGGATATTTTCACTGTTTTGCGCTGCTGATTTCATTAAATTGAATGTTCCCTGCACAACTGCCTTTTTGGTAACGATTGCGATATCAAGAAAAAATCTGCTGGTTTCTCCTTTTTTCGTGATCCAAACAGTCAAAATTGCGTTCTTTATACTATGGGTTGGATTTTACGGCTCATACTCAAGTAACCGTACTCGTTGAAATCTTTTTTTTCGAAGACGGCAAATCGATCTCACATCATCGCTTCTAAAGAAAATCAGCAGCCCGTCTGGCTTCTGGTTCTCCTTAGAATGGGAGCGTACAGTGTCTGAGTTTTTGCAATCCTGTTTTGAATGGCCAACATTACCAGCCTCCGTTCTGATGGTAGTTTGTATGTTGTATTGGCTGAGTGTCATTCTGGGACTGATGGATTTTGATTTGTTCGATTTCGATCTGGACTTTGATATCAGTACGGAGAGCCCTTCATTTCTGGATTTCGGCTTTATTGGACTGAAATTTCTGAATCTGGGTGAAGTGCCTGTGATGCTTTGGATGAGTCTGTTTTCATTTAGCATGTGGTTGCTTTCGGTCAATTTTGATATCAAAATCGAGGTGCGCTCGAGCTTGGATTATCTGCCGATCGCTGCACGGAATATTGGAATCAGTCTGGTTATTGTCAAACTGCTGACTCAGCCATTAAAGGGGATGTTTAAATTTAAACCTCCGAATGAAATAGAGACTTTGTTAGGAAAAACCTGCCAGGTGACAAGCACTTCGGTGACAGAGCGATTTGGGCAGGCAGAACTGGAAGCGGAAGGAGCCCCACTGAAACTACATATCCGATCCGAAGACAAAACGATCCAGAAAGGCGATCTGGTTCAACTGACAGACTTTAACACCGAACAACAGGTTTTTTACGTAGTAAAAATTAACCAGGAGTCTTAATACCATGTCCATGACGGCATTTACTTTATCTGCACCCTACATGCTGGGGTTTGTTCAATTGTTTGGTTCACAAGTGATTTCGATCATCATCTATGCTGTGATCGTCATCGTAGGGATGGCAGTTGCATTCTCTCGCTTTTATCGAAAAGTCGGGCCGGAAGAAGCCTTGGTGATTACAGGTCTGGGGGGATTGAAAGTTGCCACGGGCACCGGAATTATTGTGGTCCCCATTCTGCATCGGGCTGATCAAATGGACTTGTCAGTCAAGCGCATCGAAATCGTTCGTAAAGGAGAAATTGGATTGATTTGCCGGGACAATATTCGCGCAGACATTGAAGTGGCCTTCTTTGTGCGTGTGAATAATACTGCTGTTGACATTCGGAATGTGGCTCAGTCACTGGGATGTCGCAGAGCCTCAAGTCGCGATGCATTGATTGAACTGTTTGATGCGAAATTTTCAGAAGCATTGAAAACCGTTGGTAAGCATTTCGATTTTGTCGAACTCTATAACGAACGGGACAAGTTCAAGGAAGAGATCCTTAAGATTATTGGTACCGATTTGAATGGCTATGTCCTGGATGACTGTGCGATTGACTATCTGGAACAGACACCCGTTGAAAAATTGAGCCCCACGAATATTCTCGACGCGGAAGGGATCAAAAAAATTACCGATCTGACGGCCCGCGAGCACATTCTGTCCAATGACATTACACGCGAAAAAGAAAAAACCATTAAGAAGCAGGACGTGGAAGCACAGGAAACAATTCTGGAACTGGAACGCCAGCGTGTTGAAGCGGTCGAAAAACAAACGCGAGAGATTGCCTCATTAACAGCGCGCGAGGAAGCAGAAGCCCGACGAGTGGAGCATGAAGAACGCTTGAAAGCGGAATCAGCACGTATTCGTACCGATGAAGAGTTGGCGATTGCCGAAGAAAATAAACTGCGACAGGTAATTGTCGCTGAAAAGAGTAAACTGCGGACTGATGCTGTCGAAACAGAACGCGTGGAAAAAGACCGTCTGTTGGAAGTCACCGAACGTGAACGCGTTGTCGGTCTGGCTGATATCAACAAAGAAAAGGTGATCGAAGTCGAAAAACGCAATATCCAGGAAGTGATTCGTGAGCGTGTGATTGTCGAACGTGCGGTTGTAGAAGAACAGGAACGTATCAAAGATACTGAAGAATTTGCGGGTGCAGACCGTCTCAAACAGGTCACTGTGACCAAAGCGGAAATGGAAGCAGAAGAGAATCTGGTCAAGGAAGTCAAAGCGGCAGAAGCCCAGAAAGTATCTTCCGAACTCCTGGCTGAAAAAGTGGTGATTGAAGCCGAAGCAGATAAAACGGCTACTGAAAAGAAATCCGATGCCATCAAAGTTATGGCGGAAGCCAAAACAGCAGATGGCGCCGCCATTGGCTTGGCAGACGCTCAGGTGATGATTGCCAAAGCAGAAGCCACCGAGAAAACAGGGCAGGCCGAAGCCAACGTGATGATCGCCAAGGCCGAGGGAACTGAAAAGACAGGGCAGGCTGAGGCCAACGTGATGATTGCCAAAGCCGATGGGACCGAGAAAACGGGAACTGCAGAAGCCAACGTCATGAAAATGAAGTTCAGCTCTGAGGCGACTGGTATTGTCGAAAAAGCCAAAGCGATGAAACTCTTTGATGGAGTCGGTCGAGAACACGAAGAATTCAAGATCAAAATCAATAAGGATAAAGATATTGAGCTGGCGGCAATCGCTGCTCAAACGGAAATTGCGGAAGCACAGGCCGGTATCGTTGGCGAGGCGCTGAAGTCTGCCCGCATTGATATCGTCGGTGGAGAAACGACCTTCTTCGACAAGATTGTGGATTCGATCAAGAGCGGAAAAGCCGTCGATCGATTTGTACATAACAGCGAAACCATGACCGATATCAAGAATACCTTCTTCAATGGAAATCCAGACTATTTTGAAGATCAACTGCAGACCTTCATTTCCCGCTTTGGAATTTCGTTTGAAGATGCAAAAAACCTTTCCATAGCGGCTCTGATTTCGCAATTATTGGTGAAAGCAGAAAGCGATGAAGATAAATCTGTATTGAATCGCCTGCTGGCAACCGTGAAAAACCTGGGGATTTCAGAGCAAAAAGTGGCATCCTTCGTGAAAGCGAAACCTAAAAAGTAGGAAGGTAAACCTGAACACTTTCGACTTTTGAAAGAGTTTCATTCGGCTGACTCCTCACATGAATTACTACGTTATGTGAGGAGAGCCGATTGATAGAACCACTCAATCACGCTTGCGGAAATAAACAAAAACAGGATGTCCCGGGAAATACCACCAATGGCCGATTTGGAAAATGATTCTCAAGAGACTGCGCCAGACAATGCTGATGCCATTGCCCTGGAGAGTAGTACATACGAAATTATCCAAAATCGTTTGCAGAGTCACGGTAAAGAGCTTCAGTCGCGGCTGGGAAACCTGAATGATCTGCGAAAAGAGGTTTTCGGCTCGATTGAAACCCAGCTGCTGGGCAGTGAGCGGATCACGACAGAACATAACTGTATCCCACGCGACATGCTGGCCGTCGGTAACCGATTTTTATTCGGTTACAATGTGCACTTTGGACTGAAATCAGAAACACATCTCAGCGATGTCTTCTCGGTCTATGAATTCAAAGATGATACTTATCATGCTTTGCCGCTGGATTTGATTCAGGATCCGGCGTTTGATAAAGACTTCAAAGATATATACCGTTACTACAAAAATGCCACCTTTGCCAAGTTTTTTGTCAAAGGCCCTTTTTTGTATATGCTGTTTAAAGTTGGTGACGGGCCCAAAGATTTTAAGTCTTTTAAGTGGGCCATGCAAAATGATCATCTGGTTTATGTCGATAATCGCAGCGACCACGAAGTTCAGTTTCCACCACAGCAAGAGTTCCAATGGACGCGCACGCATCGCGATTTGCATTATAAGGGATTGCATCCGCATATTTCGATCGATGATCGGCTATTCGTCGAAACCATCGGCGGTGACCTGACAATCAAGATCGAAAACAATACGGAGACCGGGGAAGGAATCTATTCTGAGCCGGTCGACGATCCCGATCAGATCCTGGATGATGCGGAAATATTTTATGCCATTATCGGTTCGCTGATTTTGCTTAAAATTCGACCCTATCAGGAAACAGAGTACCGTTATTTCATCTATAACGAGAAATTGCAAAAAGCGCAGCGGCTTGATTCCATTAAAGATGCCTGTATTCTGCTGCCCGATGATCATGGACTGGTTTTCTCGAATGGTTACTATCTGCAAAATGGTGAATCAAAAACATTCGAAACCGAACTGCAAAACATGCTCTACCAGGAGCGAATTCCCTCTCCCAATGGAGAAGATTTTCTCTACGTGTTTTATCAACCCGATCAGGGTGTCTACGTACTACTGCAATATAATGTGATCGAGCAAAGACTCGATACCCCCTTAATATGCCACGGGTTCACCCGGTTTGAAGGGGGAGAACTCATTTGTTTTTCCGGACAGGATGAGCCGCAGAAGCATCACGCGATTCAACTCTGGAAGACGCCCTACATCAGTGACTCTTTTCAGATACCACACAAAACAGATTCTTACCTCAACAAAATCGGCAACAAAGACGTCGTACGCGGCATGGCGGAATGCCATGAAATCCTTGGCTTGATTTATCGTAAAGACGCATATGAAAATTTGTACGTTGATCTGGTGAAGCATACCAGCGATGTGCTGGATTCGTATTTCTGGATCAATCACAAGGAAACGTTTGAGCTGGGTGAAGTTGTTCTCGAAATCAAAAGGGCTGCAGAAGCAGCTGTTACCGAGTACGAAAAAGTACTGCTCCTAAGACAGAGTACAAAAAAATCAACGAACGAAGTCGAATTAAAAACAAAGAAGACATTTACCGAAATTGATCAACGTCGTTTTGACAAAATTGACGATTTTGTTCAGAGCCTGGCCAAGTTAAGAGGATTACGAGGCGATGTCATCTCTCTACGTGATCTGCGGTATGTCGATCACGGTCTTATTGATCAACTGGAAAAAAATGTTGGCGAGCGAACTGATAAACTGGCAACGCGCTGTGTTTCCTTCCTGCTCCGAAAAGATGCGCTGAAGCCGTATGCGGATCGAATTTCTGCAGCTACACAACAGATCGAAACCGTTGAAAAAGTTGCCGACGCGCGGAAAGTGGAAAAAGAGATTGAAGCCAGTTCAAACGAATTGGAAATGCTGATCGATATTGTCAGTAATCTCAAGGTCGAAGACACAACGCAGCGCACTGCCATTATTGATAACATTTCAGTAAACTTCTCACGCATCAATCAGTCGCGGGCAGCCCTCAAGGGACGCATCAAGGACTTGATGTCAGTGGAAGGAGTGGCTGAGTTCAATGCACAGGTCAAGCTTCTCAATCAAGGAGTGGTGAATTACCTGGATGTCTCTGATTCACCTGAAAAATGTGATGATTATCTCACCAAACTGATGATACAGGTAGAGGAACTCGAAGGACGGTTTTCGGAATTCGATGAATTTGTTGAACAGTTAACGGAAAAGCGGGAAGAGATTTATGCCGCTTTTGAATCGCGCAAGCTGTCGATTGTAGAAGGTCGCAACAAGCGGGCCAATTCTCTGGCAAAATCGGCAGACCGGATTCTGACGGGCATCCGGAGCCGTGCAGAACAGTTGAAGTCAATCAATGAAATCAACGGGTACTTTGCCTCAGACCTGATGATCGATAAAGTCAGAGATATTGTTCGCCAGTTGGGCGAGCTGGATGATACTGTCAAAGTTGATGATATTCAGGGGCGCCTGAAGAGTGTTCGAGAAGACGCCGTCAGGCAGTTAAAAGATAAACAGGAATTGTTTGTTGATGGCGAGAACATCATCAAACTCGGCAGTCGGAAGTTCACAGTCAACCGGCAGCCTCTGGATCTGACGACGGTCTACCGGGATGATGCCCTGCAGTTGCATTTGACGGGTACTAATTTCTTCGAGGTCATCAAAGATAAACGCCTTCTGGCGACGAAAGAGGTCTGGAATCAGGAAGTCGTCTCAGAAAATCGTGATGTGTATCGGGCGGAATATTTAACGTATTGCCTTTTGAAGTCACTGGAAACCGATTCAGAGCATTCGGTCGAATCTCTTGCAAAACTGTCCGATGAGGAACTTCTGGCGTTTATCCAGAAATTTATGGGACCTCGCTATAGCGAAGGTTATGTGAAAGGAGTTCATGATCAGGATGCACTGCTTCTGTTGCGGTCATTTTTACATGTCAAACCAGCATTGGGGCTCTTGCAATATCAATCGAGTGCACGAGCACTGGCGTGTTTGTACTGGGAGTATTTTTGTGACGAGCAAACCAAAACACTCTTTGCCAGCAAACTGGCCGGTTTCGGTAAAATCATGCAAGTCTTCCCACAAACGGGACAGCAGCAGTATTACATCGATGAATTAAACCAGCAGCTCACACTGTTCGTCGAGAAAATATCCAGTTTCGACGAAAAATTGACCCCGGAATCAGCCGAGTATCTATTTCAAGAGTTGGTTGGTGGAAATACCTTTGTCATCAGTAAACGTGCCGCTGATCTCTATCACGACTTCGAGAAATATTTGAAGCATAATAATGCCCTCGAGCGATTGGAAGAAAGTCTGGCTGCGACCAGCGAGAATCCGGTGAACTGGTTTCTGTTGGCCCGAGACTGGGTTCAGGCATTTTTGGATCATCAGGATGATGATGAAGATCATGATTATCGGGATGAAATTGCACTGCTCTTGCTCGAAGGAAAGCTTGACCGTAGCCGTTTAATTGATGCACAGATCACGGCTCAAATTGGAGGGCTTTCGGGATCGCATGGATGTATTCAAAGCGGTGTCTATCATCTGCACTTCAATCGTTATATGCAGCGATTGTCTGAATTTGAGGCCGTCAATGTCCCACGTTATGAATCCTATGTTGCGTTAAAAAAAGAGCTGGTTGAAACAACGCGCGACGCGATGCGCCTGGATGAATTCCGACCGCGCGTTTTGACTTCGTTTGTGAGAAACAGACTGCTCGATGAAGTCTATCTGCCCGTGATCGGTGATAACCTCGCAAAACAGATGGGTGAAGCAGGCGAGCAGAAACGAACGGACCGTATGGGGCTTTTAATGTTGGTTTCTCCACCCGGTTATGGAAAAACGACGTTGATGGAATACATCGCGAACCGGCTGGGCATCATTTTTATGAAAATCAATGGCCCGGCTCTGGGACATGAAGTCACTTCGCTTGATCCCGATTCTGCACCGAATTCCGGTGCCAGAGAAGAAGTCAAGAAGCTGAACCTGTCGCTGGAGATGGGTGATAATGTCATGATTTATCTGGATGACATTCAGCACTGTAATCCCGAGTTTCTGCAGAAGTTCATCTCTCTGTGTGACGCCCAGCGAAAGATAGAAGGTGTCTATCAAGGTCAAACCAGAACCTACGATTTGCGAGGTAGAAAAGTCGCAGTGGTTATGGCTGGTAATCCCTATACGGAAAGTGGCGAGAAGTTTCAAATCCCCGATATGCTCTCCAACCGGGCCGATATTTATAACCTGGGTGAAGTAATCGGCGAACATTCTGACGCGTTTGAGATGAGCTATCTGGAAAACTGCATGACATCCAATCCGGTACTCAATCCACTTTCATCGCGCAGCCAGAACGATGTCTATACCATCATTCAAATGGCCCAGGATGGCACCGGCGAACGGGGCGACCTGGAAGGTGATTATTCGGTGGAAGAGCTCAACGAGATGGTTTCCACCATGAAGAAGTTGATCCGCGTTCGTGATGTCATTCTCAGCGTGAATCGGGAATACATCAACTCGGCCGCTCAGTCTGATGAGTACCGCGTCGAACCTGCATTTAAACTTCAGGGTTCCTATCGAAATATGAATCGCATCGCGGAAAAAGTGTTCGCGGTTATGAATGACAGCGAACTCGAAGCGCTGATCGTTTCCAACTACGAAAACGATGCCCAGACTCTGACTTCGGATACGGAAGCCAACCTGCTGAAATTCAGAGAGCTGATGGGAATCTTAAAAGAGGATGAATTACAACGCTGGAACGACATTAAAAAATCGTTCCGGAAAAACCAGCAGCTTAAAAGCGTGGGTGGCGAAGATCGATTGGCTCAGGCGATTTTACAGCTCAGTAATGTCGGCGAGGGATTACAGGACATTCGCGAAACGATGGATACCGGAATTAACCGACTCTCAGAAGGCAAAGAATCCAACATCGACCAGCATGCGAATACCTTTTCGGAACGATTTCAACATCTGGCAGAAAGCTTGAACGCCATTCACGCGGCGTTGACTTCCGGAACTCAGGATGTCACATCACTCTTCGAGCAATCGATACAATCACGCAATGAAGAAAGTTCTGTGACACCCGCTGCTGAAGTACCTCCACAAACGCTTGAGGATAAAATTACGGTCGTCAATAAAATCCCACGCTCATTGCTCAATGTGCTGGAAACGCAATTCGACCTCATGCAAGGCTGGATGCAGCCGTTGATGACATCATCCCACGCGAATCAGTCAGAATTGAAGGAACTGAAATCCTTAATCAATCGATGTCTGAAAGATTACAACGCCTTGATTAACCGCGTGGATGACGAGTAGCATTCCAAACCGAATAGACACATTGCGGCTTTAAGAATGTAGTTCTCTGGAAAGTGACTCATGTCACTGTGTTTCGACGCTGCCGCCTTGTCTTTGTTGAGAACCCCGTCTTTGTCTCAAGAGGGCACCAGGTCTAGCAGCTCTTATTAAGTTGACAGCTGATGCCATGCTCGGTACTAAGGTGTGTATTGTTACATGAATTTTTCTTGAATTTAGCCTCTATGATAAAGGTCTTAGGCTGTGATGAATTCATCAATGTTGTTACTGGGAGTTCTGGCATCACTTCCCGGGTTTGTCTGCTTCTTGTTTTTTGTCTTACCTCTGAGCTTACTGATTGGCTCGGTAGTTTTAATTGCCGCGATCTATTTGGTGAATAAAATCACTGGTAACGATAAGAAACGTTCTAATTCCATTCCTCTACCTACGGTAGTTGAGGGAATGGGAATCGTGCTGGTTGCCACATTGATAAATATGGCAATCAGTTATTTATTGGGCTTTTTTCTAGGTGTCGAGGGAGTTCAGCCGGGAATGGATCGAGTTGCCTTTGAGCAAGCTATCAAGGATGCTATCGAGTTTGAATTGATGGTATTCCTGAGCACGATTCTTGTGAATTGCACAGTGTTTGCCTTGATGCTGCCAACATCCTTTGTACGGGCAATGGTAGTGGTCTTTTTCCAGATTCTGATTGTTCTGTTGAATGTGATTATCATTGCATTAGTAGTGATTGGTATTATGTTCGCCGTAAATCCAATATAATCAGGTTCGCGACCAGAAATAAAATTCTGCTCTGTTGAATCATGGGAGAGGACGATACAGCAGGACTTATTTCATTAAATCTAAATGGCTAACTGAATTTTCCCGCGACCCAGAATTGGCCAGGCGACTTACAACCGGTCGTTGTGATAGCCAAATAAGCTTTTGTGGAGGATGGTTATGAAGTGAGCATAGCCGGGAATTAATTCGATCTCTACGCCAATTCGTGCAGTGGCTCACCAAATGGCAACGTAATAATCGGTCGTCCTGAATGGTCAAGATAATGCTTTTGCGTATCAATGCCCAGGTGTTGATAGACCGTCGCCAGCACATCTTGCGGCGTCTTGGGATTATCTTTGGGAAACGCGCCTTTCGAGTCAGATGAGCCCACCACGCGCCCCCCTTTGACTGGTCCGCCTGCGATAGCCGCGCTGAAGACATTTGGATAATGATCACGGCCCGCATTTTTATTCACACGCGGCGTACGACCAAACTCGCCCCAGGCAACAACGAGTGTGGTTTCCAAAAGGCCCCGCTGGTCCAGGTCTTCGAGCAAGGCGGAGTAACACTGGTCCCAGCGAGGCAGAAATCCATTACGCATCGAATCAAAGCCTTGCACGTGTGTGTCCCACCAGCGACAGTCCACCGTCACCAGCCGTACGCCCGCTTCCACCAGACGGCGCCCTAGTAATATTCGCTGCGAAAATGCATTCGCACTACATCGTGTGGGGTCCATCGGATCGTATCGCGGAATAAATCCATAGCGTTCGCGCGTGCTGCTGCGTTCTGAGTCGAGATCAAAGGCTTTGCGGGCTTTGTCCGAACTGAGAATCCCAAACGCCTGCTGTTGAAACTTGCTGATGGCATCCAGCTGTCCCGAGCGATCCAGATCGGTGCGAAACTGGTCAAAGCCTTTCAGTAGATTTTTACGCTGGCTAAAACGAGCCTCGTTGATGCCTTCCACCAGCGAAAAATTTTGCAATTGAAAAGGACCATCATTGGCAGGGTCGGCCAGGGTTTCAAAAGGCTTGTGAGCCACACCAAGATAAGACGAGCCTGTCCCCGGAACCTGCCGGGGAATCATCACGTAGGGAGGAAGTTCGGGGGTTAAGTGTCCCAATTGTTCGGAGACAATCGATCCGCAACTGGGATGAACATTGATCGTTGGATCGGGACCCGGTTTGTGTCCGGTAAACAGTATCTGGTCGCCGGCAGAGTGACCGGCGTTGGTATGATGCAGGCTGCGGACGATGGACCATTTCTCCATGATCTTCGCACAGCGCGGCATCAGGTCGACAATTTCAATTCCGGGAACAGAAGTTTTAATGGCACCAAAGTCACCGCGAAATTCCGTGGGCGCGTTGGGTTTGGGGTCCCAGGTTTCATGCTGAGAAGGGCCACCCCGCATCCAGAGAATGATCACCGAGTTCTCTTTTTTCGCAGTGGGGCCGGCTTGCGCTTCATGTTGCAGGAGGTCAGACAGCGTGAGACCGGTAAGCCCTAAGCCCCCTGCTTTCAAAAAGCCACGTCGGTTCAGACGCAGTGACTTTCGGAATTCAGCGCAGCCACCTTGCAGCTGACTTTGAGCCATCTCTAATTCTCCTCAAACCAAAAACTGAGAGTCACATCGATTTTTGCTGATGTTATCAAAAAATAGGCTGCCAACCAAGCAAATAATGGTTCTGTTTTTGGATGACTTTATTTAGAAGGTCCCTGAAATTTATTCCAGAATAAGGTTCAAATATACAGTATTATGGTTGACGTAATGTTATGTTATGGGTATTTTTTTGATGTACACAACAGTGATATTCATGGAATCAGGCCGAAATTTGAAGGGTAAAATCAGTGATAGATTCGTCAGCGTTTGTATTAGCCGCCCCAGGTCGCCTGGAGGCGCTTCTGTGTGTTCTCGTCGTCGCGATCCCCATTGGATTGATGATAGGCGCCGTGGTTCTAAGGGCTGCTGTCAGTCTGTTTAATAAATTCGCTGGTACGAGTGAAGTGGATGAGACGGGAGAGAGCTTCGGATTGGTTCCCGAGCCTTCGATGTTAAAGGCTGTGGGCATCCTGTTAATTACAGGTGTGGCCAATTTTATGATTGGTTTGATACTGAGTGTTTTGGCAAGTGTTGTGGGACTGCTTCAAGCAGGACCGGAAGGGCTCAATCCTGGAAATCAGATTATTCTAAATCTTGCTTCATTACCTTTCACGTTTATTGTGTCATCCGCACTTCTTTCAGCGCTGTTGCCAACAACATTTAAACGTGGTATGGGGGTCGCTCTTTGCCAGTATATTGTTTCAATTCTATTGGGATTAGTGATCGGTCTTATCGTGATAATTGTTGGTTTAGCACTTGGCTAATATTGAATCTGTTGTTCTAACTTACAAATTACCCAATGATACTGCGTTAGACTTGGTATAGGAATAAGACACCGCTTACGCTGCGTATCTTAAGAAACCTGAAAGTATCAGAGCAACAAACCTCAAGCCCCCTGCTTATAAAAAGCCACGGTGGTTCAGACGCAACTCTCTTTGAAATGTAGCACAGCCACTCATCCGATTTTCTCCTTGAGTCCGAAGCTGAGACACTCATCCATGTGTGCTTATGTTGTCAGAGATGGCGATAAGAACCAGGTAGAACTTATGAGGTTTTTCTCTGAACGCGGGGGAGCATGAGTATTAGATGACTGGGAGAAATGTATTGAGGTTCTATCGAGTAGAATGTTTAATGTAAAGATAAATACTTTTTGGGCTTACTTAGTGGATAGAGTTAATGGCAGATAGTTTGACAGCATTTCTGGGTCCTGCCGGTAATCCATTTCGGGTGATGATCTTAATCATCGTACAACTACCATTTATCGCTTTTATCTGCACACTGCTTCTTCGCTATTCAGTTGATCGTTTCAATAAGATGGCGAGAGACAATCCAATTGACAGGCCATCCATGCTAAAGGGGTTTGGATGCTCGCTCGTTTACGTCACAGTCAACTTTCTGGCTCTGTTCATATTAAATATCGTGCTTAAGCAATGGGGATGGAACATTTCACAATTAGCCGGTCAGATGATCTTATCCCCCTATTTAATTCTAATAAATGCCCTGATTCTGATGCTTGCGCTCCCGGAAAGTTTTAAAAGAGCATTTCTGGTTTCTTCAATTTTTTTGCTGATGAACCTGATCGGCACCTTCCTCGCTGATGTTTTTGGTTCCTTTTAGAATTCTTCGTAATCAGCAAATGAAGTAGAAAGCAGTCTTGCTCCTTGGCAGGACTGACATGTGAAACGATCGCTTACTGAATTTTCCCGCGACCCAGAATCGGCCAGACGACTTCCAGGCGATCATTGCGGAAGCCATAGAAGTTTTCGTGCAGGATAGTGGTGAAGTCGGCGTAACCCGGAATGAGTTCGATCTTATCGCCGATCTTGAGGTCCTGTGACTCAGGCCCCAGGTCGACGGCACAGTGTTCCGCGCTGAGGGATGTCACCTTTGCATCGGGCCAGGCTTTGACCAGAGGAAGCTGAAAATCAGGGTGCATGGTTTTGCGACCACAGTCGAGCACCATGCGTCCTTTTTCAGGACGACTGACGACTGTTGCCAGCACGCTCAATGAATAGTCGAGGCCTGTCAGGCCACATTTATTGACGTACATCGGATCGGCGAAAATGCCACCGCCCGCCTGTAATTCGGTGATACCTTCACAGTTAGAGGTGATCTGATAAGAGCCTGTTCCGCCGGCACTGACGATTTCACAGGGGATGCCCTTGGCTTCGATGGCGGTTTTACAGCCAACGAGTGTTCGCATCGCTTCTTCAATTTTTTCCTTTTTCTCATCCTGATCTTCAACCTGCAGGAGGTGCCCTTCGTAACCCATAATGCCCGCCAGTTCGACACCTTCGAGTTTATCGATGGCCATTGCCAGATCGAGTGTGTCCTGTCCCGGGCGCGAACCGACACGATTCAGACCAATATTAACCTCAGGCATCATGCGGCAGGTAACGCCGGCCTCTTTGCAGATTTGTGCCAGTGGTTCGACCTGGGCAAAATGATCGCAGGCGACAATCGGGCTGGCATGACGACACAAAGCAGCCACGCGTTCCCACTTGGTTTTGCCCACAATCATGTTGGCAATGAGAATGTCTTTGACTCCATTCGCTGCCATGACTTCAGCTTCAGAGACTTTTGCACAGGTGACGCCGATGGCGCCCGCCTGCATCTGAGCTAACGCGATAGCCGGCGTCTTATGGCACTTCTCATGAGGTCGCCACGTTTTGCCGCGGCTGAGGATATAGTCCGACATCTTCTGGATATTGGATTGCATAATATCCAGGTCAATGCAGAGAATGGGGGTATCGAGGTCAAACTTGTTTGAGCCAATGACAGACTGAGTCATAAGAAATCCTAATATCCAAAAGGTCAATGTATGCGCCAGGGTTGATTAACGAGATAGTACCGAAAACCGTGGAAAAACACATGCCCACCGAGAGTTTTCTTGAATCCGGACATTATTCGAGAAACTTTTCCGACTGCGTTGACAGTTCACAAATTCCTCGATAAACTCCGCGTCCCCATTGAAGTTGCGTCCCCGATGTGTCGATGAAAATTGGACACTGAAGATGCACAGCTTTGATGGTAGTTCTTTGACAAAATGGTTGGTGGCCCCAAATTTTAAGAGTGGAAGCCGGTACGTTCTG